>Ga0209404_10002885_pt1 | contig 10362 bp, 6 predicted proteins | sample TroAtlMetagenome_2_FD_187447 | JGI IMG/M metagenome (GOLD analysis project Ga0209404, IMG submission 187447) | Marine eukaryotic phytoplankton communities from Atlantic Ocean - Tropical Atlantic ANT8 Metagenome (SPAdes) (version 2) | ecosystem: Environmental > Aquatic > Marine > Oceanic | place... | reverse complement strand
GGTGAGTGCTTTCTCTAGGTATTCTTGCACGCTAGCCACGTCTTTTTGACGTTGCCAACCATGTACCGATGCACCATCATACTCGATGCCTAAGGCGATTCGCCCCATGTTTCAAACACCTCTAAATTGAAAAGCCGCTAAGTGTAGTCATACCGCACTCAACATGCAATTAACTGATGGATTTTAAAATACCTTCAGCTTCTTGCTTTTGCTCTTCACTACCCAGATTCATCACATCTTCGAGTAATTCCTTCGCAGCAACGATATCATCCATTTCTAGATAAACCCGTGCGAGGTCGAGGTTAGCGTTTTGCCCTGCATCTTTATCAATATCAATGACATCATCGGCATCATTAACACCGGTGAAATCAGATAGGCTTACGTCTAAATCAAGTTCTGCACTGTCTGGATCTATATCATTGTCTTCACCATCATCCATCAGCGCTTCCACATCCAAGAAATCTTCTGGTGGAGTGCGTGGTTCGGTTTCAGCATCAAGATCCACATCGTTTAGTAGTGCACTTAGATCTAAATCTGGATTGTCGAGCTTAAGTTCAGGCTCGGGACCTTCTTCAAGATTTAGGCTTTCTGTCGATTCAGTGGTGTCAGCTGCAACGCTTGGTTCATCTTCTTGCTCGGATTCAATGCTTTGCAGCAATTCATCAAATTCTGCACCATCTAAATCGTCAAATATCTCTTCTTGTTCTGACTCTTCGGTTCCTGACAACCAGTCATCTAACCCTGGCACATCTTCTAATTCGTCGAAGTCGCTAGGGTCTTTCTCATCGGAAGAAGGCTCTTTATTGGCTGAGGGCTCTTTATTGGCTGAGGGCTCTTCACCGGCTAAAGGCTCTTCACTAGCTGAAGGCTCTGGCACCACGCCATCAACTTCATGCTCTAATTCAAATTCATCAATTTCATCAAATGCACTATCAAGAATACTGTCATCGTAATCGTTGCTTTCTGGCTCTGGCTCTGGCTCTGGCTCTGGCTCTGGCTCTTCAGCATCATCGCTTGATTCACCAAATGTAGGAATATCATCCATCATTTGTTTATCAAACGCCGCTAACGCATCGTCAAGTGGATCCGCTTCGGCTTCGGCTTCGGCTTCGGCTTCGGCTTCGGCTTCGGCTTCGGCTTCGGCTTCGGCTTCGGCTTCGGCAAGAGGCTCATCAGCATCTGGCTCGATGTCAAAAGTATCTTCTACATCTTCTTCATCAGCAACATGAGGTTCATCTGGCGCAACGTCTAGACCGGTTTCGATATCAGAATCAAGCTCAGAAAGTAAGTCCTCAGTCAGTAACTCGTCTTCATCACTGTCGCTTTCTACATCGCTGTCGCTTTCTTCATCACTGTCGCTTTCTTCGTCGCTGTGGGCACCGTCTACGTCTACTTCTACATTTTCGGGTTCAGCAGACTCGAGAGCATCGTCCCTGTCATCATCACCATCAAAGTCTAGTTGAGCTTCAGCTGGCGGTGCTTCATCTAATATTTCGTCTTCGTTAAACCCGTCAATGTCATCTTGTGACTCGGCTTCTTCTAACGAGGCTATATCTTGTATTTCTGCTTCTGGATCATCAATGACTTGCTCAGCGGAACCTAAAGATTCAAGTTCGTCTAACGGTTCATCATTGCTTAAATCTGTTGCGTCTGTTTCTGACTCACCTTCAGCAAGCTCGTCTTCGGCGGGTACTTCTTCACCGTGCTCTTCATCAGCGAATAACTCTTCAACAAGCTCGTCATGGGAAGCTGCTTCATCTTCATTGTCTAATGCTAATTCTTCGGGCTCTGGCGCTAGCGCATCGGCCTCAAGTTCTTCATCACTAGAATCATCTTCAGCTAGTGCTTCATCAATAGATAATTCGTCAGCAACATCTTGGTCAGCTTCGTCAAAATCTGATGTTTCTTGCTGCTCGATTTCACTGTCTGTGCTTTCGGCCTCTAAGACTTCATTTTCGGTGGGGCCATTCTCAAGCGCATCGATTTCGGGAGCTTCTTGAGGAACATCAGTTTCATCGCTCAGGTCGTCACTAGATAGTGTTTCATCACTGCCTAGCGGCGCATCGGGCTGAGTCTGTTCAATATCACTGTCGATATCAGCTTCAAGCTCAGCAAGAAGCTCATCTGCAAGCGCATCGCCGGAATCAGTACCTTCATCGGAATCAATATCTGCTTCTAGCTCAGCGAGTAAATCATCAGTAAGTGGATCGTCAAAGTCATCGTCAACTTCTGGTGCTTCAGTAGCCTCAGAGGTTTCTTCTGAATCGTTTTCAAACGCGTCATCTGGTTGATTTTCAGCTTCTAGCTCTGCTAATAAATCATCAGTAAGTGGGTCATCAAAATCGCCATTTTCGTCAAAGGCAGGCTGAGTTTCATCTTCAGAGTCGATTCCCGCTTCAAGCTCGGCAATTAAATCGTCTGTTAATGGGTCGTCAAAATCAGCATTATCATTGTCTGATTCACCATCTATCTGAGCGTCTGCTGATTCGGGCGCTACATCGTCATCATCCGATTCAATGTCAGCTTCAAGCTCGGCCAGCAAGTCATCTGTGAAAGGGTCAGAAAAATCATCATCTGCAGATTCATCTACTTCAGGAGCCAGCTCTTCGTCAGATGCATTTTCATCGAATCCCAACGCTTCTTCACTTTCAGCCTGCAATTCAGAAATTAAGTTATCCGACAAAGGATCAGAGAAATCATCAGCATTCTCCATGTCTTCAACATCAATTTCGTCTAGGTCATCGGTAATACTGTCTAGGCTTTGAATGGCTTGTGGTGAAGGAGCTGAAGCAACAGATTCTATTGTATCCTCTTCGCTTTCGCTGTCTTCGTCACCTTCGTCAAGGCCACCCATCATTTCAATTTGCTCAATCTCGTTAAGCAAATCATCGGTAATACGATCGAGTTCTTGATTCTGCTGATTAATTTCATCATCAAGCTTATCAATCATTTCTTCGTTAATAAGCTCATCTTTACTGTCTAGCTCGTCAAGCAGCGTAGGTTCTGGTGCATTTTGTTCAAGCAAATCATCAATGCTGATCTCAGGCGTTTCGTCTTCGTCATCAACACTGGGTAAGGTGGCAGTATCTTCTTCACTTTCATTCGATGCAGACTGTGCTGCTTCAAAAATGTCGTCAACAGAATCACTCGTTTCAGCTTCTGCCATTGCGCCATCTAAAATATCATCAATATCAAAGTCGTCATCTAAGGCGTCGGGTTCAGACGCATCTGGCGCTTCTTCAATATCGGTTTCGTCTTGTGCTTCGTCTAAATCTTCACCAAGATCTGTATCAAGCGATTCGTCAAAGTTAGCTACGTCGTCATCGTCATCACCAGATAAATCAAACCCTTCTAAACTGCTATCTCCATCTTCACTGAGCTTATCAGACAAATCATCATCATCGAACAAACTGTCTAGCTCATTCTGGTCAAGCTCATCACTGCCCGACTCAAATAAGTCATCGGTATCGTCTTCAGGCACCAACATGTCATCGTCTAGGTCGCCGAAGGTTTCTAAGTCATCATCAAGGCTTTCTTCTAATTCAGACGTAAGCACATCATCAAGCAAGTCGTCGTCGTTGAACAGATCGTCATCCGTCAGCTCCATGCTATCGCCAAGATCTGGCTCTAGTGCACTGGCCAAGTCAGCCATGTCAGTATCTGGTACAGGCACATCATCAGAGATTTCTGGTACTTCTGGTGCTTCTGCAGCTTCAGCTGGTTTGCGTTTCAACAACCACGCAATTAGCCCGCCGACCAATAATAAGGTAATAATGCCGGAGCCTATAATGAGAAGCATTGGGCTAGAAAGCGAACTCCACATCGACTTTTGTTTTTCTGCTTCTCGCTGCATTTGCTCGGCTTTCATCATATCGAGCAGCTCTTGTTGCAGCGCCACTTGCGTATCTATCTGTGTTTTAACATCGCCTTCAACCTGATTACGAAGCTCTTGAAGTTCACCATTAACCTCGTCTACCCGCTCATACAGTTTGCGATTTTCATTTAACAAGGCTTCCACGTTTTCTAAAGACGCAGCAAATTGCATCCGAAGTTCATCAAACTGACGGGTTTGCTCTTGATCTAAACGCGTAATTTTTTGTTCTATATTGGATTGAGTTTGGCTTAAATCGTTTTGATTCACCAAAGGCGCAGGCGGTTTAATATTTCGTACGCTGCTACCAGGTTTGTTTAGCAACTCAGCGAAGGTTCGCTCGTCATTTTCTGCTCGAATTTGTGCTTGTCTTGCATCAATACGAGAAATATACCGTTCTGATGGCAACTTCAGTATTGAACCATCAACCAGTAAATTTAAGTTTTGCTGTTCAAACGCATTGGGGTTCAGCTCATAAATAGCGGACATAACCTGATAAACCGACAGGTTATTATTTTGACGATAACGCTCAGCTATACGCCAAAGGGTATCTTGAGAATCAATGGGGCCGTATTCTAATCCCGAATACTGACTGGTCGCGTTCTTGGGCCCTTTCAGCAGGGTAGCGCGTTCCTGTGCATCGACATTATTGTGGGGGGCTAGTAAACATAAAGTAAGTAAAACTAAGCCCGTCAAATGCAATTTCATAGCAATCCTATATGCCCTCAAGCGTCAACACCACCAAATATCATGGTGGAGATTCGTAGCTAAACCTCTTTTCATTTGCGCTTAAATGCTGCAAACCGGTCCAGCTTTTTATTCTTATCATTTGATAGCGCGTGCGCACGAATGAAAATGCTCTATCAATACAGATTTTCTACATTGCTTACCGCTATTTTTTACCTTTATTGATGTATCGACAACATCACTAAGGCCGGTGGTATTTCCAATCTGGTTTAGGAAACTATAAACCAGTTATTAATGGCAATCTAGTTAGCCCTTCTGTTTTCGGTATCTATTTGTTGAATATCGATATAACTGCTTATCGGCCGAGTAAGCAAAATGTTTACTTACTCGGCGAAATCAATGTCATATGCCCTATTTGAGGCTTTGCTTACTTACCCTATGATTACAGGTAATCGCGAATTAGGGTTTCAGCAATTTGAATACTGTTTGTTGCCGCACCTTTACGGATATTGTCTGACACAACCCAAAGGTTAAGACCACAGGGATGGGTAATATCGTTTCGAATACGTCCAACGTGAACCATATCATTGCCACTAGCACTGCTTACCTGAGTAGGAAACTCGTCGGCAGCATCATAAACTTTAACGCCTGGGGCATCGGCAAGTAATTGTTTAACCTGTTCAGCATCTATTGGCGCGCGAGTTTCTAAGTGAATGGCTTCACCGTGACCATAGAACACTGGCACTCTTACTGCGGTCGCATTAACCAAGATGCTGTCATCACCCATAATTTTTTGTGTTTCCCACACCATTTTCATTTCTTCTTTGGTGTAGTCATTATCTTGAAACGCATCAATCTGCGGAATAACGTTAAAGGCGATTTGACGGCTAAACGCTTTAGTCTCAAGCTCTCGCGCATTTAACAGGCTAGCAGTTTGTTTCACCAGCTCTTCCATCGCTTCTTTTCCTGCTCCCGATACAGACTGATACGTACTGACGTTAATACGGTCAATACCTACAGCATCGTGTATCGGCTTTAGCGCCACCATCATTTGAATGGTTGAACAGTTAGGATTGGCAATAATGTTTCTGTTACGAAAGTCAGCTAATACATGAGCATTAACTTCTGGCACGACAAGCGGAATGTCTGGCTCGTACCTAAATTCAGATGTGTTATCAATAACAATACAGCCTGCATCAGCAGCACGTGGCGCGAATTCCGCAGAAATGCTGCCGCCCGCTGAAAAGAAGCCAAACTGTACCAACGACCAATCGAAAGTATCTGCATCCAACACTTCTACATCTTCGCCCTTGAAGCTAATACTGGTTCCCGCTGAACGTTTGCTGGCTAGTGGATATAAACGATTTACTGGAAAGCCACGCTCTGCCAGTAGTTCTATCATAGTTTGCCCAACTAGACCGGTCGCGCCTAATACGGCAACGTCAAAGGCTTGTGACATAAGTGTTGTTTCTCCTGTAAATAGTATTGCTTAAAAATAAAAGACGTTAGGCTGGCAAGCTAGGCTTGCAACAAAAAACCTAACCCTTTCAATTGCTGTTTAATTCCATCTGATGTGTGACTGGGCAATATCAGCGTGTATGCACTGCATTCCCGTCTTATTCGATAGCTTTTGCGCATAGTAGCAAAGGTGTGGCTAATGCTGGCACTAATTTCTTCGCTTTGCGCACTTTCATTTTGCTGTCTTTTCAACGCTTCCCCTAACTTTTCACGAAACGCTTCATCATCAACACGCAAGTTATAAACCTGTAGCATTAATCCTATCAAATCTTGTTTCGATAATGCAGAAGCTGTCGCAGATGCCAATTCTACTTTAATGGGTTCGACAGCAGACAAATAGTCGCCGAGAGTTTTCGTGTTTGGTTCTTTCAATAAGTTACATATTTGTTCGTAAACATACTGGGTACCACGCACTTTACCCTCAACTGAATGCCCAGCAATATGAGGTGTCATCAACCAACAGTATTGTAATAGTTCAGGATTAATGGCGGGCTCATTTTCAAAAACATCTAACACTACTGTGGGCGCGTTGGGTTGTTTAAGCCTATTTAACAAGGCCAGTTCATCAATCACCTCACCGCGACATGCATTAATTAGCAGCTTATTGCTACCTAGCTGCCCTAGCACATCAGCATTAATCAACTTACCTGTGGTGTGGCGGCCTGTATTCACATAAGGCACATGAAGCGTGATGACATCACAATCGATAATATCTTCAAAATCAACGAAACTACGTGGGTCACCCGACTCATTTAATGGGGGATCGCACAACTTATATTCAATGTTCAATGCCGCTAATCGTTTAGCCAACGCAGTGCCTACATGCCCTGCCCCCACAATACCAACGGTAATAGCATTAATGTCTATTTTACCTGCACGGTCAGCCAAAAATAATGCGCTTAGCACATATTCGGCCACGGCAACGGCGTTACAACCGCCCGCGGAATTCCAGCTGATCCCCTGACTATTAAGCCAGGTTTTATCCATGTGGTTAGTGCCAGAGGTAGCAGTGGTAACGAACTGGAGTTGTGAAGCTTGGCTAAGCAAGGCTTCATTGACTTTGGTAGTGGAACGCACAGCCAAGATATCTACGTTTTTGATATCTTCCGGAGTAAGGGTTTGCCATGCATAACTGCTAACATCGCCTAAGCCGCTGAAGTATTCACGACCTAAAGGGATAGTGTCTTCAAAGAGTATTTTCATGGTGCTAAGTCTACCTCAATCCTTCGGATTAGTAACCTTGAGCACCATGAATCAATACAGTTTTTTAGTCTAATTTAGCGCTTATTCATCGAAACCAGGGAATCGACGAGCAACCCGCCGTTTAATTCCTGGCCACGCTAGGCTTCCACCCGCTTGCTTCGTTACCTCAGACGCTTGGGCACGGATCCCTTGTAAAATAGCAGAATGAATAGGGATTAACTTCTGGCCTGTGGCTTGCGCTTTTAACTGAATTTCGCAGGCTCGCTGAAAGATGAACATAAATAAAAACGCATCAGGAATGTTATCGGCACAGGTAAGCAGCCCGTGATTTCGCAATATCATAAATTGCGTATCACCTAAATCACGAACTAGTCGCGCTTTCTCATCAGGGTTCAAGGCTCCCCCTTCATAGGCATGGTAAGACAGCGACGCTAACGGGAACAAAGACTGCTGTGAATACGCTTGCAATCCTTCCTCTAATACTGAAAGCGCTACCCCTTCGGTAGTATGCAAATGCATAACGCACTTCGCATTGTCTCTGGCTTCGTGTACCGCACTGTGAATAGTAAAGCCCGCAGGGTTGATGTCGTACTCACTTTCCATCACCTTGTTACCATGTAAGTCTACTTTCACCAAACTTGATGCAGTAACTTCATCGAACATCATGCCATATGGGTTTATTAAAAAATGGTGTTCGGGCCCCGTCACTCGTGCCGAAATATGGGTAAATATTAAATCGTCCCAGCCATACATGGCCACTGCGCGATAACAGGCGGCTAAATCCACCCGGGTTTGCCACTCTTGCTCACTCACTTGTGCTTTTACTTTTGAACTCATCATAAATCTCCTACATTTTTTGCTACCTTACGCCTAAATTACAGGCTAAACTGTCGGATAAACGACACTGTAATGAAAATGTTAAATCAACAATACACTTCAGTTTTAACCAGCTCGATGTGGTTTTCTTCACTCCCTGAAAACTTGCAAAGTGCCTTGCTCGATAAAGTGCGTATTCGCCATTTAAAGGCAGGCCAACAATTGCATGCAAAAGGTGAAGAGGGAATTGGCTTTTATGGCCTGTGCGAAGGCCGCCTGCGGGTATTGAACATAGGGGAAAACGGGAAAGAAATGCTATTTGCCTTGCTGGGCCCGGGTACGTGGTTTGGTGAAATATCCTTATTCGATGATTTACCCCGCACTCATAACAGTGTGTGTGAAATCGATACCGTTATTGCCGTTATTCCCAAAGTCGCGTTTAACGCAGTGTTAAAAGCACATCCCGAGCTTTATCCACACTTTGCCCGCCTGCTTTGTTCACGAGTAAGAAGTGCATTTCAATTTATTGATTCCAGCGCAGGGCTAAACTTACAACACCAGCTAATTAAGCGCTTGCTCATGCTAACCACCAGTTATGGTCAGCATTTACCGCAAGACAGTGCCATTACCTTAACCTTGTCGCAAGAATCTTTAGCGCAAATGATAAATAGCAGCCGACAAACCGTAAATCAGCTCTTAGGCGATTTACAAAACCAAGGATTACTGCATTTACATTATGGGAAAATAACGATTAGTCGACCAAGTGCTCTGTTTGCTCTTTTAAAAGATAAAGAGTGAGTTTGACGTACTTCTGCTGGCTTATTAAAAGGTACGAATAAATCTCTGGAAGCAAAAAGGCCCGATGTCAGTAACCTAAATTACCATCATCGAGCCTTTAAAATTAACGGCTGAACGTAAGCTGCTGTTAAGTAGTCTAGTATCAGGTTTGTTTTAAAGCCGACTGTCGACGCTAATTCAAACCAGTTAACTAATTGCTTTATTAACCTTGGTAACGTTGCATCACCAACGTTGCGTTAGTGCCGCCAAAACCAAAACTGTTAGACATCACCGTGTTCAACGTTGCTTCACGTGCTTGTGTCACAATGTCGAGACCATCAGCTGCGTCATCTAATGTGTCAATATTGATTGATGGTGCAATAAAGTTATTTTCCATCATTAATAAGCTGTAAATAGCTTCGTTAACGCCAGCTGCACCTAACGCATGACCTGTTAGTGACTTTGTTGCACTAATTGGCACACCAGATTGGCCGAATACTTCCTGAATAGCCGCCAGTTCTTTTACATCACCTACTGGTGTTGAAGTACCGTGGGTGTTCAAGTAGTCGATGGGTGCAGACACATTCTGCATAGCCATTTTCATACAACGGATTGCGCCTTCGCCTGATGGTGCTACCATGTCGAAGCCATCAGAAGTTGCGCCGTAGCCAACCACTTCACCGTAGATTTTTGCGCCACGGGCTAATGCGTGCTCAAGCTCTTCCACAACAACCATACCGCCACCGCCTGAACTAACAAAGCCATCGCGGGCTGCATCATAAGTACGTGATGCTACTGAAGGGTTGTCGTTATATTTAGAACTCAGTGCGCCCATGGCGTCGAACTGACTTGACAGTGCCCAGTGCAATTCTTCACCGCCACCTGCAAATACAACGTCTTGCTTACCCAGTTGAATAAGCTCCATGGCGTTACCAATACAATGCGCACTGGTGGCACACGCTGATGCGATTGAGTAGTTAACACCACGAATTTTAAATGGCGTAGCAAGACACGCTGAAACCGTAGACGCCATACAACGAGGTACCATGTATGGTCCAACACGTTTTACGCCTTTTTCACGCAAAATATCTGCAGAAAGCACTTGGTTTTCAGAAGACGCGCCGCCTGAGCCAGCAATAATACCCGTGCGATCGTTAGAAATATCGCTATCTTCAAGGCCTGAATCTTCAATGGCTTGTTGCATTGCAACATAAGCATAGGCCGCCGCATCACCCATAAACCGCATAGCTTTACGGTCGATGTGCTCTTTAAGGTCGATATCGATATTACCCCACACTTGGCTTCTTAAACCCATCTCAGCGAACTGCTCAGAGTGTGTAATACCTGACTTACCTGCTTTTAATGAAGCAAGTACATCTTGTTTATTGACGCCGATGCTTGAAACAATTCCAAGACCGGTGATAACTGCTCTTCTCATAGTTTACCCTTTGCGTTGATGCGGCTATGGTAACGATTTTGATTGGTAAAGT
>Ga0209404_10002882_pt1 | contig 10367 bp, 6 predicted proteins | sample TroAtlMetagenome_2_FD_187447 | JGI IMG/M metagenome (GOLD analysis project Ga0209404, IMG submission 187447) | Marine eukaryotic phytoplankton communities from Atlantic Ocean - Tropical Atlantic ANT8 Metagenome (SPAdes) (version 2) | ecosystem: Environmental > Aquatic > Marine > Oceanic | place... | reverse complement strand
CGGCGACAGCGGGTGCAGGTTCTGCTGGAGGAGCAGGCGGCTCTGTGGCGACAGCGGGTGCAGGTGCTGCCGGAGGAGCAGGCGGCTCTGCGGCAACAGGGGGTGCGGGAGCTGCCGGAGGAGCAGGTGGGTCTGCGGCGACTGCAGGTGCAGGCTCTGCTGGAGGAGCAGGCGGCTCTGCGGCGACAGGGGGTGCAGGCTCTGCTGGTGGGGCAGGCGGCTCTGCAGCGACAGCGGGTGCAGATTCTGCTGGAGGAGCAGGCGGCTCTGCAGCGACAGCGGGTGCAGGTTCTGCTGGTGGGGCGCTAGGCTCTGAGGGGGTAGCGGCTACGGTTTCCGATGTGGGCTGGGGCAGTGGATCCGCCGCTGTGGTAGGGTTCGCTTGCGACAAGGGATCTTGATCGGAGGGAAAACTAAGAGAAGGAGTGGCTGGAGATGGCGAATCTTCTTCTGCTCCCGGAAAGATAAATTTGGGGGCATTTTTGGCGGCTGCCTCCGTTGGGGCTTTTTTCTCTGGAGCTTTGTCGTCCCCGGTATCGGAATCTGGTGTATCAGTCATGAAAATTTTCCTGCGGGATTGTTGGCAGTTGGATGGGGTCTTGTCGATGCTCCGTTAAAGAGGGAAACTAGAGGCCGATAGAGTTCAATCAGTCAGGCGTTAAACATCGCGAGCCTTACCTGTGTTTGCCCTACACTCATTTCCCTTGGATCCGGCCGAACCGAAGGCATGCGGGAAGGTGTGCCAGACTGTAGCGGTGTGACAATTGGACCAGCCAAGGGATGCCAAAATGGGCCATAATGTCACTTTCAATAGACTTTGGCTAATACCGATAAATCTCATTAATATCTAATTGTCAGTGAGTTAAGATAAATCAGGCCTTGGTTGGCACAGAAACTGCCAAGAGAACCATGAGAAGTTCCGGAGGAACACACTTTTTAAGAAACCCTCAGGGCTGCAGGCATGGGCCAAAGCCACGGGTAAACAACAAAAGCAAATGGGAAAAATACTAGGAATCGATCTGGGGACGACAAACTCCTGTATGTCCGTGATGGAGGCCGGAGAGCCTGTGGTCTTGGAAAACTCCGAAGGGGCAAGGACGACGCCCTCGGTCGTGGCCTTTGCCAAAGGGGGAGAACGGCTGGTGGGACAGGCTGCCAAGCGACAGGCAGTAACTAACCCGACAAACACCATTTTTTCAGCGAAACGGCTGATTGGGCGGAAGTTCGCGGAACTCACCGCAGAGGATAAGAAGCTTCCTTACACGATCGTCGAGGCTGACAACGGAGATGCTCACATCGAAGTCGAAATCGATGGAGAGAAAAAAGCATACTCGCCCCAGGAAATCTCGGCGATGATCCTTGCTAAAATGAAGGCTGATGCAGAAGCGAAGCTGGGAGAGACGATTGAAGAAGCAGTAATCACGGTTCCAGCTTATTTTAATGATTCCCAGCGGAATGCGACCAAGGCCTCGGGAGAAATCGCAGGTCTGAAAGTTCGGCGTATCATTAACGAGCCAACCGCAGCGTCTCTGGCCTATGGGCTCGACAAGAAAAGTGATGAAAAAATTGCGGTATACGACTTGGGCGGCGGGACGTTCGACATTTCAGTCTTAGACATTGGAGACGGAGTGTTTGAAGTAATGGCGACCGATGGAGATACCCAGCTGGGCGGTGACGACTGGGATAGTGCAATTATTGACTGGGTTGTCTCCGATTTTAAATCGAAGGAAGGGGTTGATCTCAGTGGCCAGCCAGATGCCCTCCAACGGATCAAGGAAGAGGCCGAGAAAGGAAAAATAGCTCTGAGCTCCTCCAGCACATACGAGATTAATCTTCCTTTTGTGACGGCCGACCAGACTGGGCCCAAGCACATCCAAATGGAGCTTTCCCGCTCAAAGATGGAACAGCTTACCGAGCACCTTCTCGATCGAACAAAGCAGCCTGTGCGCGACTGCCTCAAGGAGGCAGGAGTGAGCGCCAGCGAAATCAACGAGCTTGTCCTCGTCGGAGGAATGACCCGCATGCCCAAGGTGCAGGAGGTGGCCCATGAGCTTGCAGGGAAGGAGCCGCATAAAGGGGTCAACCCCGATGAGGTTGTGGCTATCGGGGCAGGTATTCAGGGTGGAGTCCTGCAGGGTGACGTCAAGGATGTGGTTCTTCTCGATGTGACTCCGCTTACCCTCGCGATTGAGACCGAAGGAAGTCGGGCAACCTCGATGATCGAGCGGAACACCACGATTCCGGTGAAAAAGTCGCAGGTGTTTTCAACTGCGGCAGACAATCAGCCAGAAGTCACGATCCGGATCTGTCAGGGAGAGCGGCCTCTTTTTGCTGACAATAAGATACTGGGGACCTTCAACCTGGAAGGAATTGAATCGGCTCCCCGGGGGATGCCGCAGATTGAGGTTACTTTTGATATCGATTCTAATGGGATTCTGCATGTCACGGCCACCGACAAGAAAAACAATAACGAGAAGAAGATCTCCATTGAAGGTTCCAGTGGGTTGAGCGAGGAAGAGATCGAGAAGGCCAAGCAGGAAGCTGAAGCACACTCGGAGGAAGATAAGAAGAGAGCGGAAGAGATCGATGAGAAGAACAAGGCCGAGAATCTTGTTTATCAGGTCGAAAAGCAGATCGAGGAACTGGGGGACAAGATTCCTGCAGAGTTGAAGACCAGCTTGGAGGGCAAGACCGAAGCGGTGAGCTCCGCGCTGAAAGCCGACGATATTGACGCGATACGTGCAGCGGCAGGAGAGCTCGAGAAAACTATGGGTGAGCTGATGGCTGCCGCCCAGCAGGCTGCCGGGGCAGGGGAGATGGACCCAGCTGCCGCAGCCGCAGCTGCTGCCGCAGCAGGTGGCCAAGGAGCTCCGGAAGATGCCCCCGATGAGCCAAGAGAAGCAAAAGGCAAGGTCGTCGACGCGGAAGTCGTTGACGCCGAGAAGTAATCTGTCAGTTTCCCGCCCCGTTCTTCTCCGGAAGGCGGAGCGGCTACTCAACCAAACCAAAATAAAACAAACCAAAACCACAACGGAATCATGGCTAGTATTAAACCACTCGGTCAGCGCGTGCTCGTAAAACGGCTCGACGCTGAAGAAGTCAGTGCCGGCGGCATTGTACTTCCCGACACCGCCCAGGAGAAGCCGCAGGAAGCCGAAGTCGTCGCACTTGGCACCGGCGGAAAAGATGAAAACGGAAACGATATCCAATTCTCGGTCGAGGCGGGCGATAAGGTCCTCATCTCGAAATATGGGGGAACGGATGTCAAAGTAGATGGAGCGGATCTCCTCATCATCAACGAGGGAGATATCCTCGGGGTGATTGCGGACTAACTCCTGCACTCGGAACGGCACCTTAAGAGTGCGCGTTTCCGAGGCTCAACACACTCAATAGAAAACCGAAAGAAAAACAATGTCTGCCAAGCAACTGAAGTTTGACGAATCTGCCCGCCATGCGCTCCTGCGCGGGGTAGAGAAACTGGCCGCGGCGGTGAAAGCCACCCTCGGACCAGCTGGACGTAACGTAATCCTCGATAAGAAATTCGGGTCCCCTACCATCACAAAGGATGGTGTGTCGGTGGCCAAGGAGATTGATCTTGAGGACCCTTACGAAAACATGGGAGCCCAGCTCATTCGTGAGGTCTCCAGCAAGACCTCCGATGTCGCAGGGGACGGAACCACTACCGCTACGGTATTGGCCGAAGCCATCTATAAGGAAGGACTGCGTAATGTGACTGCCGGGGCTAACCCGATCAGCCTGCAGCGGGGAATTCTCAAGGCCTCTGAGGCAATCGTGAGCCGTCTGGCTGAAATCTCGCAAGAGGTTTCTGACAGCGATCAGATCGCACAGGTCGCTACTGTATCCGCCAACTGGGATCGTGAAATCGGCAATATCATCGCCGAGGCCATGGACAAGGTTGGTAAGGATGGCACCATCACGGTGGAAGAAGCGAAGGGCATCGAGACGACTCTGGACGTGGTCGAGGGAATGCAGTTCGATAAAGGTTACCTCTCACCGTACTTCGTGACGGATGCCGAGAGCATGGAGGTTAACTTGGACAGTGCTTATATCCTCATCCATGAGAAGAAGATCTCGAATCTCAAGGACATGCTCCCGCTTCTGGAGAAGGTAGCCAAGACTGGCCGCCCGCTCCTGATCATTGCGGAGGATGTAGAGGGCGAAGCCCTTGCAACCCTTGTGGTCAACAAGCTCCGTGGAACCCTGAATATCGCAGCGGTGAAAGCCCCTGGATTCGGTGACCGGCGTAAGGCCATGATGGAAGATATTGCGATCCTGACCGGTGGTAAGTGCATCACGGAGGATCTCGGCATCAAGCTTGAGAATATTGAACTCGATCAACTCGGTGAGGCCAAGACTATCAAGATTGGCAAGGAAGACACCACCATCGTCGAAGGTGGCGGTGGTAGCGAAGCCGTCCACGGCCGGGTTGGCCAGATCCGTAGGCAGATCGAGGAAACAACCTCTGACTATGATCGTGAGAAGCTCCAGGAGCGTCTTGCCAAGCTCGCCGGTGGGGTGGCTGTCATCAATGTTGGGGCAGCAACCGAGACCGAGATGAAGGAAAAGAAGGCCCGCGTGGAAGACGCTCTTCACGCCACCCGTGCAGCGGTGGAAGAAGGGATCGTTCCCGGAGGTGGTACTGCTCTTATCCGTGCCCAGGACGTTCTTGATGGTGTGGAGCTGGAGGGCGACGAAGCTACCGGTGTGGACCTTGTGCGCAGTGCGGTAGAGGCACCACTCCGTCAGCTGGCCGCCAACGCTGGCCGCGAAGGAGCCCTCATCGTAGAGCATGTCAAGAACTCGGAAGGCAGCACAGGTTACGATGTCGCCAAGGACGACTATGTTGACCTGATTGGCCAAGGTGTGGTTGACCCCACCAAGGTAACTCGAAGTGCGCTTCAGAATGCGGCATCTATTGCTGGACTGCTTCTGACCACTGAGTGTGTCATTACGGATATCCCTGAGGATGAAGCCCCCGAGCCACACGGTCACGACCATGGTGGTGGCGGTGGAATGGGATTCTAGGCCCAACCTCAAATACAAAAATCAAGGTCGTAAGACCGCGAAAAGCCGGGCGGGAAACCGCCCGGCTTTTTCCTTACGGATAGATTCAAATCGCGCAGACCGAGGGCACAGTTCGGGCGAGATACAAAAAAGCTGGCCGGAGCCAGCTTTTGAATCGGGGTCGTGGAACGAGCCTTACCTAGTTCTTACCGCGCCAGGAGTAAACGTTATCCCTGTTCTTGGTCGCTCTTGCCTGGCCGCTTGTATATTCTCCGTCTTTCCCGGTGCTCCATGCGATCACCCGGCGACCAAAGAGCGGTTTGGCAGCATCGAAGGGATCTACCATTTCGTCATCGAGATCAGTATCCATGACCACGAAGTAGTGGCGATTGTTAGCTGCGGGTCCTTTTTTCTTCCACGCGTCGAATAGTTGTACAGAACGTTCTGTATAGAAGAGCCCTCCATAGGCTCCGTTGAGAGTTTTACCCTTTGCTTCCTTTCCTTGAAAGTAGCGGACCTCCTTTGGATTGTTTTCACTGTCGAATCCAACTAACTGGTTCATCAGCGCATCGGTGGTCGGTGCTCCCGGAGCCGTTGCGGCCTCGGGCGCATCCGGCAGGTAGTTGTAGTCGTCATAGAAGGTTTGCACTGCCTGCACGAGGCTTGTGCAGTCGTTGGTGGCAACGGTTTTCTTGGCGGTGTTCATTACCGCTCCTCCGGCGCTGAAGCCAAGCGCGGCGAGGATCGCAATGATCGCGATCACGACGAGGAGCTCTATGAGGGTAAATCCGTGGTTTCGGGCGGGCGTGGCAATGATCTTCATAGCTATAGGGATTTGGGGAGAATGCCTCCCGCGGAAAGGTGCAGGGATAGGCCACCTTTGGCAATCCCACGATTCAGGAAATTACAATGTCAATACCAAGATGTCGAGGGAAGAGTGGTCATGCAACTTAAATTTTCTCGATCTCCGGAGTGCCTTGGCCGTGCGAGATTGAGCGATCGTAAAATCCATGTGGTGTTGAAGTGGGGTGAGACTGATCCCAAAGAGGCTGCGCTCCATCCCTCCTCTGCAAGATTTTGTCGAAATTGCGGTTTATTGAGACGGAAACCTGCTGGGGTCTTCCGCATTGCCGTGAGGGCGGCAAGGATCCAGAGTTCTCTTATGGAAGAGGGCGGGAGTCTGAGGGATGGGATTTTAGAGCGGATGCGCCTACCGGGATATCGACCGTTGAATAAGGGAGAGCTTGCCCGGGATCTCGGAATAAAGTCCGATCGGCGCACAGACTTGCGGGCGGAGTTGGCGGAGTTGGAGAGGGAAGGGGTGGTCGTACGTGGGAAGAAGGCCCGCTATCGTCTTCGTGAGCAGGAGGGAAATCTTCTTTCCGGGGTCCTTCGGTTTCAACCTAGAGGAGCAGCGTGGTTTTATCCAGACCCACAAGATCCGGCCAATGTGGCCAGCGGCATCGATCTTGAACGCTTCAAGCGAATTCATGTCAGCGCGCAGAAGACTTCGGTGGCTCTGGATGGGGACCGGGTTGCCCTCCGTATTGAGCGGCTTGGCCCGCCGGTTTGGTGGAAGCACGCCAAACACAAGAAGAGGGCCCTCGATGTTCCTGGGGCTGAGGATCAGGCGAGTGGAAGGGTCGAACGGATTCTCGAGCGCCGAAGCGGCGTTGTCGTCGGGACGTTGATCGAGCGTGGTGGATTCATCTATGTGAACCCTGACGACCGATCGTTGCCTTCAACGATTGAGTTAGAAGATTTGGCGGGAGGCGAGTCAGGGCAGAAGGTCGCGGTGCGCCTGCTGGAGTGGGAAAGTCGGCAGGTAGCACCGAAGGGAGAGGTCCTTGAGGTGCTGGGCTGGCCTGATGAAGCAGGAGTCGATATTCGAGGGATTATTCTCAGGCATGGATTGCGGGAGGAATTTCCCGGCGAAGTTCTGCGAGAAGCGGAGCAGATTTCTCTGGCTGCCGACGATGAGGCATTGCGAGAACGGGTTGATTGGAGAAAGGCAGTGGTGATCACGATCGATCCGGCGGATGCGCGGGACTTTGATGATGCAATCTCGGTGCGGAGGCTTGCCGATGGATGGGAGCTGGCCGTCCACATTGCTGATGTGTCGCATTATGTCAGACCGGATACGGTAATTGATCAAGAGGCCCGGAAGCGGGGGAACTCAACCTATCTCGTTGACCGGGTGCTTCCGATGCTGCCGGAGCAATTGAGTAACGGAATCTGCTCACTGGTTCCCGGGGAAGATCGACTGACGCGTTGTGCGGTAATGCATTTCGACCAGAAGGGCGCGATGGTTCTTGCTCGCCTTGAGCAGGCCATTATTCGATCACGTTGCAGACTGACCTATGAGGAGGCACAGGAGGTCCTTGAGGCGGGAGGCGAGGAGACCGGAGTGGCGCTGAATGAGGTAGAGCTTCTTCTCAAAGAATGCTGGGCACTGGCCAAAATCCTGCGGCAGCGAAGGTTCTCCGAGGGGGCCTTGGATCTCGATTTTCCAGAAGTCCGGATGGAGCTAGACGAGCTTGGCCGCGCGACGGGCTATCGTCGCAATGAATACAACGAAAGCCACCAGCTTATTGAGGAGTTCATGCTGGTCGCCAATGAGGCAGTTGCGAGGGCGGTGAAAAATGCAATGCGCCCTGCCATCTACCGGGTGCATGCCGACCCTGATCATGACAAGCTTCATGAATTCGCAGAGTTGGCCAGGATGCATGGCTATGAGCCGGGTGACCTCCTGAACAAGAAGCACATTCAGAAGCTGCTTTCCGAATGTCGGGGACACCCCGAAGAACATGCAATTAAACTGGGATTGCTCAAAAGCCTGAAGCGGGCGAGCTATGGGGACGAACCTCTGGGGCATTACGGCCTCTCGAAGGCAGACTACTGCCATTTCACAAGCCCCATCCGGCGTTACGCTGATCTTGTTATTCACCGAGCAACTGATCCCCTCCTGGCCCCTCCTCTCAAGGAAGGATCAGGGAGCAGAATTTCCCGGTCGCAGTGCGCGGAAATCGCAGGTCATGTCTCGACTTCGGAGCGAACGAGCGCGAGCGCGGAAGCGGAGTCTCACCGACTCAAGATGCTCGAGTGGTTGACTCGCAGTATGGGCTCTCCGGACCCTCCGGTCTTCGAAGCAATTATTACCGATGTTCGCAAGATAGGATTGATGGTTGAAGCTCTCGATATTCTCCAGAGAGGGTTAATCAGGAGAGATCATTTTCCAGCTGGGAGCTGGCGCCTTGAGCGACACCGAATGCGGTATGCTACCACGACGGGAGCGGAGCTCTTTCTGGGTCAGCTTATTCAGGTTCGAGTAGCGGGCGTTAATATTGAACGTCAGCAGGTTGATTTCTGCCTTGTGGAGGACTGACCAGAGAGAGGGATGCTCCACGTTGCGATCCAGCAGGAGCATTGTGGTTATGAATACGCAGGTGCTGATGAGCAAGGTATGCGCATCGGCCAGAAATGTGAAAAGGATTGCCTTTTTGAGAGATCTACTCGTCCTGTTTCGAGGCGGGGTTGCTCTCTTTGGTTGATATTTCGAGTGAACCAAGCGCCGGGCCCAAAAGTTCTTTTCCTGTCTGGGGGAAGACGCCATATCTCTACCGTCATGAAACAGACAATACTGCTTGGAGCAGCTTCTATCCTTCCGCTCATTGTATCTGCTCACCCGCACAAGGGAGGTGCGCCGCAGGGGGAGGTGCTCACTGTAGCGGTTGCCACCGGATCCGGTAAGCACACTTACAAGAACGTTCCCTGGTGGGGCATGGCAGAAAATCGGGGGGTTGGGAGTACCAATGGCGGAGTGGCGATCGATGGCGCTGGGAAAATCTATTTTAGTACGGACACTTCGAACGGAATCCTAGTTTATGATGAAAAAGGAAAACAGACCGGCAAATTAGGGCCAGGGAATATTCATGACCTTTTCATCAGGAAAGAGGCCGGCAAGGAATACATCTGGGCTTCTCATACGGCCGGAAAGCGGCTGGTGAAAATGACTCTGCAGGGCAAAGAGGTTTTCCAGATTCCAAACGAAAAAACTGGCGAAGTGAAAGGAGGCTGGGGTGGCGTAACCGCAGCGGATATTGCTCCTGATGGATCGATTTTTGTGGCGCTTGGTTATGGGTCCAACTTCATCCATAAGTTTGATGGAGAGGGAAAATGGATCAAGACCTTTGCCGGTCGCGGGAAGGGTGTCGGCCAGTGCAATACTGCGCATGGCATGGCTGTCGATCATCGCTTCGATCCTCCTCGTATCCTGATAGCAGACCGGGAGAATGGTCGTCTTACCCACTGGAATCTGGATGGGGAATGGATCGGAGTGGCTGCCACGGGACTGAGGCGGCCGACAGATCTTGCTTTTCGTGGAGATGTCGTGGCAGTAACCGAACTGGCTGGAGGGGTGAAGATTATTGATAAGAGCGGAAAGGTGGTTGCGCTTCTTGGAGAGAATCCGAATTCTGGACAACGAGGAAAAAACGGGGTTGCTCTTAATCAGGCTCAGCCAGGGCATTTCACCGCACCGCATGGGCTGGCGTATGATCCCTCAGGAAACTTATACGTTCAGGACTGGAACCGGTTTGGACGGATCACAAAGCTGGTAAAAGTGAACACATCTGAGCAATGAGCAGTATTCCCTTGGAGGATAATTTTGAGGATGTTCTTGGAAAGGCGCTTCGGGGAACTGGGATTCCAGATGGTGTCCTTGAGTTTCTGACTGGTGTGCCGGAGGAGACCATTGGAAAGCTCAAGGAGGGTCATTTTGAGGAAAAGGCTCTCCGGCAGGTCGCTTCGCCCCTGGGCCTTGATGCAGATGCCCTGGTAGAGCGAGGAATGAATTCATGGTGTCCTGAACCGGTCGAGGTTGATGGTTTGCGCCAATTCAATACGGTTTTTGATGACATGACCGTCAACAATTACCTTGTCTGGGATCCGGCTTCGAAAGCGGCGGCGCTTTTTGATACCGGGACCGATGCAAGCAAGGCAATCGCGACAGTAGTGGAGCTCAGTCTCGATCTGGGGCAGCTCTTTCTTACTCACACCCACCTTGATCACATCATCGACCGTGCGACAGTAGAGTCTCACAATGGTAATTTGCAAACGCACGTTAATGCGTTGGAACCAGCAGAGGGAGCAGCGCGTTTCCAGCCGGGAGACTCTTTCACGGTGGGAGCATTGCAGATTGCCACGCGGCTTACCAAGGGGCATTCGCCGGGTGGTATAACCTACGTGATTGAGGGCCTTGAGCGTCCGGTCGCGATAGTGGGGGACGCTCTTTTCGCACAATCCATGGGAGGTGGAATGATTTCCTACCAGGACGCATTAGC
>Ga0209404_10002881_pt1 | contig 10367 bp, 12 predicted proteins | sample TroAtlMetagenome_2_FD_187447 | JGI IMG/M metagenome (GOLD analysis project Ga0209404, IMG submission 187447) | Marine eukaryotic phytoplankton communities from Atlantic Ocean - Tropical Atlantic ANT8 Metagenome (SPAdes) (version 2) | ecosystem: Environmental > Aquatic > Marine > Oceanic... | reverse complement strand
AACCGGATTAATAGGAACAGCATAAGGTAAATCTTTTGTGGGTAGTAAGGACTTGTCTGGTGTATGATAACCAAAGATTCTTACTTTATATCTACCTGCTGAATTTACATCACCGATAGACTCTACAATACCCAACCAAAAGGCAGGTTGTTTCATATTTAATTTTCCAAAGTTCTGTATCATGTTACTGTACCTAATCCGTTTTTAACCACTTCTAATTTCATTGTATGTCCTGTTACTATATTTACTTTATGAGCAATCGATGTTACTAAGTATCTACCTGATAATATTTGATCAACTGCTTCTTTTGATTTTGTTTTAGCACTAGGATAATCTAAATATATCAAATTGCCTACTTCCATATCAGTTCTTCCTGGAACATCTATTTGAAAGGTATAATTATTAAATGAGTTCAGGTATTGATTTCTTTTTAAAACATTGCCTACCCATTTTTCTTCTGAGGTCTTGTTACCTTTATCAAATATTCCTGTAGCAATACCTGCATAAGTATTACCATTTAATATTTTAAAATTTGTATAAACATCTGGATTTCTTGTAACATGTCCTGGAATAGTTGTTGTTTCGCCTGTATGGACAAATTTATCAAAATCCTCTACAACATCTAAATGCTTATGTGTTCTTGTTTTATTATATATGTCGTATGCTTGAACATTAGAAGCGTGATGGCCATTTAAACTTCCTTCTATTATATCTATTGTTTTAGGAATTGTTATTTCTTCTATATCATTAAACCCTTCTTTTATAAGATTGCGTGCTGTAAATTTTGTACCGCCATTTCTTTTTCTGTTTGCTGTTGCTCCTACAAAATATTGATCAAACATATTATCTTTTTGTGCTGATATTAAACCTTGAATAGATGTTAAACCAAATGCTTTATTAGTTTCAAAAAATATGACATCAGAGCCAGGGTGTGTTACTTCTTCTGTATTACCTGCAATGTAATTCATATTTTGAAAAGGAGACCAACCATTAGAAACATATTGTAGATCTGAGGTGTGTTCATCTCCTATGTAAAGCATTGATTTTTGTTCTTGTTTATATATTCTTCCCGATGTTGCAATATAATTATCAAATATTTTTTGTGCAATGTTAGCTGTATTAAATGCTCCCTCGCCTTCTGTATCTCCTGGTATAGATTGATTTATTGAATTAACTAAGTCAGTATATCCTTCTATTGAAATAAAATTTAATTTGTAGGATTGTTGTCTATCGTTTTCTAATCTTCTATTTTCTATTGAAGTAATAACGAATGATCTATGTATTGTTAATTCCGGTGAATCTCGAAATGTAGATGTTCTCAATTTTAATGTAAATGCCTCTCCTCCTACAATAGGAAACAATTCTATTATTGCATCGGCATCAGATACCGCCAAAGAACCTTGTAAGCAAGGACTCCATAAACTTTCATATATAATTATTTCTGTTATTTGTGCTAGCGTTAACTCTACGAAATCATCATTGTTATTATATAATCTCATTTCGTCGATTTTTACATCACCAGCGAAACTTATTTTTTCTGTCATATCACCTCACCAGTCTTTTATATATCTCTACTATTTGCTCTACTTGATTTGCAGGTGGTATTATTATTTGTCTTTTTTGTTCATTTAAATCTGTTTCGTAATCTAGGTTAGTAACTGATTCTATTTTATTATCAAGCTCTTGTTGAGCGTCCCAATCTACAATAACACTCTTGTCTTCTTTTAAAACCCAATGATGTATAGATGATGAATTGTTAGCACCATATTTGTCATTGACATAGGTTACGATTTCTTCTTGACTTATAGGCCACTCTCTTTGAACATCTATTATATTGTTAGCTAATAATAATATCCAATGATAATCTGATCTTCCATATATTTTATGTGCTAATATTTCAGGTGTTTCAAAATCTTTTACATAATATTTTTCTAAAATTACTCTGTTCTTAAAAAATTTATCTAATATAGCTCTACGGAATATATCAGGTATAAGAGTTTGTTTCTTTCGTTTATTATATGGATAAGATATTTTTGGTAAACTTTCAAAATACATATTAATACCCCGATGCTATTCTGTTTGCTGTAAGTGTTTCTAGTTCTGTAAAACTTAATTCCATTGTTATTTCTGAGGCTGCTCCAAATGTATCCTTAATTGTTTGAAATGAACCGTCTGGTCCATAAGTAATTTTAACATCTGTTAAAGCACAAGAAGAAATTTTAGGTAAGTGTTCATTAGTCATAACATATCCGTCGCTAGGCTCATAGTGTAAAAATTGTATTGCAAATTCTGAAGGGTAAGTTAAAAACGAATTGCCTGGTGTAAGTTCTGGGTGCATATGATATTTAAACATTTTTATTATTTCTTCTACATGATATAATTCATTTTCATTTTTAGGTGAAAATTGATATTGAAATGCAAATTTTCTAAACCCTACACTTTTAAATAATTGTTCTTTAAAAGGATTATTTAACTTTTTAGATTGTGCTTCTATTGCTCCACCTACACTTGCATTGCCTAAACCTGCTGCTCTAGGTATATCTGCTGCACCTGCTATAATTCCTCTTCCTGCTAACTCTACAATTTCTGTTGCATCTGTTTGATTCCATCTTCTATTTGTTAATGCTCCTGCTATACCTAAATCTTCTGATTGCCAATCTGCTTGATATGCCGATATAATAGACTGAGGTACATGAAGATGTATTGCTGCGTTTAGAAATGTAACTGAATTATCAGTCTGTTGTAATTTAGAGGCTGCATTACCTAAAAAGGTACCTGCAAGGGCACCAACTCCAACTTTTCCGAGTTTATTTAAAACACCTGAGAAACCACCTCCGCCTTTTGTTAAGGTTGCTGCTGCACCAATACCAGCTAATGCTCCTGCTGTTTTCAATAATCTTGCTTGTCCTGCTGCGTCTGCAGAAGATCTATTTTGTTCTGTAGCAAATTCAACATCTTCTAAATCTAATTTTTGTCTTTCATCAATACTACCACCATAAGAAAAACTTCTATTTCCTGTTCCTCTTAGATCATTATTTGCTGCAGTTGAACTTTGGCGTACCATAATATAAAAAGCTACAGCATTCGGTTGACTGGCAGACAATATTTCCTGTGGATAAGCGTGGGAGGTAAATGTGCCTTTGAAAAACTCTTTATATCTATCTCCGTGTCTTTTTGTCCAATCTGCTCTGGCTTTGTCTGATCCTGCAGGGTTGAAAAGTTCTCCTATTTTACCTTTGTCGTTTGGATCGTTTTCTTTTCCTATTAGCTCTTCAACTCTAGCTTCCGTCCATTCATTAACCATCCTAGTGCCTGCTTGGATAAGCGTTTCTGATTGTGTATCACCAGTATTGTTAGGCCCCCCAACTACGGTTTTATCATCGCCGGTTCCTACCTCATCTGTTTGTGTTCCCTGTCCCATGTCTGCCCTATAAATAGTTAATTAACATTATAGTCTTATTTATATGGTTTATGCCAAAGAAATATATAAAGGAAAGTTTATTCCTAGAAATCCTAGTAAATATCTAGGCAACCCTACATCTGTTACATATCGCTCTAGTTATGAGTTAAAGTTTATGAACTGGTGTGATTTAAACAGTTCTGTAATAGGTTGGAACTCCGAAGAGATAGCTATTCCTTATCGTAGTCCAATAGATAACAAAGTTCATAGATACTTTGTAGACTTCTATATGGAAGTAAAAGACGCTAATGGCTCTAAAAAGTGTTATTTAATAGAAGTAAAACCTAAAAGATTTACAAAAGCTCCTCCTGTAGGTAAGAGAAAAACTAAAAGATACTTACAAGAGATAGCAAATTATGCTGTTAATGAAGCTAAGTGGAAATCTGCTAAGTCTTTTTGTAAGAAGCAAGGTATGGAATTTAGAATAGTTACTGAAAAAGAATTGGGTATCTAGTATAAATACATACATGGACACAAAACCTTTTAACGATATATATTCTAGAACAGGCGGTAAAGAACAGTCTGCTCGTTGGTATCAAAAAGCAGTTAGAGATTACACCACAGGTATGAACACCTATAATGAAGTATCTCAATCTGATATAGGAAAGTTTGCAACACAATTAACAGTAGGTAAAATGTATTTGTTTCAATATGATCCACTTACAAAAGCAGACTTACCATACTATGATCAACTACCATTAGTTATTATAAGTGAGCCTTTACCAACAGGGTTTAGTGGTATTAACTTACATTATTTAAGTCCTTTATTAAGAGCAGATTTAGTAGAAAGACTTATGGAGCCTGTTGCAGACTCTAAAGAAGGAACTACTCATGATGATAAAGCTGTTATGAGATCTGCTTGGTCCTTTATAAGAAACTTTAGCAGATTTCCAGAAGTTAGAGGGTCTGTAAAAAGATATCTTAATACACAAATAAGAGGTAGGTTGTTAGAGATAAATTCCAAACATTGGAAGTCAGCAGTATTTTTACCAGTACAAGATTTTGTTGGTGCTTCAGCTCAAACAGTTTATAGAAACACAATGACTAAACCAGAGCGTAAGAGGAGGATGGTATAATGGGCTGGAATTGGAAAGATTTTTTAAGAGGGTCTATAGGGCGAGGCAATGTAAGACGTCAAAGAAACAGACTTAGAGGTAAAAATTTTAATAGTGGTCATCCTCTTACAGACAAGCCTTTAACAAACTACGAAAAATATGGCGATGGGCATAGTTTTAAATCCCATATTGCCACAACACAATTAGCCAGAACAGAAAGATTCGAATGTCAATTTCGATTTCCTCAAGCAATCTTAGGAGCGAACAGTGACTTTCCTTTAAACTGTTCTTTAATGGCAGAAGAAGTACAAGTACCTGGAATGGTATTAACAAACAAAGAATTTAATTTAGGTAATTGGACTCATTATAGAAATAACAATATGCAATTTCTAGGCAATGAGATAAATATTACCTTTTATACATCGGCAGATTGGATTCATAGAGCTAAATTTGAATCTTGGATGGCGCTGTGTGTAAACCCAACATCTAAAGAAGTAACCTTCCCAGAATATACATGGGGAGAAGTTGCTATCAATGTTATGGATATTCAAAACAATTTCCGTAGTAGTTGGGTACTGCACGAAGTAACACCTAAGGTTCTCAACCTTATACCTTTAAGTATGGGTGCTGTAGGTGTTGTAAGAACTACATTAATTGTTTCGGCTACTTATTGGGAGTCTAAAGCAATTGAAGTTAAATTGGGACAAGCTGTTGGTGGAGAATATAAAACTTATGAAGGTTATAAAGATACCATCATAAATATAAATCCCAATGAGCGGTTCGCATAGATGGATAATATAATATAGGAGTAAATAATGTTACCAAAAATTGATACGCCAATATTTAGTTTTACTCAACCATCAACAGGAAGGGATATTAGATTTAGACCTTTTGTTGTTAAGGAAGAGAAGATACTAATGTTGGCTAGTGAAAGTGGGGAGTACAGAGATATGGTCTCCGCCGCACAACAAGTTGTGCAAAACTGTATTGTAGATGATATAGATGTAAGAGAGTTTACAGTATTTGATCTACAACACTTATTTCTAAAAGTAAAGAGTAAGTCAACAGGTGAAATACAATCTTTCCAATTAGGTTGTGGAGAATGTAAAGAAAAAGTTAAATACGATTTAAATTTAGAAGAAATAGAAGTTTTAGGATTGGATGAGAAACAAAAAGATTTGATTCCAGTCACTGAAGATGTAGCCGTAAAATTAAAATGGCCCACAGCAGAATTATATACAAGTGAAAATGAACTAGATGATGCTACTATTGTAGCAATGTGTATTGATCATGTTATTGATGGAGAAGAAATTATAAACATTAAAGAAGAGCCTGTAGAAGAAGTTATATCTTTTATAGAAAATTTACCGTTAAATGTTTATTCTGATATAAAAAACTTTTTTCTAACTATGCCTAGGATAGAACATGTAATCGAGTTCACATGTCCTGCTTGTAGTAAAGAAAACTATATTAATATATCAGGATACGAACATTTTTTCGGCTAACTCTTTCTCAGGAGAGTCTTGGAAATTATTACAAGACTAATTTCTTATTAATGCAAGAACATCAATATAGTTTGACAGAACTAGAAAATATGATGCCATGGGAAAGAGAGGTTTATGTCACATTTTTAATAGAACATTTACAGAAAAAGACAGAAAAAGCAAAAGAGAAATATTAGATGCCAAGAGAAGATGATATAAAAGAGTTATTTGGAACATACGATCCAGAAAAAATGCTTGATCAAGTTCAGGATACGCTAAGTGCTGACTCCGAAATATTGAAAGGCGAAACAAGAGAACTTAAAAAATTAGCAGAAGGTAACAAAGCTCTTAATGCAATCCAAATAGCTGACGCAGCTAGATCCCTCATTTTCTTTGAAAGAAATGCAAAAAAGAAAGATACCGATCTTGACAAGAAACTGTTAAAAATACAAGATTCGAATTACGCCGAGTTTGACGATGCTAGACGAGGTAGAACAGACCTAGCTAAACAGTTACATCATACTGAAACTAGAATTAGAACTGATATAAGTAAACTAGCACCAGTTACACAAAAATTAAATAAAGCAGGTGATACAAGAGGAATGCACCCAAATTCCCAAGCTAACCAGTTTAAAAAAGCAGAAGAATATAGAACAGGAGAAGTTGCTGAGGCAATTAGAGTAGGCGCAATGCCAACAGCTCTAGGTTCTAATAAAAGTGTTATAGCTGCAACAAAAACACTAGGAGCTTTTACTAAAGGCATTTCAACAGACGGCGCTGTTGATAGTGATAAGTTAGCAGCACTACATGCAGAGTTAGACACAGATAAAAATCTTAAATCTACATTTGAGAACTATTTACAAGCAGCTAGAAAAGTAACATCAACAGTAAATCCAAATGAAAAAGATGTACATGCGTTCGAAAGACATAGAGACACTTTAAAGGCATCAGGCAAGTTTCAAAGTTTTGATGATGATCTTTTAAATTCTAGAATGACAATGAAAGATAAATTGAAGGGAATGATTCCTGGATCAGGAAAAGATCTTCCCCACATTCAATTTGCAAAAGATGTAAAAGAAATACAAAGACAATCAGGTTTAAAAGACGATTCAGTTACAAGAGCTAGAGCAAGAGCCGAAATGTTTGGAGATAAAAATGAAAGAACCGGCATTGATGATGAAGGTGGAGAAGAATTAAAAGAATTAAAGAAAATATCTAAATCCACACAAGAGACATCTACTAAATTAGATGGAATGGGAGGAAGTCTACTAGGCTTGCTTGTGGCAGGGATGGCAATATGGGGACTCTTTAAAATAGGTAATACTAAAGTAGACGATCTTAAAAAGTTTTTTGGATTGGGTGAAGGTGGTATATCAGAAGCTGGTACATCAGTTCAAAAACTTCCAGGTACAGGTATGAGTCTTGCAGAAAAAATACTTAGAAAAACACCATTTATTGGTAAACCAATTGCTAATGTTACAGCAAAACTTACTCAGCCAGTGCTTGATGCTGGTAAAAATGTTTTAGGTAATGTGTGGTCTGGAGCGAAGAATCAAACTGGTAAACTTGTTGATAAAATAATGGGCAAAGGAACAGAAACAGTTGTTAAAGATTCAGTAGAAGCATCCGCAGAAAAAGTTGTTAAAGAAGGCGCAGAAAAAGTTATTAAAGAAGGCGGAGGACAAGTAGCAGAAACAGTTATTAAAGAAGGAACTGAACAAGCTCTTAAAGGAGGTGCTAAAGCATCTGCTATGGTTGCGAAAAAGTTTCCTATATTAGGACTTGTTATAGGTACCGGTTTTGCTGCTAAAAGAGCTCTCGAAGGAGATATGGAAGGTGCAGGGATGGAGATGATGTCAGGATTATCTAGTACCCTTCCAGGATGGGGAACAGCGGGTTCGCTACTGACAGATGGATACCTATTATATAGAGATCTTCAGAGAGCTCAATTCGATGATGCTAAAGACAAAGGATTGTTTAAGAAAGCATATAGAGGTTATTCTAGTATTGATAAAACTAAAGATTGGACTAAAGCACAAGCTGAAGCAGTTTTAGAATTCGAAAATGATGATCTAAATGCGGGGGACATAGATTTCTTACAAGGTGTTATTGAGAAAGCATCTACTATGGACCAGGTTCCAGACGCTCTTACAAATATGCAAGATGGATTAACAGATGCTCTAAACCAGACAACAAATAATGTTACTGTTAATAATCTACAACAGCTTGCTTCTAATCAACCTGAGGTACAAGTTGTGCCGGTGGTGGATCGAGCAGGTGTATCCTCTAAATCTCATTCTTTCCAAAGATTAAACGACCAAACTTTTGGTCCTAGTTACGGTTAATTTTTAAAACTCTATCTCTTAGTCTAGTGGCTCTAGGCCCTACCTGTGTGGCCCAACGACTGTCCATCATTTCAATTGCTGCTTTATCCCAATCACTTTCGTTAATAGCACCAATAAACTTTTTAAACTTTCCTAGTCTAGTTCTACCTAGATTAAACATCATATTAACAAGAATTTCTTGTAACTCACCGGGATACTCTTCCCAATGTTCTTTAAATAATGCTTTACATTCGTCTATTGAGGTATCCAAGTCTTTCTCGAAACAAGCTTTAACTCTTTCTTCTGAAACAGGCGTTCCGACTTCTTGTCCTTGCTCAGGATCGGATGTTTTAACCAAGTGTCCGACTCCGAATGTCGGGTAGCCCAAGTGGTCTTTGTAAATTTCATATACTACACCTTCATCTATTTTTAATTGTTCAAATATATTATTTCTGTTCATAATTGCCCTTTGTGTTATACAAAAATTGTGCGTGTGGTTTAACATAACCGCTTGTTATGCTAATTCGTTTGTGTTTATATTTATTAATATTATCCAATTTAACAGCTTGTTGTGCTAAATCTGTGGCCATGTTAGGTATTTGATGTTCCAACCATCCTGGCCATATCATTAAATCTCCTGATTTAGGTTGTATTGTTTCTTCTAAGTTAAGACTTTTTGTTCCTAATGCCCATGCTGTGTACATATCGGACATTGGAGATTTAAATTGTATAGGCGCATGTTCTTCTTCTGCTTGAACATAGTAAGTAACAATAAAGTAAAACTGTCCATGACTATGCCAAGGATAAAAATCTGTTTCATCAAAATATGTGTACCAAGACTGACTATACCAAAAATTATTTAGTTCTTCTCTTAAAGCAGTATCAGGACCTTTTTGATAATCATAATCTATAGGATGTAATTCATCATAAAATTTCATTACATGTTCTTTAATTATAGGTTTTAGTTCTTGCCAACTTTCTACACCTTCCATAGGATCTATTTTAAGAGGAAACTTATGATGTCCTTCTTTTGTGTATATAGATACTTTACTTCTATGTCTAAGCCAATCAATTTTTTCTTGTTGTAAGGATTCAATAGATTGTTGTAAACTAGGTAAAAGATGTTCACCTACATTCTGTGCATAATATAAAGGAAGTCCTAATATTCTCATTTTGCTAATAACCACGGGACTAGGTACTTGCCTGTGGTATCCCATTTACCCATAACAAGCTCTCCAGGATTATCATGATGATTTTTATGATAGTTTTCTCCACCCATAAACAAATTAGATATCCTACCTAAATTTGTTGGTGTTCCTTGTAAGCCACCATGTCCTCGCCAATTTAAATTTATCATCTGTAGCCAACTCCATGAGAATAAACATGCTAACCATATATTTAAATAAGGATTTATTAGTGCAAATAAAGTCCAATTAGCAAGATATAATCCCCAATAATGTTCTGTTACCCATTGTGCGTCTTTGTATTTAGCATAAGTTCGCATAAAGGCAGGTTTGGTTTCTCCATATTTACCCAATGCTAAATTCCAAAATCCTATTTGTTTAGGACCATGTGGATCGCCTTCTTCGTCTGTGTATTTGTGATGATTTAAATGAGCTATTACATAGTGTCCAGGTGGAGCCTCGCCTGTAAGTACCATAAAGTATAACATGATCTTTCTACTTAACCATGTAGGTTCAAATTGATTGTGTGCTAACCATCTATGATAACCTGCATTTGCTATGCGTGAAACAAAAGACAATAACACAAAGTACAATAAAAATTCTAATAGTGTTGCACCTTGCGTAAACCAATAACCTAATCCTACTATTGCTGTAGAAAATAGTATAATAAGTTTAATCAAAGTCTTAGTAGTGTACTTCATAATACTATTTATTAGTCAAAAAGAAGCCCTCGTTGAGAGGGCTCCAAAACTATGAAAGTTTAGCTATCTTCTGCAAGTTGTTTGAAGTAAGATAGTGTATCGTCTTCTTCTGAATCTGATGACTCAGGAGCTGATACTGCTGGCGCTGCTTGGACGCTT
>Ga0209404_10002880_pt1 | contig 10369 bp, 1 predicted proteins | sample TroAtlMetagenome_2_FD_187447 | JGI IMG/M metagenome (GOLD analysis project Ga0209404, IMG submission 187447) | Marine eukaryotic phytoplankton communities from Atlantic Ocean - Tropical Atlantic ANT8 Metagenome (SPAdes) (version 2) | ecosystem: Environmental > Aquatic > Marine > Oceanic | place... | reverse complement strand
GGGGGGGGGGGGGGGGGGGGGGGCGCCGCCGCCGCCGACCTCGGCCCGCGCCTCGGAGAGCCTGAGGACTCCGGCCGGGCCCGGGTCGCCGGGGAGCCCTTTGCCGCCACTGCCCCCCTCTGGGGGGTCGAGCATGGGAGAGGTTGCGCGGGCTTCCCCACGCAACCTCTCCGCGCAGCTTCATGCCGCGCACCCCGCCGTCCGCTCGCGGACGCTCGGCGGGGTGTCTCCACGGAGTCAAACTTCCGCGCCTGCCGCGCGCCCCAGCTTTGTCCCGGCGCCCCCCCTCGGGAAGCCTGGCGGGGGGGACAGAGCAACCTTCTTCATGCCGGGCCCGCTGGCGCGCACCTGCACCTTGGGCGAGACCGGCCACGACGAGGGAAGAATCCAGCGGGAGGGCTCCTTCGGAGCCAAGCTGAGCCAGATGGAAGGGCAGAAGGCGGGCCCCGAAGTCTTCCTCCAGCCTCCTGTGCCTGCCCAAGGGCCCTGGGAGGAAAGGTCCCCGCGGTATGAGGGGGAGCAGGAGTCCTTCCGCGGCTCAGACAGCGACGCTGCGGCCTCGGACTCCGTGAACATGCCAAGCCCGCAGCCCTTCGTGCCCAAGCCCGCGGACGGTTTCACGGAGCCAGACGCGGGTGTGGACCTCGTCGAGCATTCCCGCCATTCCTCGGGCTCCTACGACGCAGATTCAGCTTCCGGGAGCAACTCACCCCCCCCCGCGCCCCCGCCGCAGGGCGGGGATGACGATCAGACTCCGCCCCATATAGTCGCGGAAGCCGCAACAGCCTCCCCACGGGGGCTAGTGCGGCACTTTCTGGGGCGGCTCCAGGGATGTCAGCGACATTCGTCCCCCCAATGATCCGCTTGCCCACACTCGAGAGCCAGGTTGCTGCGGAGTACGAGGCTCCCTTGGATTCAGTCCCGCGGATCCCCCCCAATGAAGAATTCGGGGCTTCCAAGGCGTCCTTCAACACGGCAACAGACTTTTCGGGGGTCTCCGACGGCCAATTCCTCGTCCCGCACGGAGAGGACTTCCAAAACGGGGACGACAGTGACTCCCTTGGCTCGGCGGGGCGGAGCCCGTTGGCCGAGCGCGCCGGATCCGACAGCGACGACAAACCTCCCGTAGACCAGTGGCAGACGGAACCCCGCGCAGAAGTGGGGATCTTCGCTCCCCCGCCCGCCTTCTTGTTGAAGGCGGATGCTGCGCCGTTCTTCCCTCCCTCGCAGGATCTGCCGGTGATTTTAGAGGAGCAGTCCGGGTCCCACCCTTCCTCTTCTGCGACTGCTGAAGTTGCGGCAGGTGCTCCAATGCCGCCGCCTGAGGCCCCGCCCAGCGTCATGCCCGAGACAGCGCCGCCGCCTGCACCTGCATCGATGCCCGCGCCAGTACCAGTGCAAGAGGCGGCACCTGCGTTCGTCCCAGTGTCGGCAGCAGATCTCGCGTCAGCGTTCCAGCCCGAGACGCCTCCGGAGCTCGCACCTGCACCGCTGCCCGAAAGCTCGCTCCCGGCGAATTCACAAGAGGAATTCTCTACAGAGCCGGAACCAGAACCGGAGCCCCAGGCTGAGGCTGAAGCACCCCCTTTTTCGTTTATGCCCGGGCCGATCCCAGAGCTTCCCCCATCGCAGGTTCCGGCGCAGGTCCCTCCAGTTCCGGGCTTTCAGACGCCCCCGCAGCTGGCGCGAGACGTCGAGTTCTTCAACTCTGCATCAAAGGACATCATACAGGCTTTAATCGCGGAGAACAGTCAGCTCAAGAACGAGTCCAAGGCTGACAGGGACCGCCTGGCGGAACTGGAGAGCGAGATGGCCGAGCTACTCGTTTGTCTGGGCGAGGAGACCGCCAAGAACGCGGAGTTGGAGGAATGCGTAGAGAAGTTGAAGCAGGGTGCGCCCGGGCACTCCCATGTCTCTGACGACAGGTTGCAGGACGCGGAGGTAGCCTTCGAAATATAGGGACCTCTGGGACAATTATCTCTGGGGAAGTATTTTATCTTGGGAGAATATCATCAATATTTCAATGTACGGGGCTATTACTTTGTACGTGGGCGCCGAGATGCCCACGACGCGGGAGACGCAGTAGACGCGGGTGACATTCCGATCACCTGCGCGTTGAAGTCGGAGGCGCAGAAAGGCAGGAAGGGGGGAGAGCCTCAACGGGGCCTGTGAGTTCGAAGCCTTGAGCATGCTGCACGCTGAAGTACACGCCGTTGGCGCCGCCCACAAGCCAGCAGCTGTCGCAGAGGTCCACGCCGTGGAAGGTGGCGAGGACACCCATGTCAGTCATTGAGAGGGAGACCATCCGGTCGCAATCCGTGTCGAGGTCAGACACAGGGCCAGCCACCTTGAATGCCCGGCAGGTGACTGTGAAGTCGTCCGGACTGGCCGTGACAGCGACTCCTCGGGAGTCGAGCACGGTAAGAGGCATGCGGAATAGAACGGATACCCCCTCTAGGCATAGTGTGCTGAAGCCTGACGCGATGAGCGTCCCCGACACGAAAAGCTGGGGAAAAGCCCGTTCCTCTTCCGTCAGGACGCTGGCTGGCATGGTGGAGCTCATCTGCGCCTCAAACATGGGCTGAAGGTCCGACATAGCGGGTGAAGGGACGAGGGCATTGCCCTGGCCAGAGCAAACCCGGACAGATTCGCCGGAGCATTGCTTCCCCCGCGCACCATTCCCGAATTCTGTTTCCATAGCACCCGCATCCACCGGAGTCCCAGCGTCCACTGGGGACATCCCGCCACCTGTTCCTGCGTGGCCAGCCAAGAAAGGCGTCAGGATCACGGGAGAACGGAAGTCGAGCTCTCTGCCGTCCTTGTGCCTGATGGTGAACATCACCCCGTTTTCGTCTCCGGTCAGAGAGCACGACGGGCACAGGACAACATTCCCGAAGGCAATGTTAACGCCTTCGTCCGTGGTCATGAATTCGACGGCATCGCAGAAGTCCTGCCGAGTGACGGGGTCGCGAAGCGCTACGCACTCGAACTCAAACTCATCAAAGGGAACCTGAAGCCAGGGGCCACTCGCATCTTTTACCCAAGGGCTGAACTGCACCGGGAGAATGAGACCATTGAGGTTGAGGGCATTGCCCGTCATCTGGGACACTTGACCCCCGATCGTATACTCAAAGTTGGTTTCGTTGCCGGCCGCAGATTCGAAGTCGAGGAGCATCTGGGACTGCAGAATAATCTCGTTCAGGGTAGGCGCCTCGCTGAAGTCACTGGCAGCTTCGACGGCGGGCGTAAAGTCTGAAACCGACTCGCAGGTGACAAAGGCGAACGGTAGGACAGCGTTTGGGCCCAGCATCAGGTCTCCTTTGTGCGAGAACTTCAAATCCAACGTCAACGCGCAGCCCGAGCAGAGTTCGATTTCTCCGAGATCCATCAGGATGGACTTGCTGTTGAGGGTGAAATCAATGCGGCTGCAGGCGTCGTCCTCGTCGGACGTGATCGCCTGCTCGCACACCACCTGGAATTCGGCCGGGCTTGCATCAATCCATACAAGGTCATCGCCCCGGGCCCAGCGGCTGTAGTCCGCCCCGAAAACGATGCCTGCGAGGCTTTGAGGCTCCGCGCCATAATTTGTAATGGAACCTCTGACCCGGGAAGAACGAGAGTCATCGGACGGCACCGCTACGAGGCTCGCCTGCAGCTGGCTCGCTTCCGGGCACGCAGCCGTTTCAATTGGCCCGAGCTCCTCCATTCTCAGGGCGATCGCATCAGCGAGCTCCTGAGGCAGGCGCATGAGGATTTCCTGCTGCTTGCTGGGAGGGAGACGCCGCAGGACCTGCGCTGCCGGATCAACATTCATGTACTGCACAATGCTGGCTGCGGAGGAGACACTCATGTCACCAAGAGCGGCACCTGCGTTGTGGTCGTTCATGAGCTCAAGGATCTCTGCAGCCTTGACCGGGGACAGGTTCATCAGAATGCCAGCGGCGGTTGCCGGGTGAGTCCTCTCAAGAATATCAGCGGCTTCGTCGCTCGAAGCGAGCTCGATGATGGAAGACGACACGAGGACAGGCAGGCTGGAGAGAACATCGCGGAGCATTTGGTCTTCTAGGTCACGCAGAACCGATACCCCGTCTGGTCCCATGGCATGGACGACATTCCCGAGCGCGACGGGATCCATCCGGTTCACGACGCGCCGTGTGTCAGAAGGTCCGAGGTTTTTCAGGATGTCCCCCGCAGGGCCAGGCGGCATCTGTTGGAGCCATTCAGCAGCGAGGGCTGGTGGAAGGCCCGCAACAATCGCGGCGGCATCCTTGGGGTCCATCTGTTGCAGGACGCCGGGAACAAGGTCTCCGGGCATCGCCTGAAGAATCTCCCTGGCGTCCTGAACCGCCATCGCGGCAAGCATGTCGCTTGCCGCTCCGGGGGGAATGAGCTGGATAGCGGCGGCTGCGCTCTCCGGTTCCATTAGGCCCAGGATGTTTGCTCCGATGTCTGGTTTGGCTTTGCTGAGAATGTTCGCCGCGCCCTCGGGCGGCATCGCGTCCATTATCTCCCGTGTCGTGCGGCTGGGCAAGAGTTCCAGTATCGCAGAAGCCTGCTGGGGTGCGGCATGACCAAGGATGCTCGCCGCCTCGGCGGGCGAGAGGAACTCGAACACTGAGGCAGCATCCTCAGGGTTCATGGCAGAGACAGCTTCGGCGGCCACCTGCCTCGGTATGGAAAGCAGGTATTTTGCGGCCTCCTCCGGCGGTAGCGCGGCAAGCGCAACCTTGGGGTCGCTCAAGAGCGCCTGGCACGCCGGACCGCTCACGACCGCGTCCTCCGTAACCCCGCAGATATCATCAGCAATTTGACTGAAGCGGTCGAACTTCATTTGCTGAAAGGTGCACATGCAAGTCGTCCCCACGATCTGGGTGAGAGGTCCGCAGCAGTTGCTGGCGACGATGTCCGCGCCTGAGCAGGACTCCTCGACGGGGGCTGCCAACAGTTCGCACTCATGCGCAGAATACGTCCAGCTTGGCCTGGCGCCGACTGGGCTATTGTCGAAGTAGCAGCCCCAGGTCGGCTGGGACGTGCGGATATCGAGCGGAAGATCGTCCTTGTGACGGATTCTGAAGAGTGGCTCGTCGCCCCCATTTTTACCCTGGATCGAGCACGACGGACACAAGTCTACTTTCCCGAAGGCAATCGTGAACTTGCCGTTGATAATTTGGTAGCCGATGTCCTCGCAGACGTCTTCCTCAACCCCCCTCGTCGGCATGACAGCGCCCGTGCAAACGACCACGAAATCGTCGGCAGAGGCGACTTGCCAGGATCCGTCCTTTTGAACCCAGCCCGGAAACTGCCACGAGACAGTCAGACCGGTCATGTCCAGACGTTGGCTCGATGCCTGAGACACTTGCCCGGTGACCACAAGTTCAGTTGACGAGTCGCCGAGATTGAGGTCCAGGTTACGCTTGCCCACCTGCAGAATGGGGTCCGTGGAGGAGCACGCCTCCATGCCGTAGGAGTTGAGCATCGTGGCGGTCTCAAGAGCCTTGATGAGGTGCGCCGGCATCAAAGTCAGGATGGCGTCAGCATCCTCCTTCGGCAGGAAGGAGAATATCTGGGCCGTCGTGAGAGGCGTTAGATTCTTGAATATTTCCGCCGCCGTCCGGGGCTCCAGGTACTCGATCACGCCAGCAGCGGCAGAAGGAGTCATGTTGGACACGAGAGTAGCGGCGTCTGCCGCGTTCATGACCGAGAGCACCTCCGCGGCTTCCTTTGGGTTCATCAACTCCAGGATCTGCACAGCGTCCAGGAGTGGAATAGCACCAAGGATTTCGGCTGCCTGCTCAGAATCCTCCATCAGGTCAAAGAAGGGGGCTGAAGCAGCCGGGGTCATAGAGCGCACGATATCAGCGGCTACATCAGCAGGCAGAACGGAGAGAACTTCCACAGCCTGAGGGGGAGGCATGTTCGCAATGATCAGAGCTGCGTTCTCGGCGGGCAGATCTTGGAGGACTTCGGCCGCTTCACTGGGGTCCATAAGAGTAAGCAGCGCCGCTTGTTCTGGGAGCGGCATTTGGGCAATCACGCCAGCGGTGGTATCCGGGTTCATCAGGGTTAAGGACGGCGCCAGTTTCTCAGGCTGCATATGCCGAACAATGTTGGCAGACTTCGCCGGGTCCATGGCCGCGATGATGGTACCAGAGTGACTGGGCTCAAGCAGATTCAGGATGTTTGCTGCTTGCTGAGGCGACATGTTTTCGAGGATTCTGGCCACGGCCTGCGGCTGCATGTTCTGCAGGACAGGGCCTGCATTCGTACCCATGAAAGGTACGATGGACGCCGCAGTCCTGGGATCCATAGACTCGAGTAACAGAGCTGACTCATCGGGGGCCATGCTCCCAACAATGGGTCCGGCCCGGTTGGGAGGCATCGACTGGAGGATCGCGCTGGCTTCGCCTAAGGGCATCGACTCCAGAACCGCGGCGGCCGTGTCGGGGTCGAGGTCTTGAAGCATCGAGGCCATCTCGTTGACACCGGGGCACTGAGTTCCCGATACCACGATCGCCCTGGGGCAGGAAGTATCGGCGAAGTCCAGCAGGAGCGGAGTGAATTCGCCGAGAGTCTCCAGAACTTTGCTGTCACACAAGCAGAGGCCATTGTTCAGCACCTCGAACGATGCGCAGCCGGGCTCGGGGTTCTCGTAGACCGTTTCCATGTCCTTGCAGTAGGCCGCAACGTCCACGATATGATCCAGGCATTGCTGTGTCGCTTGCACATTAACCCGAGGCTGAGCCGCGGCAGACAGGAGCCCCTGAAGCGTGTCGGGGCTGAGGTTGTTCATGATCGGCTTCTTCGCAGCAGGAGGCACCCCTTCAAGAATGCGGAAGACGTCCCCCGCAGGCAAAGTCTCCAGAATATCTGCAGCAACCTTCGGGTTGATCTCAGAGAGCCACGTGGTGGCGACGCTGCCTGGGGCCGCTGTGAGAATAGGAGCTGCTTCAGACGGCGGCAAGTTTGACAGGACGTCAGCAGCCTTCCGGGGAGTAAGTCCGGCAAGTACTGCAGCTGCGGCATCAGGTGACATCGACGCGACAATGTCCACAACAGAGTCGACACCCATCCCCTGTATCGCTTCTGCAGCGGCTGAAGGTTCCATGCTCGACAGGATCCCTGCCGCCGAGACCGGACTCATCAGATCAAGGACACGCTGCACGACGTCGTCGGGCAGCTCAGCCATGATGGCCGCGGCAGCGTTCGGGTCCATCTCCTGCAGTACAGCCGATGCCACAGCGGAGGGGAGCGAAGCCACCACAGCAGCGGCACTGCGAGGTGGGAAAAGTTCCAGCACATCTGCCGCCGTGTCCGCCGGAAGGCTGGCTACGATTTCCGTCTGCTGCTGCGGGTTCAGAAGCTGCATCTCGGCGGCGATCTGATCCGGCGACAGGCCGCTGAATTGCTGCACGGCTTGCTGGGCGGACAGGCCGTAGCAGGTCGGGCCGACCACTTCTAGTGGAACGGCCGGGTCAAGGCGATGCCCTCTCTGGTTGACCACTCGAAGCAGCGTCCCGTCCATGTCCCCCACGAGTTTGCAGCCACTGCAAAGGACAATGTCTTCGAAGAGGATCTGGAGCTGGCCGTCACGGCCGAACATGTACTCCATCTTGTTGCAGAGGTTACCAGACATGGCGACCTGCCCAGACATGACTACCAGGTAGTCACAGAAAACGTGCATGTCATTGTAGTTCACGACTTGCGACCTTCCCTCGCTGTTTACAACGCGCGAGCCGAATTTCACATCGATCACAACGCCGGAGAGGGACGCCTCTTGGCCGCTCTGCTGCGAAATAGAGCCCTTCACGTCGAAACCCGTACCCGCCGCGTTGAGGACCGCAGAAACATCGCTCACGAGATCCGTGGTCTCCAGGCAGGGCGTGGAGTACAAGCTGCCTTTGGGGAGAGCTTTCGAGATAGCGTCGGCCACATCCCGGGGCATGCTTTCCAGGAGGGAATTCGCCGCTGCAAACGGCAAGTGTTTGATGACCTGCGCAGCAGCTGAAGGCTCCATCTCTGCCAGAATGTTCGAGGCGATCTGGGGGTGGAGGGACTGCAGAACTTGGGCGGCCAGGTATGGGTCCATGCTTCCAAGGACATGCGCAGCTCCGACAGGGTCCATACCGGCCAGCGACCCGGCAATGGAGTTGATGTCGTTTGCCAGAGGGATGTTCGCAGAGCTTAAGAGCCCGGGGACGCCAAGCATGTCGGCCGGGCTGCCACAGAAGAGGTCACTGACCACAGGACCCATTTCCTCAGGCGCGTTGAAGTGGACGAAATCAAGCACGAGCTCGTTCGTCTCGAAGATTTTCAGCAGATGGTTCATCTGGGTCCCAGAAAGGTAACAACCGGGGCACAGTTCAACATCCCCAAAGGTCACCACAATACCCGACGTTCCGACATCGATGGAGATTTCGTCGCAGGCCACCTGGGCTCCCTCAGCACCACCCATAATGGCGATGGGCTGGCATTCCGCAATGATGTCCCCGGGAGGCGCCTTGAACCAGAAGCCGTTAGCATCCTTGACACCGCGGCTGAAATACACAACGAAGCCCAGGCCCTTCAATGAGGCTCTCGCAGACCCGGGGTTCTGGATAGAGCCGGACACAAAGAAATGCTCCGGCGACCCCTTCACAGACTGAAGTGTTGAAATCAGATCGCTGGACTGATGGCAGAGCTGAGAAGCCATTGCAACGTCCTCCGAGGTCTGGCATCGAGCAAGTTCCTTCTGGATGAACGTCGGGCCCTTGAAGTAGCTTTTGCCGCGATGCATCTGGGACGTGATCGAAGAGAATTTCCGCTGCACGGGCTTGTCGTTGGAGATGGTCCAGTCCACGACCGCCCCACCAACGTTCGACTCCGGCTTTTCGTGGTCGAACCACATGACAAGCTTCAGTTCCGGCAGAGACATCGGAATCGAGACGTGGTTTTTGTCGGCCTTGACTCTCATCAGCTGCTGCATCCACTCAGATTTGATGGCGAACTCCCGCTGGAAAGCAAAGTCAGAATTGAACATGGCAGATGTTTCAGATATCGCCATGGGCTTGCTCCGACCCACTGCGTAGGTCTCGTAGAAGTTGGGTAGGGCAGATTCGTCCCCGTTCAAGCCGTTGTACTCGCCACTGACCTGCTGGAAAAACTTTTTCGGCTCCGGCATTGAGTTGTCGTTGTGCGGGGGGGCGTTCCAGTGGTAGAGGGTCATGCCGACCCAGTCGACGACGTCATCGCCAGGGTAGTAAGGCGCATAAGGGTCGTCCCGCATGTCCAGGACGCCGTCCCCGTTAGTGTCCAATGCCTGGAAGTCGGTGGTCCCCGGTTGAACTGCAAATCCCCCGCCGGCCCAGGGGTACCCGCCGCCATAGTTAACAGACCACATCATGGAGGAGCTCTGCGTCTCGGTGTGCAACAGATTCGCGAGGGAGCGGAAAGCTCTCTTGAACTCAGTCGGCCGCTGTGCCCACGGGTACCAGGACGCGTTAGCCTCGTGAGCGAAGCGCACGATGCACGCACTGCCCATCTTTTCCAGAGCAGAACACTTCTCCACAAATTTCTGGGCAGCCTGTTGGGTAAAAGACTCGTAACCTTGCCAGATTTCTGCGGACACAAGAAGGAGAGCACCTTGTGCTGCAGCTTCCACGGCAAACCGGTCCAGCCTCCGCTCGTCTTCCGGACTCAGTGGAAGATTGACGAATATCCCGTAGACCGGAAAGGATTTGCCAAACTTATTCTGGTACTCGGCGAGCGACTTGCCATCTCCGGGATACACGCCAGCAAACATCCCCTGGTCAGGCACCAGAGTCCTGCAATTTGTGACACCAGCAGAGGTCGCTGGCGCAGGAAACCAATCCTCCAGAGCAACACTCTCGGGGGACCCGCCCACAGCGGTGCTCCCGGGCAGGGCCACGCCCGAGGTCCACGGGGTGAACTCGCCGCGGCTCCAAGCCTCAGCCTCCTCGGGAGACGACATCTCCTGGTACTTCAGGTAGCACTCGTTCGCCTTGTAGGGGTCGTAGCACCCCTCCGCGGCCGCGCAGAACACCCACACGTTGCACCGGGCGTCAGCCAGGCACTGAGCGCAGCACTCCTCCGCCGAGGCGACGATGTTGACGGCTCCGTCGACGAGGATCTCTCCCTTGTAGTTCGCGTTGGCCTCCGCCAGGCACTGGCCGTCGCCGGAACCGCCGGGCGCGGCCGGAACCTCCGGGAGAGCCTCCGGAAGTGCTGGTGCGGGGGTCCCGCCCGCAGCGGTGCTCCCGGGCAGGGCCACGCCCGAGGTCCACGGGGTGAACTCGCCGCGGCTCCAAGCCTCAGCCTCCTCGGGAGACGACATCTCCTGGTACTTCAGGTAGCACTCGTTCGCCTTGTAGGG
>Ga0209404_10002877_pt1 | contig 10372 bp, 5 predicted proteins | sample TroAtlMetagenome_2_FD_187447 | JGI IMG/M metagenome (GOLD analysis project Ga0209404, IMG submission 187447) | Marine eukaryotic phytoplankton communities from Atlantic Ocean - Tropical Atlantic ANT8 Metagenome (SPAdes) (version 2) | ecosystem: Environmental > Aquatic > Marine > Oceanic | place... | reverse complement strand
ACAATGTATTTGAAGCTGAAAATGGTGATCAAATGCATGACTTCTTTGAAAATCACGCAATTAATTTGGTTATTATGGATATTAACCTGCCAGGTAAAAATGGCCTAATTTTGGCGCGTGAAGTACGCGACCGTAAAAACGTAGGTCTTATTTTCCTTACTGGCCGTGATAACGATGTCGATCGTATCTTAGGTCTAGAAATTGGCGCAGATGACTATCTAACCAAGCCTTTCAATCCTCGTGAACTGACTATTCGTGCGCGTAACTTGTTATCTCGCACCACTAACTCAGCAGAAGACGATGATTTACCAAGCCGTGTAAACTTCAATGGCTGGATTTTGGATGGCGACAGCCGTTCACTTATTTCACCAACAGGTAAAGAGTTCCGTTTACCACGCAGTGAATTCCGTGCATTACATTTATTCCTTAGCAACCCAGGTAAAATTCTTACCCGTGAGCAGCTAATTATGGAAATGACAGGTCGTGAGCTTCGCCCTAACGACCGTACTGTAGATGTAACTATCCGCCGTATTCGCAAGCACTTCGAATCAGATCCTTCTGATGAAGAGTTGATTGTGACCATCCACGGTGAAGGTTACCGCTTCTGCGGCTCTGTTGACGGCTAATTGTCCCAAACAGAGATACTAACGGTATTCCCGTTGTAAGTAATAGCCTGATTAAATACCAAAAAGCCGCTCAATAGAGCGGCTTTTTTTCGTGTAGCTTATACTAAGTTCTGCATACTATGACAGACTGCTAGTGCATGCTTCTCGATTAACAGTGCGCAAACAATCACAGCCCGAACTTTCGGGCCTCTTACTTTGCTTTAGAAATTTGCAGCACTGGCTTTTAAAGCACTCAAGCTTAAGTGATACCGATACGCTTTTTTCTCTAACAAAAAGGCTTTGTGTGTACTCGGGCTCCACGAATCATCGCCTCCTACCCCCATGTGGGCATGGTCTAAATACACATAGGTATTGTCGGCTGGCGTTAGGTCGCAGGTGTGTTTAGCTTCATCAAGCTGCTTTTGCCCGTACGGGCTTACAGCAAAGTGAAAATCACCCGCTACTTTTATAGCGTTAATGCTAAGTTCTCGGCAATTACTACGAAGCCCGTTGTCGGTAGGAAAGATGTAAGGCGTATGCATGCAGGCAATACTTTCACTGTAACTCCCAAATCTAGCTGCTGCTAACCGGTCGGGGTAGTTCTCAAATGGGCCTAACCCCTTCCACTGAATCTTTGCTTCAGCCTGACTTGAACGAGGCACGGCCCACTGCAAACCAATACGCGGCATCGGAGGTAATGCATCGGCTAACTTAACCTGAACATCTAAGTCTAATGTGCCTGTAGCATTCACGCGGTAACACCAGCTTGTTGATGCCACTAAGGCATTATCGTAATGATAGTTAAACAGTGCCGTCACCCGCACGTCTTGTGTGCTTACAACTACATCGACACCTGCACAGTTGCGTTGCCATTGCCCTATTCCAGCTCGGCGCCAACGTGACTCCCACGCATTAGGGTCGGGGTTATCCACTTCACTTACACCAATATCATTGTCTAACGGTGCCCTGAAAAAGTTATCTTCCAATGGTGCACTTAACTGCTCTTCGCCATCAACTAGCCATGACGTAAGTAACCCAGTGTCAGCATTAAGAACGAAACAATTGCTTGTCGCCTGAATACTCACCTTCGATTCAGTGTGCTCTACCGTTAATTTATCTTGAGCTTTGGCTTTGCCCTCGTCTTTGTTCTCGCCATTTGTGGCGTCACCAGTATTGGTGTTGGCCGATGTAAAAACAGAGAATCCAGCGGTGTTAGCAATCTCGAACTGCTCGGTATCTAACACATGCCCAGCATTCGCCCAATCACAATCGTTTGCTAGGACTACATCAATATTCAAGTGATATGTCGCATCAGGTACAAACTTAAAATTTGGTTTAATCGTTAACGTTTGTGACGACTGGGGGCCAATACTTAGTGTTTTAGTGCCGCTGGCAACGCACTCTCCGTTTTCCAGTAATTGCCAATGCAGTGCTTCGTTATCGGTTGAGCGGAATACATAGTCACTGGTAATGGTTAATTGATATCTGCCAGCTTGTTCGTGCTCTAGTGCTTTAAGCGTAAATGCTAAGTGCTGTTGGCAGTATTTAGCTTCAAATAATGCAGGGTGCGGCGTGCGATCAGGAAACAACAAACCATTTATGCAAAACTGACGGTCGTTGTCAGTATCACCAAAGTCACCACCGTAGGCCCAATAGGCCTCACCGCCGTCTGTATGCTTTACTAAGCCTTGATCGACCCAATCCCAAATGAATCCACCTTGTAAACGGGGATAGTCTTTAAATGCCTGCCAGTAGTCCGCAAAGCTCCCTAAACTATTCCCCATGGCATGGGCGTACTCACACAAAATAACAGGGCGGGTTTCACCAGGTAACGATAACCACTTTTTAATTGCCCATTTAGGCACGGCGTCATCTAGCACATCGGTATCTACCCGAGCATACATAGGGGCGATAATATCGGTTGCGGTAGTGTTGGCACCACCGCCTTCGTATTGCACAGGTCGCGAAGGGTCAAACGCTTTAGACCAACCGTACATGGCATCTTGGTTCGGTCCGTGGCCACATTCATTACCTAATGACCAAATGATAATTGAAGCATGATTTTTATCTCGTTCTACCATTTGTGTGTAGCGGGCTAAATAAGCGCCTGCCCACAATGCATCTCTCGACAATCGCCCCATAGGAAACATACCGTGGGTTTCAATGTTCGCTTCATCTACTAAGTACAAACCATATTCATCACACAGTTCGTACCAACGTGGATGATTTGGGTAGTGGGCGGTGCGTACTGCATTGAAGTTGTTTTGCTTTAATAGTTTTATATCTTCAATCATGTCGGCTTCATTTACCGCATGACCTTTGCTTTCGTGATGCTCGTGCCTATTTACACCACGAATAAGAATAGGCTTTCCGTTAACGCATAACTGGCCATCAAGCATATCTATCTGACGAAAACCTATGTTGTAACCTTCGGCCACCACCACATCACCCGCATCGTCAAATAATGTCACGACTAAGCGATATAAATAGGGAGTCTCTGCCGTCCACTTCTTAGGCTCGGTGATGGCTAACGATTGAAATATCACATCGTCCCACCCGCCTTTCTCATCTATACGGCGGTTATTGGTGCCCGACTCACTTTGTTCGGTAACGGCGGTTTCACCATCAAATAACTGAATACCCACCGTATAGCTTGCTGGTGCGTTAATGGCGGTGCGCACATCTAAACTGCCGTCGCGATAACAAGCATCTAGTTTTGGTGTAGCAAATACATCTTGAATATGGTGTTGTGGCTTTGTTACCAGCACCACATCGCGGAAAATGCCACTTAACCACCACATGTCTTGATCTTCTAAATAGCTGCCATCAGACCAGCGAATAACCATAACCGCTAAGCGATTTTCACCGGCTTTTAAAAAGGACGTTAAATTGAATTCAGCCGGTAGACGGCTATCTTGCGAATAACCTACGTATTCACCATTACACCACAGGTGAAACGCGCTATTAACCCCTTCAAACACGATATGGTTACGCTGCTGCAACGCATTTTCAGTTACCGAAAAAGTAGTACGGTAGCAGCCTGTGGGGTTATCGCTAGGTACTTCAGGTGGGTTTACCGGAAAAGGATATTTAACATTGCAGTAGATAGGCTTATCAAAACCCTGCATTTGCCAATTTGAAGGTACAGTAATAGGTTGCCAGTTTGCAGCTTCAGACAGCTCTTCGCTCAGTAAGTCTTCATCAACGGCTTCAGGTTGGGGGTATAACCTAAATTCCCATTCACCATTTAAACTTTGTTTTTGCGCATTAACATTTTGTTTAGCATCGTCTTGGGTTACAAAACCGTTTAATGGACTATGTCCATTCACGCGATTTCTTTGAAATACGACAGGGTTCTGCCAATCTTTTTGCGCAACAACTTGAGCAACATTTGCCATTACTGGCTCCTTTTACGGTAAGGTTTTTTAATAACAGGTGAAATATAGCGGAAACACGCGCAATCCTTTATGCTTGTTTCTCTCTTTGATTTATCCAAAACTCTCATTTTACAATTATGCAACCTACCAACTTTATTTCCAATGGCTCCCAAAACGCGCATGCGCAGCGAACCTTTCGCGATATTGTGAATATTGGTCCACACTGCCTTGAACGTTTTATAGATAGTACGAATGCGCCAGAAATTAAAGCGCTAGACATTGAGTTGGCGGGTTGCTCAAATTTATCAGGGACTTATCAAGTAGGCCGAGTTACCCCGCCTAACCACACTATTTTTTATTCATTAACAGGTAGCGGTAAAATACTCACACCGAGTGGCGAGTATGCATTGCCTGCTTCAAGTGTGATTATTTTGCCTGCGCACCAAAGTTTTGAAGTGCAAATTGCGCATTTTGATGAAAGTAGCGCAACGCCAGATGCAATTAATGCGATGCAAGGCAAAGCCAACGCTGTGCTAGACGAAGCTAGTGAAGTACAAAATAAAATTAACGGCGAGAAAGCCCCGCAACTCGAAAGAGCGCCACGTCCAGGTCAAAAACCGTGGGACATCATTTGGCTGAATTTATCTGATTGTCCTCGATGGCAGCATTTTTTTGATGTCGAGCACCCCGTACAGCACAACATTGAGTTGTCAGGGCTACATCATGCGATGGAGTTACTGTATTTAGAAACCAACAGCCAGCACCGACAGGCGGTTATTCCTATTATTCAGCAATATTTGCAGCATATTGCCACCCCGGTGAAAAGCACGCACCAAGTTCGATTGTCGGCTCTGTTTGCGGCGGTAGAAAAGCAATTGCAGTTCAATTGGGATATAGGCGCCTTGGTAGACAAAGTACATTACTCGGCCCCTCACCTACACAGGCTATGTCTTGCGCAGTTCGGTCGAAGCCCCATGCAGCATGTTATTTATTTGCGCATGCTTAGGGCGAAAAATTTACTGATTAGCACGCAATGGCCCATTGCTTATATTGCCAACTACGTGGGCTATAGCAATGTATTTACGTTTTCGAAGCGGTTTAAAAAGTCACAAGGCATGCCGCCCAGCGAATTTCGCCAGCGGCAATCTTTAAATTAAGCAAGTTCGTTCAAGCTCGCTAAATATAACGAATGAGATTGAACGACTTAAATCGAAACAGAGACTCTAGCTTCCTGCTATTTTCATCTGATTAATAAGAATAGAGCCAGTATGCACGCTACCGCGCAAATCTTTATCTTTACCAATTGCCACGATGCCAGCGAACATATCTTGTAAGCAGCCTGCAATGGTCACTTCGTGGACTGGATATTGAATAACACCATTTTCTACCCAAAACCCAGCGGCGCCGCGAGAATAATCGCCGGTAACCGTGTTAACGCCCTGCCCCATAAGTTCAGTAACGTACAGGCCAGTGCCCATTTCTTTTAGCAAGTCGCTGTCGCTATGACCTGTGTCGCCCACCAACCAGTTATGAATGCCACCTGCGTGACCATTAGTTTGGGTGTTTAGCTTACGCGCAGAATAGGTGGTGTAAAGATAAGTAGAGAGCTTTCCACCCTCTACGATGGTCATGTCTTTACAAGCCACGCCTTCATTGTCGAAACTAGAACTTGCCAAGCCCGACTTTATAAATGGGCGTTCTTCAATGTTTAGCCACTCAGGAAAAATTTGTTTCCCTAAGCTATCTAACAAAAACGATGAACGACGATACAAACTACCACCGCTGATTGCCCCCACGTAATGGCCAAATAAACTGGACGCTATATCTTTGTGCAACAGAATTGGCACCTGAGCCGTATTTATCTTACGGGCACCTAAACGCTCTACAGTGGCTTTTGCTGCATCGGTGCCAATAGAGACTGCCGATTGCAATAAAGGCGCCTGACGGTCGACTGTGTACGCATAATCGCGCTGCATATCACCATTTTGAGAACCAATCACCATACAACTAAGGCTGTAACGGCTACTTGGATACCCGGCATTAATACCGTGGGTATTACCGTAAACTCGCATACCAAGATTAGCGTTATACGATGCACCGTCTGAATTTGTAATGCGCGGGTCGTAATCTAACGCGGCAGATTCAGCTTCAATTGTGGTGGCAATGGCTTTCTCTGTATCAAGATCTTGCGGGTGATATAAATCTAAATCGGGGAATTCTGTGGCCATAAGTTCAGCATCAGCAAGACCAGTACAAGGATCTTCACTGGTGTACTTAGCAATATCTACGGCTTTTTCCACGGCACGAGTAAGTGCTTCTTTGCTTAAGTCAGCCGTTGAGGCGCTGCCTTTTCGCTTACCTACGTAAACACTAATGCCCAAGCCGCCATCGTTAGTAAACTCTACGTTTTCAACTTCTTGCATACGTGAAGATACCGCAATACCTTCCACTTTTGACATGCTTGCTTCTGCTTGGGTTGCCCCATTTTTTAGGGCTAATTTCAGTACATCATCGACGACATTCTGAATTTCTGATAACTGTTGCTCAATTTGCATAGTAAGTTTCGCTGTCTAAATCCGACTGTGATAGTTACAATTTAGCTAAAGTGTAACACTTATGAGTTTGAAATGAGCGATCAGAAATCTAAATCACGACAACAATCTAAGTTAGAAAGCGCCGAGCCAGAAGAAGAGCTCATTAGTAAAAGCGAACTAAAGCGCCAATCTAAAGACTTACAAAAGCTAGGGCAAACCGTAGTAAACCTTACCCCTGCCCACTACGCCACCATTCCGCTTGATGAAGAATTGAAAGATGCGCTAGATATTGCACGTGTCATCAATAAGAAAAAAGACGGTTACAGAAGGCAACTTCAGTTCATTGGTAAGCTACTTAGACAAAGGGATAATTCCCCTATTGAAGTCGCCTTGGCTAAAATAACCCATCAACATCAAGCAAATAACGCTGCGTTCCATGAATTAGAACGTGCTCGCGAAGATGTGATCACTCGTGGTGACGATGCCATTCAGGGGCTTATTGAACAATACCCTGAGCTAGATAGACAAAAATTAAGGCAGTTCCATCGCCAAGTGAAAAAAGAGCAAGAAAAGAATGCTCCTCCTAAAGCTTACAGGGAGTTATTCCAATATTTAAAAGACGTTACTCAAAAAGAGTAGCAACATAAGGAGAGGTATATGGGGCGGCTTTTAGCGGCATGTGCTTTCGTTTGGGTATTGTCGGGATGTAACGGTACCTCGGGGGCAAACGGCGACGACCCCTTTGGCAGTGCGGATGGCGACGATAGTACCACCTCCCCAGTTGTAGCACTCTCACTTGAGATAGGCGACGCAGACTGTAATACGGTTAATCAGGCTAGTTTCAATATTGGTGATACTGCCTGCATTACTGCGACCATTACCGAAGATGGTACGGTGTTAGCCGGGGAAATAGTCAGTTTCACAAGCGGTATAGGCACACTCTCTGTTAGCGATAAGCTCACTGACAGTAACGGTGAAGCCAGTGTGTATTTAGACTCAGATAGCGCTATCGCTGGTGCTAGCACGATAACCGCTACATACGACAGCACCTCGTCAGAAGCAAATATTGAGTTTTTAATTGCCGACACCGATACCGTATTTTTACCCACCCTTTTGCTCACCTTAAGTGACAGTGCAGGCAATCAAGTCAGTAGAATTACCGCTGATGAAACGGGCACCCTTAGCGCGTCGCTGATAAATATCGATGACACCCCAATTACAGATGCCATTGTTAGCTTCCAGGTATCTCGCGGCTCGGTAAGCATAGATGATGCGCTAACTACTAGTGACGGCCTTGCCAATAGTCAGTTACTCCCTACCGACGATGACCTAGGTGCTGGCACCGCCACTGTGTCATACGTTTATAATGAGCAAACCCTAACCGCTACACTCAATTATGAAATTCAGTCTTCTGCGGTAACCGATGAGGTTATTCAAATTGGTACGTTTGATAACGGCGAATTTGTCGCTGGTTTATTAGGGGTAGACGGTTACACCACGGACGAAGACGTTGTCATTGCCGCTGGCGCAACCCTGGGTATTAACGTAGCACTGGTTAATTCTGAAGGCGAAACTTATGCCACCAGCATTCCCGTTACCTTTAGCTCTGTTTGTGTGGCGAACGATAGTGCCGATATTGATGAAACCGTATTTACCGCAAGCGGACAAGCCCGCTCTACATTTCAAGACAACAGCTGCGCGGGAAATACCGGCTTCGACGACGAAATAAGTGCAACGGTTACTATCAATAGCAGTACGTTAAGTGTGTCCCGCTCTATAGAAATTCTGCCTGAAACCGCAGGTAGCATCGCCTTTATCGATGCGTCTCCGTCATCGATTGTAATCAGTGGTACGGGCGGTCAAGATGCAAGCTCAGTATCAAGAGTAACTTTTCAAGTTAATAGTGCGCTGGGTAACCCGCTTGCTCAACAAGAAGTGGCGTTTAGCTTAAACAGTAATATTGGTGGCCTGGCGCTTTCCCCTGACACTGCACTGACTAACTCTGAAGGCCAAGTCAGCACTTTTGTGACAGCAGGTAGCGTACCTACTGCCGTTCGCGTTACTGCTGTTACTGAAATTGATGATACTAGCATTCAGTCTCAGTCTGACTTGCTTAGCGTGAACACTGGGTTGCCAGATCAAAACAGTATTAGTTTGTCGCCATCGAGTTTGAACCCTGAAGCGCACACCATTAATGGCAACGAACTGACCATTACCGCTAGCGCGGCTGATGCTTTTAACAATCCAGTGCCAGACGGCACCACGCTAAACTTCACCACCGAAGGCGGGTTAATTGAACCAAGCTGTACCACCCAAAGCGGCAGTTGCAGTGTGACTTGGACAAGTGCCGAGCCAAGAGTCGCCGATCACCGAATTACGGTAATGGTGACAGCGGTAGGCCATGAAACCTTAATAGATGCTAATGGCAATAACCTATACGACGATGCTGATGGCGGCGCCATTACCGGCAGCACGGGTAACGGACTTTCCATTTTGCTTCCTGATACCACCGGCTTTATCGATTACCCTGAAGCATGGAGAGACGATAACGAAAACGGTAGCTATGACGCCACAGAGCCCTTTTTCGATTACGACAGTTCAGGTGACTTTACCCTGGCCAATGGACTATTTGATGGCCCGCAATGCGATGCCACAAGCTGCGGAAATAGCGCGCTGCATGTGAGGCGTGCCATGGTGATTATTATGTCATCGTCATCTGCATTACTCACGTTTAACAGCAGTACCGATGAACTAGCGAACAATACTAATCCGCCTGGGTTAACGCCTGTGTTGAGTATCCCAAGAGGAAGCAATGCGTTGCTATCGTTAGCGTATTCAGATACCGCCAATCAGCCATTAGCGGAAGATACCGAAATTAGCATTACAAGCTCTGAAGGAGGTATTTCAGGTTCACTTGAAGCCACAGTCCCTTCTACCAACGCGGCAGGTAACAGACAACTATCCTTCGTACTGACTAATCTATTAGATGAGTCGGAAGCCAGCACCAGTGCGATTGTAAGTGCGCTAGTGACCTCTCCCAGTGGTGTTACTACCAGTCTTGATATGGTAGTCACTTTAGAATAGAAGGCTCTTTCGCAGCTAACATGCTGCACTGACCGTATATAGACAGTCATAAATATTGCAATAAAAAAAGGCGCCAACCGGCGCCTTTTTCGAATTCTCACACTAGCGTAACGCGTAATTTACGCCGTTCCGCCCACAGTAAGCTCGTCTATTTTCAATGTAGGTTGGCCTACGCCAACAGGCACGCTTTGGCCGTCTTTACCACACACGCCAACGCCGTTGTCTAATGCCACATCGTTGCCAATCATGGAAATCTTCTGCATAACTTCAGGGCCATTTCCAATCAAAGTAGCGCCTTTAACTGGTGCGGTAATTTTACCATTCTCAATGAGATATGCTTCTGCACTAGAAAATACGAATTTACCTGATGTGATATCAACCTGCCCACCCGCAAAGTTAGGCGCGTAAATACCTTTTTCGATAGAGGCGATAATCTCTTTCGGATCGTACTGCCCTTCTAGCATGTAGGTATTGGTCATGCGCGGCATAGGTAAATGCGCATAAGACTCGCGACGACCGTTTCCAGTTGGCGCAACACCCATTAGCTTAGCGTTATGCTTATCTTGCATGTAGCCTTTAAGAATGCCATCTTCAATAAGTACATTGTGCTGTGTTGGTGTACCTTCGTCATCTACCGACAACGAACCACGACGATCAGCTAATGTGCCATCGTCTACTACTGTTACACCCTTTGCAGCTACTCGCTGACCAATCTTCCCGCTAAAGGTAGATGCACCTTTACGGTTAAAGTCGCCTTCAAGACCATGACCCA
>Ga0209404_10002873_pt1 | contig 10385 bp, 20 predicted proteins | sample TroAtlMetagenome_2_FD_187447 | JGI IMG/M metagenome (GOLD analysis project Ga0209404, IMG submission 187447) | Marine eukaryotic phytoplankton communities from Atlantic Ocean - Tropical Atlantic ANT8 Metagenome (SPAdes) (version 2) | ecosystem: Environmental > Aquatic > Marine > Oceanic... | reverse complement strand
GCGTACTCGGCCCTTCTCGGTGCTTCCTTCCTGTTTTGTGCCATCAGCACCTGGGCGGCCCGCGCTGGCTGGATTGCCAGGCACCCTAACGTTGAAGCAAACTACAACACGTTCATCAACATGTTCATGCGTGTTGAGACGGCAGAGAACAAGCAGCTGCGCAGGAGTGCCCGCGGGCGCTCCCCTGCTTTGAGGCAGTAAAGCACGCACACGCGCACATTCTTATCGTTCGAAATTAAAAATCTTTAAAAACAACCAAGTTTAAACTTCGCAGTCCACACATGTATTTATGACGTAAACGTGCATGCCGCCGTCCCCGCCACCTCGTACTGGCGTAGACCGTGTTTTAACCACACCTTTGATACCCACAGAAAAACAGCCACAGCCAGTGCAAGACAGTTTTCACAGACACGCAGTCACGTGGTTGCTCATCGGCGGGCTGCTTGCCATTGTTGGCGCGTTTTTAGCAATCTATGCGTTGCCCTTGGTTGACAAAGCATATAACATTGCGGACGAGGCGCTGGAACTGACAACTGACAGCAAGGTCAAGATAACTGAATTTGAGCAGGAAAAAAATAGATTTTTATCCACAGCCTTCCAAAAACTTGACGAAGTCGGCGCTGCAACAGTTGCCGTGCACGGCTTTCTCCTCAACGGCACAGCCGCTGTCGACGAGGTTACCGCCGCCACACAACGCGCCACGATCTTTCTTGATGACGGCACTCGTGCAGTCGAAGGAGTTAGCGGTGTAACAAGAGATGCTACTATTTTCTTGCACAACGGCACTCGTGCAGTCGAAGCAGTTAGCGGTGTAACAAGAGATGCTACTATTTTCTTGCACAACGGCACGCAAGCCATCGCGGCGATACTGGTGCTCGCCGAACGCCTCGATGCGACACTGACTCGCGTTGATGCCGTGTTGACATCACTTGAACAAACCAACGCCGCATTGCAACCCCCAGTGTAATTTTTTTTATTTTTTTTTAAATAAAAAAGCTCTATTTAGTGCTTGAGATGCGCCACACCAAACCCACACTGCATCATTTCGCTCCATCAGTTACTGTTAGAGCTTGTACAAAGCACTTTGGCTTGCTGCTTCAACACCCAGCACGCTTCATATGTCATTGTAGAAGAACTGCACGTGTGACTTGAGTATTTTTGTTCGAAGTTCATTATGCCCTGTACACTCGAGGATCTTTTGCGAAAAACAGAAAAAAAAGTGCGACTGGCGGAAAGAATCAAAGCACAACGTCACCGGTTTTCTGGCAAAATCAAATTCGACTACATAGAACGCTGTGTGCTTGATGGCGAAATCTCGGCCGTTCCCTCCGGCGGTGGCGAGCACACGTGGATGCGTAAGTACATGCTCAACGGCCTGCACGTTGTCGTGAACCACCGCACGCAGCCACCAGAAATCCTCGAGGTGTACTGGGCGCGCCAAACTGAGCTTTTCGTGTGCGAAGCTATACGCAAATTTGAGGAAGCACTTTAACAAAAAGCACAAAATATTTCTTGTTTTTTGATAAAGCATATATTTGTTGACCCCAAAGCATGAATCCAGACACCGACTCCACAGACACCCAAAAGGACGAAAGCGTTGCAAACGCGCTCGCCGTGCTCAAATCCGCCGGCCTGTGTGCTGACGCGCTGCACATACTGCGCCGCAAATGCAACCTCACGAGTGTTACAGAACCACACGCGTCCGTTTCCACAACCACTCTTGCAAACAAACTTAATGCCAAGCGCAAGCAGGGCAGACAAAAACTCACTTCCGCTGAAGTTCTTGAGATATACGACCTGCGCCCACGCCTGCCGCCCCTGCCACCAGGACGCGACAACAGATACTTTCACGGCAAACTGGTCTACTCAGAGACGCTTGGTCCGCGCTATGGCGTGTCTCCCCTCACCATTCGCGACATTTGGGCTGGCCGCTCATGGACGCTCTTCACCAAGCATCCCGTGCTTCCAGGCAGCGGAGCCGCGAACAAACAAGCGGTCCGTGACAAACTCAAGGCAAACCGCGCCGCAGCTACAAAGCTGCGCCGCGAAGAAGCGGCGCAAGCTAAAGCGGCAGCAAAGGCAGCACGCCGCGCGGAATTTCAGGCAAAGGTCGCCGCCAGACGCGAAACGCGAGAAGCGAAAAAAAAGACGAGCAAAACAAACAGCAAGCATCCAACAAATGAAAATGCTTCAATCTGAACGTTTATTGCCAAGCTAACAAGCTAGTCGGCGAGAGCAATGCGAGTGTTTCTCGAGCAATTTGAAGATTATTCCATGCCACACCTCCTGAAACCAGCGAACGCCTTGCTCTTCTGGCATGTTCACACAGTGCAGCACCCACAGGCATTCTTAAATAAGCTTACGCTCAAATAAAAACGCTGAAACAGCGCGTGCCTGATGTTCGGGTCGTGGATCGTACAGAACGTGAATGTGTATAAAGTACATCGTTGAATAAATGATAACTTGAAACACCTGCACCCACTGCGCAAAACGTTCCCACGCATCCTCACTGCCTGCATCGAACTCCACGCGCACGTGCCCACTCGCGACACAGCACGCCCAAAACGCAATGTAGCGACACAAAAGATGACAGCAAAAGTGCCATCTCTGCGCTCGAAACGGCAGCACACTCCGAGAAGTGCTGCCTGCGCCTCCCCCCCAAACACACGTCTTCACTTTCATCCTTTGAAACACCTCTCCAGCTGCGAACAGAAACGTCAAAATTGGCCAAAACATTGCGTCGACTTGCACGAGCACCAACAGCACGCCGAGCCGGTCCAGGTTGTGCCACATGGCCGACTCAGTCTGATACTGCACCAACCGCCAGTATTTGATCGACGCGAAAAGACACAGCCCCAGCGCTAGCGCCAGCAGTACCTTCCCGTTCCACATCGCCGACGCCATCGGAAGTGCCATCCATACAGAAGTATCACAAAATACTCTCGCGCGCGCGGGCCCGAGCATCAAAATATTTGTCCCAGATGTGCACGGAAGCCACTGCAAACACGACGAACACCACAAGACCAGCCAGAACTTCGTCGCCACCCAAACCCATGCAAGCGCTGCGCCAAGTGCACAAATGCTGTTGAATTCTCTTAAATGAAAGTAAAAAAATAACACATATTATTTTTTTTTCACAAAAAAACCAAACGCTTCATGTGGATCACAAGTTCGGCCGAAACGGTGATGATGCTGATGACGAATTATGGAATCTCCAGTTTCTCTGCCCGATGTGCCACGCTATCAAACCAAAAACGAAAGTCGGAACACGCGACGAGGAGTACAAGAAAATGCACGACCACGTCGTAAATTCCGACGTGGACACGCGCAAGGCTTACGCCAAACGGCCTGCACACATGATATGTAACTAATCAAAATTTGTTGTATTTGAACTTTTATTACACAACCTGCCAAATGACCATTCTATCCAGTGCACTGCGCACAGTGTGCGCTCAGAATCCACCACCAGTCCTTCACCACTGGCGCCCGGTACCCACACCTCTCACACACGTGGTGCTCGCGTTCGTGCTTCTGCGCGCGCTTAAACGCAGCTTCCAATGTCGGCTTGCATTTGGTCTTGTACGCACAAAAACTACAATGCACGTGCGTGGTGTATGGCATGCTGCAAGCAGTTCTAAAGCACATTGAACGCTTAAATCAAGTTTTTTTCTTGTTTTCTTCTTTTCTTAATTTTTTATTTTTTTATTTTATATTTGATATTTGAAACGCCCTTATAACCACATAAACTGTCTATATGCACGAGAACGGCATGCCGGTGAAAAAATTGTGCGCCAACTGCGAGCAGACCGACTGCTCCGCCGACAAACAGAGCAACTTTGAGCACTTGCAGGTTGCCTCTACCGAGGGGCATGACCAGATGCTCGTGGACACGCGCATGCTAGGCGTTTTTAGCTCGAACGAATCTAGGAAGACCACATCCAAAACCAGCGCTATGAGCATGCGCCCGCACTCTGACTACTGGCTGAAGAGATTCATGGCAAGCGTTGACAAGGTCGGCTCGTTCCTGCAACGCCGCCTCCCGCGCGCCCAAACGCACGAGCAGCTCCATGACCCGTCGCACGTGCTTGCGTCGTCTCTGCAGCCGCTCAGCCCGCGTAGTAGCTCGTATTGAGTCGCATTCTAGTTGGCATAAGCACACATTTCTTCCAAATATTCCATCTCTTTTCTGAGGTTACTATCCGTTTTCAAAATAAGACTGAACGCCAGAGTAATCAGCGGTAGCATCAGCGTGAAGACAGCGACCACGCAATCATCCATGCGTCCACACACGGGAATGGACATTTCTGTGTAAATAAAGATTTCGTGAAAACTGTCGCCTTTGCACAACCACACCCTTATATTGAGACATTTTTTTGTTTTTTATTTTTATTTTTATTTTGCATACATAAATACGATCCACACATCCTGCTCCCGGGCCCACTCGCGATGCCACACAGCTCCGTCTCTTGTCGTTTCAATGGCTGCACAGCATGGATTCAAGTGCAGCACGCTGAAGGCTTGGAAGGTTTGCGCGAAGCATATATTCAGCTTGCTGCGCATGAGCTCACGCACACCTGCTCCAAGTGTGGCTACGTTCCAGCGCATGGACCCAACGAAAGACCGTTTTGGGAAGCCATGTTCCAGCACCACTGCATGCCGGCCAACCGTTCGTTTCCGGGCTGTTCGTTTCCGGACGGTCCGGAACCGGACTTTCCAGCGTATTGAACGACGGGAAGTTAAACAGGGCCATCTTCGATTCGTAGATGCTCAGGTACGACTCGATGCTCATGTATTGGCGGTTGTCGTCTATTCCCTCCCACTTGTTCTTTCAAGAGTTTCATTTGTTCATCAATTTGTCTTATTTGTGCATCAAGGGCTTTATTTTTACCTTTAATCTTTTCGGTCTGTGCTTGAGCTTGCAGCGTCGCTTTAAGTTGCCTCAGCGCAGTCTTTTTTGCAGCAAATTTTTTCATCCTTTCCTTATTTTCTGCCTTTGTTTTCTTCAAGCTTTCAGCTGTTTCGCGATCAGCCTTCGGTCCAAACCAACCACCTGTCTCGACAATGTATGGATTGACTTCATTTTGCATCTCAGACACGTGTGTCATGATGTTTTATTAACTCTCGCTTATACTCAACACGCCTAAACAACACGGTCATACATACATCACGACCCCCACTTCCTCGCACAGCGCCGCCAACTGCTCGCGCCAGTCGTGGCAGTAAGCATGCTGGTCGATGCCCATTTCCTCGCACAGCGCCGCCAAGTCCTCGCGCCAGTCGGATGCGTGCGCCTGCGGGTTCGGGTCAACGCCCATTTCCTCGCACAGCGCCGCCAAGTCCTCGCGCCAGTCGGATGCGTGCGCCTGCGGGTTCGGGTCAGCGGGGTTCGGGTCAGCGCCCATTTCCTCAGCGCCCATTTCCTCAGCGCCCATTTCCTCAGCGCCCATTTCCTCGCACAGCGCCGCCAACTCCTCTTGCCAATTGAGACAGGACGCATGCGGTTCGGTCGCCATTTCTATATTTCCTGGCCACGCGCTGAGGCGACACGCTTATCACCCATTTTTTTTAAAAAATTCCAAAAAAATAAAATTTAACTAATTTTTTAACGGTCTATTTATACACAATTTTGACTTTTTTTAAATAATTTAAAAAAGGATCATATTAATGCCAAAACTTTGATATATGAATTCATACCTCATCACTGACATGCCAGGCACGCCCAGATCGCCTAGAGTAGGTTCAGACGAGGTCAGATTCACGTCTTTGAATCGCGCAATACTTTTCTATGATGAATTATGCAGTGATTTGCTTGCGTTTACCAAAAATGAAGACGTTTACCGCTACTTCACAGCCGACGGACAACACATTGTGCACACTTTCACTAACGCAGAAAGACAGTGTGATTTGATGAAGTGTCGTGTAAAAACCGAGCATGACAAACGAAAATTGCTTCAACGGTATAAGACTATGTTGCACCAGTTGCTCGGGTTGTACAGAAATTGCGATTTGGGTACCACGGACGCGCCCGACATAGCCAAGTGGAGATGGGTGAAGCTAAGAGAGAGAGCAGAAAAATGGCAGCAGACAGCAGACACACACGATTGGTCTCACCGTTTGAACATAGAGCCCAAGATATGGAGCGAGCCCTGGTGGGGCGGGTTTCGACCGTCTATTTAGAATGTCCATTTAGCAGTGGCGATCCTTTATATTCTGAAGCATGCATAGTATCCAGCTATTAAAGTGTCCTTCCAGTTATGGATTTCAAACTGCGCACACCAGATTACACGCCCGTGCGCACAGACCCCACGGCTGCCGGTACGCTTCCACAGGCGCAGAGCGTGCGCGCAGCGTGGTCGTGGAACCAGCGGCTGGCTAGCTCAGTTGTGCTGTTTGTGTTGGGTTTTGGCCTTTATAACGTCAAGTTCTACGACTTTGCTGCGACCTCCACTGTGGACTTAGTAGATTATGCTGATATGTTGTTTTGTTCGCGTGATGAATCGGAAAAATTACCTGGCGCATTGAGCGTTGACAAGCGTCCGGACATTGCCAGCTTTGGCTTTGACCTCGGCGGCTCAAGCTGTGCGTGCCAGCTGCAATGGGACGTCAAGCAGTACTGGCAGCGAGTGTTTTACGGGCTGAAGTACGTCGCGCCGCACTGTATCACAAACTTTTTGGGTGTCATATTCTTCCATAGATGGCAGTGGGTGATAATCTACAACTACGTGCATGAGATAGTCGAAGAATTGAGTTTAGGAGTGGGATTGGGATGGGCACTTGTTAACCGGCCTATCGACGTAGAATCGCGTTACGACACTCTCATCAACGACATGCTGCTGTGTTGTTTTCCCTTCATATTTTTGGCGCAATACTTACTTTACGTGTTGAAGGTACCAGACCCATTTGCGTCAGGTTTGCACTATGATTGGAACTCACTCAAAATGGTCGGTTTGACTGCCGTACAATATTATGTGCTATTGTGGTGCAATAACATGGCAGGTATGTTTGGCGGCAAAACATGGGCAATCGGTCAACTACAATGCCATATTGGGTATTTGTTTGCATGCACGCTGCAGATTGGTTTGTTCTATGTAATTCACTTGATGAATGCATGGGAAGGCAAACAAACACTAAAGATCTGTGTTGTTCTGACACTCATATGGTTGCCGTTTGTTTTTCGCTCAGTCGACAACCTCGACGAGCAAATCATAGCTATACTGTCGTTTGTGCTCTGCGCGGCAGCAATCTTTTTCTATGAGCAAGCTTACCATAGATTTGACAACAATGTGTTGGTTGTCACGGCTCTGATTACAATAGCTTCTTTTGTTGTATGGTGGCAGTTCGAACACGTGCTACCGCCGCCCGACAACATGTTCTACGCGCACCGCAAGTGGTGCGGAATCGCGGCACGCTCCAAAGGACTTACGGACTCGTGTGTACATGTGAAGTGATCTCGATCTCACTTTTTCTCACTTCCATCGCATCATTTTTGTTTGTTTGTATTTTTATTTGAACTGCAAACACGCGCACAGCGCGCGCTATCTACTCACAAATCTTTGAGCCAGGCGTAGAGCGGCGAGCCAACACGCAGCCGCTGGAACGGGTTGCCGTCCTTCTTGCCGACACGGTAGCCGAGGCGGTAGCCCACCATTATGCCGACCATATACATGGCCAGCACGCACATCACGCGCGTCTCGAAGTTCTGCGTGAACCACGCCGGCACGTGCTTCTCGCACGCCGCAAGCTTGCTGGTGACAAGCGCACACGTGTCGTAATCTGCGAGCTGGTAGTCCATTTCAGTTGACAATAAAAGTGTTCTGCTAAATATTACAAACCACAAAACTGTCTACGTGCCCACCTCTACTTTCCTTCCGGCCGCTTCGCGGCCAAAAGCAACATGTACTCCGCGTGCCAGTGATCGACGTTGATCCGTAACTGCTTGTTTTCCAAGGCGAGCTTATCACGTTCGACTACCAGCTGTTCATTATGCTCGCGGATTCTCTTGAGATCCTCCTGCATGTCGCGGAACTTTTTTTGCGAAGCGTGTTTGCCTATGTGCATGTGCATGTGCATGCGCGTCAGCATGTAGGTGGCAAGACAGCTGTTGGCAAACATTCAGCGTATTTATAGACACTTTTTTCTTGAGAATAAAAAAATGAATGGTACACAGTGTTGGTTGTTTTTGTTTTTTATTTTCGAAAAAAGTCCGCGCAAGCGTGAGGCACTAACAGCCCAATTAACTACTGCCTCCAGATCGAGTACTGCCAGCGCAGAACTTCAAATGGCTCGGACACAGCGGTCTTGTTTTTTGGGAATACCCAAGCACCATTCTGGTTTTTCTCGCCCTCACGAAAGTACCAAACGCCGTTGCTGCCGTAGACGATTTCGTAGAGGCTCATGTCGTCGTCCTTCATAAGGATCATGCCTACGGCCAGCAGTGTCTCTGCCGAAATAGGCATTGATTTTTGCACACAGTTCTCTTCACTGTTAAATACTGCTTTGCCTGAGTATCTACACCCCAATTTCAATCTTCTTCTCCGCAAAGTCAAGCCTCATCGCCTTCAACGCCTTTGTCACCAGCTCGTAGAGACCTTTCACCGCCTTGTCTTCCTTCTCCTTGGCAAGGATGGCACTGCCTGCGGTCTGCTTTACCTCCAGCTGGCAATAAATTGTGTCGCACTTGCAGCGCTTGCACTTGTTGGAAGCATCCTTACAGTCCTTCTTCTTGTTACAAATGACCACCATGTAAAAAGGTGGGTTTTCGGCAAGAACGACGGGCGCGCCTTCAACACCCACAGGCCCAGCAGCAGCCACATCCATGGCCTTTGTCAACTGGTTCACGACTGCGCCGATTGCCACCTTTTCGTTTACCTGCACCCGCCACCCCTGGCAAGCAGCGCCTTCGCCGTCGGTTGTGGTGTTCTGCATCTAACGGGTGTCGCGTGGAGTTGTGGCAAGTGCGATCGTTCTTATAGCCTTTTTATTTTTGTATTTTTTTATTTTTATATTTTTATATTTTTATATTTTTATATTTTTATATTGTTATATTTTTAAAAAATAAAATCCGTCTATGTATACAGTGGCCGTTGCCTGTGCAGCCAAAAAGCGCCATGCCGTCTCAGGTGGACGTGATCAGCTGTGGACTGTGCGGCGATAGCATCAACAAGCTTTATGTGTGCCATTCTCCAAGCGGCAAAAAGCTATGTGTGCTCTGTGACAGTCTGTTCTGTGATGAGGACTGGTGGGAGACTTCCTACATGACGGAATGTGCAGATGTTTTCGAATGAGGTGAATGGCCTTTGGGAGGTCATAATTACGCCCAATCGAGTCTTCGTCTTGTGTAGCACTCGTGAGCTTGCTAATAAACGTTGGCTTGCTAATAAAAATCAGTTACTACAACGTGTCGAACTGAGTGTTTTTTAGTTGTTTTATGTTTTTATTGGATCAAGTGATCGAACAATTAAGCTGTGAACAGCATGCAAGTCAAGCCCAAGCTGTAAGCCTAAGCATTGCCAGCATTGGCAGCAGCGCGCAGCGCACGAATGCGCGGAGAGCGGCGGGACGGCATCCACTCTTTCTGCGGCAGGACGTCGCCTGCCCTCACATACCTCTCGTAGTAGGTGAAGCCGTTGTCGGTCGTCACGCGGTACTTGCCGCCGCTGCCCCAGACAGGATCCTTGATAAGGACATAGGCCGTGACCAAATTGTACTCGTCGTCCATGATTTGGACAGCAGCGCCGGCGGGAAGATTGAGTACGTCAATCTTCATCTCACTTGGGCAAAGGCAAACAAAGCAAGAGACTGCGCTGTTAAATAGTCCAAATAAAACCAATGTCGCTGCGAAGAGTGTGAGGGTGTATTTATAGAGAATTTCATTTTTAAAAAAAAACGCCGTAGAATCTAATAGTCCAGGTCGTCGAGGTCTTCAGCATCAACGTTCATGCTCATAGTGTATGCTCTCGTGGACTTGGAGCCAGATTTCTTCAAGTTTTTATATTTCGTTGACTCTTTGGCACGCGTGGCGTGCTTGTCGCGACGTCTTTTGTCCGAGCACAAACGCTGATCGAATCTGTCAATGCAGCGATCAATGTCCTTTTTGAGTTCGACTGTCCAGTAGGCCGTGATGACAGTCGGCGGGTGAGTGTTTGGCACTGAGAGCACAACCAGGCCCTTGTAATGGTGCTTGTTAATGAAAAGCCCGCTATGCAATGGCGAAGGCGTGTGCTCAATGTTACGACGTGTTCCATGGCTCAGACAAAGCTCAATGTACGCTTGCTTGATTTCGCGCTCGGCGCGCCGCTCGACCGCGTGTTTGGTGTACGTGGCCATGCCGTGGAAGAGTGCGCACACAGTCGGTTGCATTCAAATTGTATTGAAAAAAAAATAAA
>Ga0209404_10002871_pt1 | contig 10390 bp, 9 predicted proteins | sample TroAtlMetagenome_2_FD_187447 | JGI IMG/M metagenome (GOLD analysis project Ga0209404, IMG submission 187447) | Marine eukaryotic phytoplankton communities from Atlantic Ocean - Tropical Atlantic ANT8 Metagenome (SPAdes) (version 2) | ecosystem: Environmental > Aquatic > Marine > Oceanic | place... | reverse complement strand
CAATGCTCACAGGTTTGTTGATGCAGGGGCACACTGTCTTGTTAGCGGATCTGGTGTATTCGGCGCTAAGGATAGAGCTGGTGCTATTGCTGCAATTCGGGGAGAATAGATAATGGATAGGATTAGTAAAAAGACAGGGCGCTCATTTCATCCTGAGACTTTGGCGCTGGGTTTAGGTTATGACCCAGATCGCTCAGAAGGAGCAGTAAAGCCACCAGTATTCCTGACTAGTACCTTCCAATTCAAGAGTTCTGGTGATGGAAAGGAGTTTTTTCAGGCTGCATATGGGATCAAGGACCTACCGAAAGGTAAGTCCATGGGGCTTATCTATTCGCGCTTGAACAATCCAAACCTTGAGATTCTTGAGGAGCGAATAGCGGCATGGGATCATACTGACAAGGCGGCGGCTTTCGCTAGTGGGATGGCTGCCATCTCAACGACTATGTTCTCTCTACTTAGACCTGATGACGTCGTAATCTCTGTTAGGCCAGTATACGGCGGTACTCACTACCTTCTTGAAAATATCCTCCCTGACATGGGCATCGACGCTAAATTCGTGATGGCTGGCGATGGGGCTGCCAGTGAGATGAAGAAAATAGCTAAGTCTCTTGAGGAAGAGGCGGGCAGGCCAAAAGTTAAAGTTCTATACATAGAAAGCCCTGCTAATCCAAACAATATAATGACGGACATTCAGGCCGTAGTAGATGTAGCTAAAGAGCTGTCAACTGAAGACCGAGAGGTCTTAGTTGTCGTCGATAATACTTTTTTAGGACCAGTTTTTCAGCGACCATCTGACAACGGAGCTCACGTAGTAATCTATAGCGCGACTAAATTTATAGGTGGGCACTCAGATCTTGTCGCAGGTCTGGTCTCTGGCCGCGGTGACATTATGGAGCAGGTCTGCCTGTACCGTACGATTATGGGTACTATGGCCGATCCATTCACTGCATGGATGATGACTAGATCTCTAGAGACAGTGTCTGTTCGTATGCGTAGACAAGCAAAAAATGCCACTGTGTTGGCTGGAATCCTCGATTCGCACCCGAAGGTAAAGCAGGTGTTTTACCCCACTTTGTTTCCAGCGGGATCAAGACAGGAGGAGATCTATAAACACCAGTGTACAGGGCCAGGTTCATTAATTGCTTTTGAGGTCGAGGGCGGAGAAGATGCAGCTTTCGCGGTTTTAGATAGCTTTGAGATTATGCGTCTCGCCGTCTCGCTAGGCGGTACCGAGAGTTTGGTCGAACACCCTATGAGGATGACTCATTCGGACATACCACCAGAAGAGCTAGAGGAGTATGGCGTTAGTGAAGGAATGATCCGAATGTCAGTGGGTATCGAACACATTAATGACCTAAAAAGGGACCTGTTGCAGGCATTAGATGTATTGAGTTAGCTTATCCAGGTAACCACCCTACAGCCGCAGAAAAACCCCAATTATCAATCACAATAGAATCCCCTTCTATTGTTGTGAACTCCACAGTGTTTAGCTGTACTTCGCCTAATGCGGGGAACTCACCCCAATCGGTAGGCTCGTCTGTTGGAGTAATAATAAAAGTCACAGAGCCGCTAACCGCCGTCAATTCCGTGAATACGACAGGCTCATTTCCTGGTACAATTGCATCATTGCAGGCTTCAGTAGTTATTCGTTCACCAGTCTGTAAAATGACTCTTGCTTGCCCATCGTTTGAACCTATTTCCATATTGAAACTAGTACTCTCGACATCTTCAGCAAAAGCCTCTTCTACGATACCAGCTGCATTTATGAAGATCCCTATTTTGTCATCCGAACTGCTGGAATACATGAATATATCCCCACACCCTCCAAAGTTGATAAGCTCTTCTTCTAAGCCATCTACAATTAATGGTTTTTGATCTCCAGTATCGTTGGTGTCGACTGTCTGACTAGTATCGTCGACCTCTTTCCCACAGCCTGTATTTGCAATCAACAGGGAAAGCATCACAATCGAATTTAGTTTTATTATACTCATAGTTAACTCCATCATTGTACATCTATTGAATAGATTCGCAACGACCGTGCCAGCTATTTTCTTTAACTAAACACTATAAATTACAAGACTTATTACACGTAGTAGTTTTTTAGCTTTACTGGTAAGGGCATTTTTGTCACCTTTCTCCAATATAGCCAAGCGCCTCTAATTGCTGTGCTCTATGCGGACTTATATGTCTACTGGGCAACTCGCTCCTCTGTATGGAAGAGCCAGCACTAATCTCTCTTTCGTAATCATTGTCTGCTCCTATTAATGTTTGGGGTAACGCCTCTAGTTCACTGAGTTCATCTGGATCGCTTGATATATCGTACACGAGAGTGTCGTTTCCATCCCTCCAAATCCCCTTATAAGTGTCTGTTCTCACGGATAATTGCCTTTCTCCAAACCATGGATCAGTCGTCGAATAAACTCGTCTTTGGGAGTGTCCGTTTACCAGTGAGGTTCCCTGAACTTTTCGATCATTGGGAAGTCCCGATACCTCTAGTATTGTTGGTAGTATATCTGTTACCGCTACCTGCTGTGTGTGTGTTGACCCCGCGGATAAAGCCCCTCCTCTAATCAAAAGCGGGACCCTTATTGTGCTATCCCATAGAGATTCTCGATGATTGTATAAGTAACCATGTTCAAAAGATTCCCCGTGATCTGATGTAAGCGCAACAACTGTCTCGTTGTCCACAGACTCCAAGAGTTGGCCTAATAGCTGGTCTAAATAAGCTAACTCACCATCATAAAGGGCCAACTGCGCCTCTACATCAGGCGCTCTAGGTCCGTTGGCTTCAAACATTGTGTTGTATGGCGCTGGAGGGGAGTATGGGTGGTGAGCATCAAAAAGATGTACAAACGCAAAATAAGGTCCATCTTGTGAAGATATCCAATTTATCGCGTTTTCAACTACGTCCAAACCAGGTCGTTTCATATCAGTGCGTTGCCACTCCCACTGATCGTCGTATACATCAAATCCACGGTGTAGCCCACTGGCGCTAGCCGTTAGTGTAACTCCACCTATAAAAGCTCCTGTTGAGTACCCGTGAGTCTTTGTAATCTCAGCTAGAGTGGGTCCTGAGTATCGCGAAGATCCTGTACCAGGAACGTTTCCGTGCAGTTCGGGAGGTACACCCGTAAGGATAGACCAGTGAGATAGCGCGGTCTCTGGGAAATGTGAAATAGCTTGAGTCCATACTCCCCCCTGTGCAGCGAGGGCGTTTAGGTTAGGGGTTTGTACGCGCCCCCCGTATACTCCAAGCCGATCAGCTCTGACCGTATCCCAAGAAATTAAAAGTATCGAACGTGGATCACTAGAGGCCTCACCCAGCGGCTCATATGTGCCTGTTGGTGTTGTAACAACTCTCATCTCTTGATGATGAATAGGTTGATCATTGGTCGTGTTGTGTTCGCTGATTACCGTCGCATGATCAGGGGCTGTTTGTTGCGCACAGGCGATAAATAAAAAGAGAGTCATCATCGAGCTATTATAACGCAGCCCACTGAAGCTTGAGGGTGTTGTCGTCTAAAACGTCAGAAAGGCATGCCTGGAAGACGTCTATCGAGTCTTCTTTTGATATTTTTACTTTGATGTCTGGGTTCAGAGCTTCTGGGTTTCCTCGTAGAGCTGTTAGTGTACCTTTTGCTAGTAGTAGTGGAAGAGCACAAAAACGACGGTAAGGGTTATCTTTTGGAATAGCTAGAGTGTACTCCAGCGCAGCCTGGAGATGTGATGCTGCCAGGTCACATAGTTTGGTGTGAGCTGCTATTACCTGATCTCGGCAATTTGGAAGAAGTAGTCTTGAGGTCGGTATCTGTGGACAATATGTCCGCGGTAAAAATTGGCGACCATTTGTTGCGTCCTCAGCCATATCTTTAGCGATATTTACCAATTGTAGTGCTTGCCCAAAGGATTCGGAATTGGTTCGCAAAACCTCCTTTTCGCCTATACCTTCGTTTTCAATATAAAGGTCCGTAAGCAGCCCCCCGACGACACCAGCGACTACGTGACAGTAGTTGGTTAGTTCATTCTCATCCGAGATAACCTTACCAAATGAACTCATACCCTCAGCCATCTCATTAATGTGAGGAATCATCGCTGTTTTTTGCGGTGCTGGCAATCTGTGGAAAAATAGCCAAAGCCTTAGGCTGTCACACATTAATCTTGCGTCACATCCTTCAATTCCTTCGAATATCGCTTTAGTTCTAATGTAAAATCGATTCGCCGCTTCCTTTGAGCGGAGTGAGTCGATAAACAGACTGAATAACTCCTGTCTAGAATCCTCAGAGAGTGTCGTTTCATCTTCTATAGTGTCAACAACTCGACACAGCAGGTAGGCGATCCCTACGGAGCGTTCCATTTGGTAATCTAGAATAGCTATTGATGGCGCAAAACTACGACTAACTTTTGCGAGCCAATAACGGGTGTATTTTAACGCCTCTTCCACGGTCTAGGATCTATCTTTAAACAAGAGTTATTGCGAGCCCTCTTAGCCCAAAGGAATATCCCGCCTGTTTTAGTATTAAACGAGCCGAAGTATAATGCTAAAGACTAGCCTTTATGGGCGAAGAAACCTGAATAATTAAGCAGCTTTGCGCTTAATGAGGGTTGTTATATTGTACCCGCTGCATCTAGTCCTGCCAGAACAGCGTCGATCGCCCAGAACGCAGTGTAGATTTCGGCGTCAGCCACTAGGCCCATTCCGTTAGCGATGAGCCAACTGTTGTTCCAAGACTTGGTTCGGATGGTCTGATATGAAAGTGTAATCGTTGTATCAGCTCCAAACGCTCCATCTACCCAATCCCCAAAGAAGAAACCGTTAAGTACATCCTCTGCGTCAGTGTCGTAATAAGTCTTTAGGTCTTCTATGAAATCAGGAGTGATTTCAATCATCAACTCACCGAGTACGAAGTAATCGTCTTTCTGCTCTTCAACAGTTCCTATAGCAACCAACGAGTATGGTAAATCCAGGGTTAGGTGTGCGACCATAGCATTTAGCACTGCTCTAGTTCTAGAGACGTCGTCACGACCAGCTAAATAATAATAATGCTCCCAAGGGTATGATGGAGTGTCGCCAGATAGAGCAAGGTTTAGGTTTTCTAAGTATCTAGAGGCAAAGTCAACAACGATTGATTTAGCCCAGTCGACATCTTCTATTTGACGCTCTTCTATAGCCTCTATGATTCTGTTGGTAATGTGCCTGTATGTTGTCGGGAATAGACCCCAAGGATCCTTACAGTCTTCAAATAGTGATGCGATACCGTCTATCCTGTTGAAGATCGTATATTCTGTTTCACTATTGGTAAGCGTTGTAAGATCCATTATCTGATCTACGGCTTCTTGAGAAATAAGTTCGCCGTCGCAGAGAGGCTGTGTCTCGGTAGGGCCGCCGCTGTACTCCAAACGCTCAATGGTAGGTGATAATTCTAAAACATTCCCATTATCATAAGGGATAGATGTATCGTAGACATCTTCTACACCTTTTACGTCACACCCCAACCCCACAAGAACACTTAGGCATATTAATAAACTAGCCTTCATTTTTTCTCCCCAAAACAATAAAATTATCAGTTAAAATTTACTTGAATTTTTCACTATGGTCAATGTGAATCGCCTCTAATCCATTATGCAAAACTGATCGAGGATCTTTTTTGCTGTGAACCTTATCAGGATACCTGATAATTTACCGAGCGCTGTGATTTGTAAGACTGCCAAGATCCACGCCGTAAGCTTTGTATGATTTTTAGGAGCCCAAAATTGATCCGAGTGAATGAGCTAAACGAAGCATAGCTAACGATATTTGTTGTTGTGTTTTGCGAGTAGTTGGCTTCATTGGTCAGCCATATCATTCGGTATACATTATGCTTAGTTAGATTCGGAGTATGAGAAATGAACTCTCGTCTTTCCCAAATAGTGTCAGGCCTTAAATATCAAAGGTCAAAACTAGGAATTTGGCCTACAGGAATTGAACGCCTTCAAAGCCTTGATACAGAACATGGACGCTTGTGGTGTAAGCGAGAGGACCTATCTGGAAAGCTTTATGGCGGTAACAAGGTTCGAAAGCTGGAATGGCTACTTCCAAACGCGGCGCAGCTAAGCCGTTCTATATTGACAATGGGAGCAACTGGTAGCAATCATTTAGTGGCTACCTGCAAATACGCTCCTCAGTTTGGCTTGAAGGTGCACGCTGTTGTGTCCCCGCAGCCAGTCACTCCACACGTTGTGAGAAATGCAGAGATAATGGAGGCAAGCGAAGCCACTTTGTGGAGGTGCGACGGAGAGTTTGCGGTTCCTTTTACTATCTCACGGGCTTGGCTATCAATAAAAAGGAAGACTGGAGAGTCACCAGTATGGATCAGAGCAGGAGGCAGTAATCCGATAGGCTCATTGGGATGGGTCGAGGCTGCTCTAGAGATAGCAGAGCAGGTAAAAGAGGGATTAATGCCTGAACCCTCGTGTATAGTTGTGCCCTTAGGTTCAGGTGGTACAGTGGCTGGGCTACTTGTGGGTCTTCAGCTATCAGGGTTGCAGTCGAAGGTGTATGGTGTGCGAGTTGTTAGTAGGTTTCTCGTTAACCGTAGAAGCACTTTAAGCTTAGCTAGGGCCACCCTGAGGTTAATCGACAGAGACAAAAAGCTAGACCCTTCAAGGTTGATAGTGGATCATGATTTTTACGGTGAGGGCTATGGTGTGGAAAGTCCAGCTGGACTTGCCGCCATCGAGTCAGCGGCAGAGTGTGGTCTAAAGCTGGAGCCAACCTATACAGGAAAAGCGTTGGCTGCTGGGCTGTATGCTATGAAAACAGGGGCTATTTCAGGTGATATTCTATATATCGATACAGTCTCTTCTGTGGAAGTCTAGCTATGCTTACTGTTTTTTCATTATCCCTATTTCTTTCTGCTCAGGCAATAGCAGCTGAGTTACCAGTTTTGGTGGGTGGGATCCATATTAATGAGCCTGACTTAGACCATTACGCCACAGCTGTCTCTGACTCTGGGCTTAATACAGTCCAGGTGACAGTCTATTCCAGGCAAGGAGTCTATAATTCTACCGACCTCTCTTTCGATCAAGATAGAGACGAGTCAGGTGTTCTAATGCAGATAAGGACAGCCCATGATGCTGGGCTACGGGTTGTTCTAGTGCTCAGGACCTACTTGGAGCACGGCCTTCCTGAGAATCGACACATGTGGCATGGGATGATTTGGCCCGAGGATTCCGCACTGCCAGAGTGGTTTTCTAATTATCAGGAGTTTACGGACTGGGGCGCAAGGATAGCTGAGGAAGAGGGTGTGGAGGCTCTTATAATTGGAAATGAGCTGAACTCCATGACTAGCACGACCAGCATAGATGAGATTCCTGAGTTGTATCAGTACCTATTAGACGAAGATCGTACAGAAGCTGTTCGTGAAGATTTGATTGGTGCAGCTAATGCTATCTCTGAGGATGAACTGTCCCATTTGGATGGCCATATTTACCAAGGGCTTGGTGAACAGCTTATGGAAGAGGAGATAGTCCGTAGAGATTGGGTGCGAAACCACCCTGTTGATGCCGATGGTCTAGATGGTTTGGCTCGAAGAAGAGCCCTTCTAGATACCAGCTGGCGACGTCTGATAGCTGAAACCCGCGATGTATACAGCGGGCCAATATTGTATGGGGCGAACTTCGATCAGTTTGAGCAGGTAGGCTTTTGGGATGCGCTAGATGGCATCGCCGTTAGCGCCTATTTTCCGTTGTCATTGTGGAACCCTGGCTTGTATGATGTTGAGTGTCCAGCAACGTGGGGTGCTGCGGCGCTACTATCATCTAAACTTAGAACGGATAGGTTCGATCAGATGTTAAATGGTTGGGAGGTGGCCGCAGAGTCAATGGAGCGCGTCTCTTTAGCAACGGGCTTATCACTACCAATCTATCTAATAGAACTTGGTTGGACTCGTCACGCAGGCTCCACTGTGCGCCCTTGGTCATATGGTAGAGTAGATGTTTTAGAGACTGTTGGTGAGGTTGCGGAGGGAGAGTCCCAGCCTCTTACGCCAGTAGCATGGGCCTCTCAACATCTAGACTTATCAGAGCGAGTTGATGCAATTAGAGCTCTACGTGAGGTTGTAAATAGAGGTTTATTCCCATCACTGAGGGGGTTTAATCTCTGGAAAGTAACTACGAGGGACTACCACTGGGAAATTGAGCCCTTCGCGGTGCTTCTACCGACAGATGGCCCCGATACCATGAACATACCCGAGGATAGAGCTTTTTTACGGGAGGCTGTTTCTTTAGGACAGTTGTTAAGTCAATAAATTCTGTTAGAAGAGCTACATGACTCAATCCCCAACCCTTAAGATTTACTTTGGTGATAACCTAGAGATTTTGCGTGCAATGCCGTCAGATAGCTTTGACCTGATCTACATTGATCCACCTTTCAACACTGGTCGGGTTCAGAAACGGGAGACTATTCGAACAGTAGCAGACAGCTCTGGAGATAGGGTTGGGTTCAAAGGTAAGAAGTACCGAACAGAGCTAATTGGGAGCGCGAGTTACGCCGACTCATTTAGTGACTTTATGGCCTTTATAGAGCCAAGATTAATTGAGGCGCATCGCCTGCTGACTCCAGATGGATCATTGTTTTTTCACATCGACTACAGGGAGGTGCATTACTGCAAGGTGCTGCTTGACTCCATCTTTGGTAGGTCTTCGTTTATAAACGAGATCATCTGGGCGTACGATTACGGTGGGCGCTCAAAGAAAAAGTGGTCTACAAAGCACGACAATATTCTCTGGTATGCCAAAAACCCAAAGTCATACACCTTCAATTTTGATGAGATGGATCGAATCCCCTACATGGCGCCAGGGCTCGTAGGTAAAGAGAAAGCCGCTCGAGGCAAGACCCCTACAGACGTCTGGTGGCACACGATAGTTCCAACTAACGGCAAAGAGAGGACTGGGTATCCCACGCAAAAACCGCTAGGCATTATGAACCGAATTCTTAAAGTTCATACAAATAGTGGTGATAGTGTCTTGGACTTTTTTGCTGGAAGTGGTACTACGGCCGAGGCAGCCTTGAGCTTGGGCCGATCCTGCACTCTTGTAGATCAGAATCCTGAGTCTATGGATATAATATCAAAACGTTTAGCTTTCGCAGACCCAGAGTTTGTTGGCTGGACCAGAGGTTGATTGTGAACTCTAAAGACCGAGTAGATAGTGAAGAGGGCGCTTCTAGAGAGTTGTATGATCAACTTGTTGATAAGATTACGCCAACCAGGGGTGCCCTTGCCAGTCATTGGGTCTATCAATTAATTTTAGATCGTGACTCTTTACGAAAGTTTATGGAGACTCATATTTTTGCAGTATGGGACTTTATGACTCTTTTGAAGAGGCTACAACAGCAGTTGACCTGTATAACCACCCCTTGGTTTCGACCAGAGTCAACGGACCATGCTCGTTTGATTAATGAGATTGTTCTTGGTGAAGAGTCGGATGAAGTGCGGCCAGGAATATACATGAGTCACGTCTCATTATACCTAGCAGCCATGGAAGAGGTCGGAGCAGATAGCGGACCATTTGATAGGTTCATAGCCTCAATTCAGTCGGGTACCACTGTAGAGGAAGCACTAAAAGCAAAGGACATCCCGAAGGGTGTGGCTGATTTTGTGTGCAATACGATGGATATGTCTTTGAAAAAAAAGCACGAGGTTGCTTCGGCATTCTTGTTTGGCCGAGAGGCTATAATCCCAGAGATGTTCCGAGGAATATTAGGTCAGGCCGAAATAGGTGACAACTCTCGGGCTAAACCTAGGAGAGAGCAAGTAAAGACCAGGTTGATTTCGGCGCTAAATAGGTTTACTAATGACTCTTTTGTTCAGAGAGACAAAGGTCTAGGAACTGACATTTTTCGGTTGTATCTAGAGCGTCATATTGAACTAGATGAGGGGTCGCACGGCCCTATGAGTGAGAGGTTGTTGATCTCACTGTGTGGTGACTCTGAGACGAATTGGCGCGAAGCAACCGAAAGCGCCCAAAGAGCCTTATTGGCTAGGCACAAGCTGTGGGAGGGCTTGGCACATGAGATGATGGACAAGGAAAGCGACTAGGGGGCTAAAATGTCCACAATACCGCTAGCACCTACACTGGTTGATTGCAGCAGGTTGGAGGGTGTGTTTGGCAGGGTTGTTATGGTTGTTGTTCTATCGGTCTGAAATATTGTATTCAGCCATATTAAGGCGGCATTTATCATGTCTATACTGTAACCGTGCTCACCCTCTATTGTTATAGCTGTGCCCTCTGGCCCTACACCTGAAGTGTCAGATGGGCTCAATTCTGAGATCCAGAGGTTGGGGACCGTTAGGCCCTGAAGTAGCTCACCGTCGGGCTCTAGGAACCCAGGAATATTGTCACATAGACAGCC
>Ga0209404_10002866_pt1 | contig 10398 bp, 5 predicted proteins | sample TroAtlMetagenome_2_FD_187447 | JGI IMG/M metagenome (GOLD analysis project Ga0209404, IMG submission 187447) | Marine eukaryotic phytoplankton communities from Atlantic Ocean - Tropical Atlantic ANT8 Metagenome (SPAdes) (version 2) | ecosystem: Environmental > Aquatic > Marine > Oceanic | place... | reverse complement strand
CGATATATATAATTAAGACCTGTTTTTCTGACCTTTTGTGAATTAAACGAGATATCACAACCGAGATTAAATAAAATCCTCGCTATATTCATTGAGAAACGACCAACTGTTAAAACTAGTACATCTTCTTTTCCAATACTATTTGTTTGGGGATATACAAAAACTCTTTGGGATAACTCCTGAATAGAGGGATGGTATGAGGTAGTTAGCTTTATCGCGGATTTAATGTCAAAAATAACAGGAGCAACTTTGTAACCAGTCAATACTCCTTCTTTTTCTAAGTCTTTATAATCTATCTTGAATTTATGCCATTGAGTTTGATAGTTAGCTCTGCGTTTAAACAAGCGAATAGCAGGTGTTTTGCTTAAATGTAGTGGCGCATCTAAGAAAAATAAGTCGTTAGTATCTAGTTCTAGGGTAGGGGTTAGGTTCCAGCCTGTTTTCAATATGACTTTTGCTGCATACAGCGTAACTTTATCTTTAGTTGCTAGTAAGGTGTCAGAAAGTCCTTTTTCGATAAAATAGGCTAGTTTGACGGCTTCTTTGTACGAGTATAGTTTGTCTTGATTTTGCGAAAGTTGGTTCTGGTGTTGTGCTCTTAACTCAGTGCTAACAGGAAAGCTGATTATTGTATCTAGACCATAAAAGGTCAGTAGCTTATCAACTGCACTCTGATAATGTTTAGCTAAAAAAATCGATAAATCGTCTTGTTTTGATTTTAGCTGGATAACTTCTCTTACAGCTTTTAATATTTCAAAATCATTTTCTACAAAAGCATGAATCCCATTAGTTGCAATGAGTTTCATTTGTCCTTCAGTTAGTGATGACGAGGTGTATTTTAATGCCGAAGCCATACTGCCTATGTAGCTCTTGAGAGTGCTAATATTTATGCTTTCACCATCAATGCGCTTTGTAAAAACGTCATGGTATTCGACTAGATTTTGATAAAATTTATGAGCATTATCATATACCCATTCATGTTTCTGCCATTCCGTAGTATTACTCTCTTTGAAGTAGTACCCCAATGAGTACGGCAATAAACTATCTTTAATAATTTTTTCGCCAGTTATGAAATGGTAAAGATCTAACGCAGCGTTTAGTACCAGTAAAAACTGCCTTTTATTTTGAGTACTTTTCTCTTGGTATAGTTTACAAAGGTATTTAAATCCTTGATGGTCATTTGTTACTAGCCCTGAAATACCATACTCACGGAGTAACTCGACTATTGGGTAAGCAACATTACCACTATTATGTAACCATCTTGGAAAAGTTAAAGTCACAGATCTAACTTTAAATTTTTGGGCTTCTGGAGTGTTTGCCAATTGGTTCTTCAAAAAAGCATCCACTTCTGCGCCAAAATTTGGGGATACTCTATGAGCGCACTTCATAACTTCGGCTTCAGTTCTAAGGTGATTACCTCTAACTATTCCCCATACGTCTGGTAATAAAAACTTTAAAAAAGTGCGGAAATTGTGATTGATTATAAATGGTGAAATAAATGCTCTATCTTGTAATATTTCTACCAAAGGTAGTTTGGCGCGTTCAGCTTCTTTAAAGCTATCGTGCTGAAAAAGACTTATAATAGCCGCAGATGTTCTGAGAATGTTGTCTCTAATTGTAGAGTCTTTAATATTTAACTCAGGTAATACAAGATAATCTAGATATCCCTGTAGTGATTCACGAACCTCTTTAAACTGATGAAATTTTAGTGCGTGCAATTTGATAATATCAATTGAAATAGATTCATTAGTTAGCCTAAATGGGGCGTCGATTTTGTTGTTTTTAAGGTGAAATTGAGCGAGGTTTTCTAGAGCTTCTTCTATACGCGTAGCCCAAGTAGGTAACTTGACATTGTTTATTTCATTAACGCAGAAGTATTCTAATTCTTTCCAAGTTTCAAAGTCTAATAGAGCATTTAATCCCGAAGTTTGAATTGATGTCGCTGTATCAGCACTTACTTTATTTAGCACGAGTGGAAGAATGTGCTGTAAACTGACACAGGCATTCCGCAAGCGACTCGTTGAAATTGCAGTGTCGTCTCCTGTGCTAATGTTGTTTGCTTTGTCATACGCTCTATTAAATAGCTCTTCTAACTGTTCGGCTAGAACAGTTGAGTAAGGGATGAACCTAGCTGGAATGCGATTGGATTTACGCTTTTTAATTTGCTGTAGCACTTTAAGCCTCACGCAATAGCAGTTCATCAACATCACCGTAGATGTCTTGTACCCATTCAGACATTGCACCGTATGCATCGACACCTATGCTCTTGGCAAAATCGATGTAACGCTTGGTGGTTTTGAAGCTCTCATGGCTCATCAATGTCATCAATATCTGCCGAATCGAACTTTCGGATCCACCCTTTTCAATTAGGTATTTGGCAACATAGGTTGCGAAAGTAGCGCGTAAATCATGAAATGTGCGCGTTAGTATTTCTAGTCCCCGCTCCCTTTGCTCTTTTCTGACGATGGATATAGTATTTCCCGGTGTTTCTTCTTTTACCCGTTCTCCTGAGCTATTCATAAACAAAGGGAGCGGATGTTCGCTATTGTTCATACCGTAGGTAGTTTCGTGTTTGGTACGCTGCTTCTTGTTCACTGGCAGCAGAGTGTGAAGATATAAAAGCTTCATCAATACTCTGGCTATTGTCAGTCTTACAGGTTTATGCCCCTTGCGAACAATGTTTAATTTCGGGATGCGTTTTTTGTTTTCTATTTTGTCTGGATCAAAAATATCACTCTGGTCAATTGCAGAGACCTCAAAGGAACGTAATCCACCCAACAGCGCACACTGTAAGTAGATTTTGTATGAATTCCTTTGTGCAGTAATTGTCTTTAATAGCTGTTTAAGTTCTTGCGGTGAGTATGGTTGAAGCTCTTTGTCAGGTGAATCTTCTTTTTGTTTTATTGTTTTAGGAATGCTCAGGTTACTGACCCATTCCCATAAACCACCTGAACGTGTTGTGCTAGTTGGTAATTGAAACAACGAGCTTTCACTAGGCTTAGCTTTGGACTTTATACGTACTTGCTTATATTCAAGTGAAAAAGGAAGGCTATCTATAGCGCCTCGCTTATGACTCCAAATATAAAATGTTTTTACAGCTCTTATTCGCTCTTGAGCCGTGTTGTAACTTAGCCGTTTGGTTTTATCATTAGTGGCTACTCGATCACATAAGTATTTGTGGTAGCGCCAAACAGGCAATTGTGAAATATCATCGTCTACGGATTGTCTAGATAACGGAGCCGCTATGACTTCAAAGTAAGAAGCTCCATCTTTGACTAACCAGTCTAAAAAGGCTTTTAAATGCTTAGCTATACTATGAACAGTTTTTACGTCTAACTGTTTTCCCGGTTGACTTGCATAGTAAGCATCACTGAAAGCTTCGCTCTCTTTTATGTTCTTCCTAAGACTGAAATGACCTTCGAATCGGTGCATTAAGAACAGGTTCATTTCTTGGCATTCGGTAATACGATCTGGGTGATAAAGTAGAGAGAAATTAGGCTCTACTTTATCATTACGGAATGAATGAGTTCTGATGCCCTCTTCAGTTTTAATAGGTTGCCCAGATTGATCTTGGTGAAAAGACATTCCTTTCCCCAAATTGACCGCTGTTTTTATTATTTTAGATTTTGTTCGTACTACCATATTAATTCACCTCTAAGAATATCTTATTTGTAAAAACTTTTTTAATCAAGTTTCTTTAGGGTATGATAGTATGGTATCACTTCGGGGGTGATTTTAGATGAATCGCAGAATTTAACGGCATCACAGCTTAAAACCATTATCACCCGATGCGGTGAAGGTACTAAGATTATTGTGGGCGGAAACTTGGCCCAAATAGACAGTAATTACTTAAGTGCCTACCCAATTCTAAAAGAGTTAGAAAAGTTGTCACTTCCTTGTTTTTACTGGCTTGAGACTGGGGTGACAGAAAAATCTATAAAAATGATCTCATTCAGTAACAAAAAATTTGAACTCGCTAAGCCTGTGTCACCCCACGTGACTGTCAAATACTGTAGCAGAGTCACAAATACTTCGTCAATTGACACAAACTTCAGCGAGGCAGCATGATGATTACTAGAACTAATATTCCTCGTGTGTTGGATACGTCAGCCCTAGTACATGATCCAAAGTCATTGTTAGCTTATCAGGATGACATCTACATTTGCCTGACAGTTCTTGAAGAACTGGACAACTTGAAAGAGCGTCGAGATAAGTCAGTTAGTGCTGACGCCAGAGTATGTATCAGGATGTTAGAAGATCTTGTTGCGGGATGTGATGCAGAGCAGATGCAAGAAGGTATCGAACTCCCCTCAAGTGAGACTGCTGGTGAACGCGGAAAACTATACATCGGTGTTGACACAAATATCGAAATAGAAGAAAGCCTCAAACATGGCATTGGGAGCGATGCTGACAATCGCATTATAAATTATGCCCTGCAACTCAAAAAGAAACTAGGTAAGGATGTTTGCATCGTTTCTCGCGACATTAATATGCGTCTTAAAGCCAGAACTATTGGCGTTAAGGCAGAAGATGTTTCAGTCGATAATTCAATCTCTGATATAGACCTTCTTTATTCGGGTGTTCAATATTTTAAGGGAGACTTATTTGATCAGCTCAAGTCAGATAATGACTTTCAGTTATCAGGCGATGTTTACCAAATAGACCGTCACTTGTTTATTGAAGAGGTCCAATACAATATGTATTGGTATGACGACATGGGGCACATAGGATTGGTAACGGAAGTTACAAAAGACTTTGTTTTTACTAGGTTATTGCCACGAAATAATGGCAAAATATGGGGAATAAGACCTAAGAATTCTAGACAAGCGATTGCGCTTCATCAGCTTACAGATCCTAATTATGACCTTAATATATTTCTCGGGCCAGCAGGCTCTGGGAAAACTTTCTTGGCTGTAGCGGCTGCGCTACATCAAGTTCTTGAAACTAAGAAGTATAAAAAAATTGTAGTCGTTAGGAGTCGAGACTTTATGGATGAAGATCCGGGCTTTTTGCCGGGAGATTTAAAAGAAAAATCAATGCCTCTTCTTGCAGGTATTACAGACGCATTGATTAGTATGCATAGTGATGAGGAAGGAGAGCACAACACATTAGCGACGATAGAACATATTATTGAGAGAGCTAATATTGAGTTTACGTCGATGGCTTATTTTAGAGGAAGGAGTCTTGATGACGCGTTCCTTATCATCGATGAGGCGCAGAACATGACTCGCGCTCAAGTCAAAGGTATGCTCTCCAGAGGCGGACGAAATTGTCGAACAGTTTTACTGGGAAATTTGGCTCAGATAGACGATAAATTTGTAACTCCTGCCTCGTCTGGAGCCAGCGCAGCAGTCAATGTGTACAGAAATTATGAAAAAGGTTCGGTATTAATATTCGACGAGGTGGAGAGAAGTTCACTTGCGGAATTTACCGAGAAAAACTTTTAAATCATGTAAGTGATAAGCCTGAAATTACGTTGAGCCCCAAGCTTAGTAAGCTTGGGGCGGTTTATTCACCGATATTATTGAGGATGACAATGGATTTTTTAACAAGCTCTTTATTGTCGGGTATTCTTTATGACGGTTTTAAAAATCGAGTTGCAATAACCGCAGCGTTTCTTAAAGAAAAGCTACAAGGGTGGATGGTAGATGATCATTTGCTGGAGCTATTAACTGATAAAGTGAATGCCTTGGAGCTCGAAGAGTATGGTGAGCATGTGATTGAGCGGAAGCTGAAGGAATCAGATGAGGTACAAAAAATATTGCGAAGCATACATTACGAACAGAAGATGGATATAGAAAACGTTAGCCAAACACACAGTGGCTCTGGGGACAACATCGTGGGTAATAAGACTGTTTATAACAAGTAGAAAGAGCCAATGATGAAAGATCAGGGACAAGAAAACGCCGATGCTTCGCTACCCGAAACGATTCAGAATCACAGTGGTTCAGGAGACAATGTTGGTGGTGATAAAAATGTGTTCACAACCCAAAGTATTCAGTCTAAAGATCTCAAAGGCTTTGTAGAGAATATATTACGCGAGGTACGCTACAGAGAGTTAGACAAGGCATGCGGACGCCTGCAAGCTATTGGTGATCTCGATGGGCTAGAGCACGATGTCCGATTAGTCCTTGAGGCATTAAATATCAAAGTTGAGCTGGCCAGTGGATCTTCACCCAGCCAGAGGCAGAATCTTCAGGCTCTTCTAAAGCAAGAAAATCTGCCAATTTTTGTTTCAGATGTTGTTACATCCATCTTGATTGATTTAGAGTCTCGTGAATCTGTGATGTTGGCTAGAGAGAGATACTCAGATTCAAACGTTGATAGTGTATTTATTAGAGAGGTATTCTTTGAACGCATTGCGTCTGAAAACGAGCTAGAAGAATTTTTTAATGGAACGAAAATTTACGATTTCTCCGAACATGAACTAACCGGTTTAGTTCGTGGTGCTATGAGAGTCGAAAACTTTTCGTTTTCCTTCAAGTTAGCTCAGCAATTGAGAAGTCTGTTTCCGTCAAGAAACGCAGATATTCTTGCACTCTATTCTGAAAGTTGTGTACTCGTCACTAAACCCCCTCATAAACACTATGTTTCACTTTCAAAGAAAGAGAAATATAGCCTCGATAGGCTTGTAACAGATTTACTGAACCATATTGATGAAAAAGAAGATATCCGTCTCATTGCCACGCTAACTAACCTGCTAAGCCTTACATTCTTTCTTGATGATCGTCTTCACGATCTGGGTAAACGGAACCGAGATAAAATTCGCGATATGAACCCCTCATGTGGAAATTTTATAGACAAAATCATAGAGGGAAATACAACATCAGAGAGTAGGTTTGAACTCGTATCTGACTCTTTGGACTTAGAGCAGTTTGCTCTTCTCGATGCCGCCATTGAGGGCAATCAAATAAAAGTCGAAATGGTAGCGCAGTGGGTAACTGATGGTGGAGCAGTGCGCACCGAAGATGAATACATTGACAGCTTCTTTGACTTGTATCTAAGAGCATCCATATGTCCATTTGAAAACAAAAGAGAAATTCAAAAATTAGATAATCAAGCTAAGAAGTTTATCGATACGAGTCCTGAAGAATTCACCCGACTAAATCCGTTGGCGATAATTCGATTATGTGAGAGATTTCTTCAGTTAGGCATACCATTAACCGTAATCGACTATCTTAAGCCTTTTCTCGCAGATGAGGCTTGGGTATCTCCGGTGTTTGAATGCTATTTGACTGCTCTCTATGAGAGTGAAAAATTTGATTTGTTTTTATCTCAGATAAAGCATCTGGAAATAGCTGAAAAAACTTTACCAATCTTTTTGAGAGAAGCACAGGTTTATGAGAGATTAGGAGAGCATGACCTATCGATAAAGTCAGCTTCAGCGGCAATCAAACTCTATCCAAACAATCCATATGCATGGCACTTATTGCTGCATGTTTCGCGGCGTAAAGGCTCAAGTGAACGAGGGCTAAAGGATATAGTCTTGGGCATGCCTGAAGAAATCTTCTACGCTTTTGACGATTCAAAAGTTGCCTTAATCAACGAGATAGCGGTTCACATAGACGCAAATTTTGCTGATAGAGTGCTTGTTGATTGGTTTGTTCAAGATCCTTACAAGGTTGCAACGCCGCTTACCCAGATACATGCGAACGCCTTATCTACCCGTCCTCAAGTTATTGATAACCCTTATGTGCCAGTACATTGTGGTGAAGGTGTTACATATTCTGATGCCTTTGAGACTTTTACACGAATACTAGTCCGTAACGTAGACATAAGACACCCAGACTTGTTGGATATCGCGTCACCTATTGGGCAAATTCTAAGCAATATGAAGGTAGGCGATACGTCAGGGAATATTACGTTACATAAACGTATTCCTTCATATGTTGCAGCGTTCAGACTGGCCGCTGAAATGCGCAGTAAAGGCAATGATGGTAGAGATGCCTTTCGGTTATTCTCTTTGCCTGAAAATGAAAATGATTGGCTTCCGTACTTTGAAAATATCATTAAGACTTTTGCCCCCCGAGAAAAGAAAATTAATGATAGTTTGGAAAGTTCAACCTTGCCGTTGACGGTTAGGGGGAAGCTTAATGGTCAGGGTAACCCTGTAAAAGCTGCGATCACTGAACTTACTACGAATGATTCAATACAATCTATACAACTGTTCAACAACGGAGAAGAAGCGCCACGTAAGGTACTTATCGATGTTTACACGGCAGTCTACTTTTCGCTGATGGGGCTTTTATCTGGCCTCAAGGACTTAGGTTTACAGTTGATTGTAAGCGAGCAAACAAAAGCAGCTCTTGGCACATGGCTTGAGGATATTCTGAGAACAAATTATATGTCTGTGGGAATATCAGATGACGAGCTGTATAAAATAACCTCTGATGATATACGACGAGATCCTTTAGGAGTGGTTCAAGGGATTAAGGAGCTGCTTCAATATGTAAAAGTTGAAGATCTGAGGCCTGTAGATACCCCAGATACCATCGTCAAGTCGAGAAATATAGTGGATGAAACGGTTTATTCGACTCTCCAATTATCCTTCGCAAATAATATACCTCTGCTTTGTATTGACAATCGAATGTGCGAGTTGGCTTTCCTTTCTGGGTGTCCAGCAGCCAATATGAAAGCAATTGTGAGGGAAGCCTTAAGCTTTTTGTCTCACGAGGAAAGAATTCAAAGTATCAGGACAGGATTAGTTGCAGGCACTCCTGTTCCTATTCTATACACGGACATAATAGAGCTTAGTCGCTCTCCTGAACCTGACAAAACCTACCTCGTATTTAAGTTTATGGAAAAATATGGAGACAATTTAGGTGAGACCGGAGAGCCATTGAACTACTTAACAGACATTGTGAGAAATATCACGGCGGTAGCATATATAGATGGATCAATTTTTTCGACAAGTCCTCGATATTATGGGTATGCGAAACATGCGTTTAACTTATGTTGCCGTTCCGCTATGAAGGTATTAAAAGGTGAGACGGCAGAACAGCGATTTGCGACGTTAATTTATAGTGTAGTCAATACACCTTCACGAACTTCTAAATATGTTAATTTCGTGACGTATCTTGCTTGTGATTTTGCTGAGGGGCATTTTCTAGATTTTGATGCATGTAACCAAGCTTTTGCAGCTTGTCATGTACGACCTTCAAGTTTGGAAAATCAGCAGGAAGCTCATTCTTCAGAAATAGAATAACGGGCTAATTGTGATAGTTACGGGAAACTTTCTTTTTCTGAGAGCTCCTTAATCATTTTTATAATCTGAGCTGCATCTCCGGGATCTTTGTTCACCCTACCTTTTGCCGCATAGTGGAATAAGACTTCTCCATCTCGGGTCACCATTGCGATAGCCAGTGCATTGCTTATCTTTTCTGAAAACGCCTCGTTTATTGCATCGATTGCTTCATTATTGTGTTCTTCCACAGCTTCACTCCAGTCCTTGCAAGAAGCAATAGCATAAGCGATGCACTTCACAAAAGCAGTAGTGAAAACAATTGCCGTTGAGTTTTACAACAATTAATCGGATAACTCACAGGTAACAGGCTGTCATGGTAAAAATTAATCAGATAACTCACAGGTAACAGGCTGTCATGGCAAAAATTAATCGGATAACTCACAGGTAACAGGCTGTCATGGCAAAATTAATCGGATAACTTACAGGTGCACGGCTGTCTTAGCACTAATTAATCGAAAAATTCACAGGTGACGGCAGATCGCGGTTCAAGTTGATCAGATGACTCATTGTGTCACAGCCCGTTTATGGCAAAGGCTAATCGGATAACTCACAGGTGCTGGCCTCTTATGAGACAGATTAATCGAACAACTCAAATGTCTAACACCGTTCCAATTACGTTGCGGGAGAGGTCAATGATGAACCACGCGTATATCCGAATAATATTGGGACATTTTTGTTGTTTTGTGTATTTAAGTCATTTAATGTCGATTACATAAAAGATCCAAAGCTAGACATTCTGACCCAGTAAAATTGTAACGCAAATGATCAAGTAGATTTAGTTTCTTCAAGAACTCGGAGTCAATAATGGTTGTTTGAGCTGTAGAGTAGATTCTTTTCAAAATGGACACATATTAGTCAGGGTATAAGGAGCTTAAGTGACTGCTATAAGGAGATTGGATTCAGACTTAATAAATTCGGTAGCTACAATTGCACCGGAGAAAATTGATGATTTGGAGGATTTTCGGATTCAGCATGATCCATGCGCTATGTTTACAGACGACGAAAAGTTTAGCTTCAGGGTTAATACTGAATCAAAAGAAATTAAGTTGCCAACAGTAGCATTGGAATATTTGTGGTGTGCTTGCTATGCCTTTTACGTGCTCTACCAAGAGTACAATACAGCACACAAAAAAAATGCAATCCAGTTCGATGCT
>Ga0209404_10002862_pt1 | contig 10406 bp, 7 predicted proteins | sample TroAtlMetagenome_2_FD_187447 | JGI IMG/M metagenome (GOLD analysis project Ga0209404, IMG submission 187447) | Marine eukaryotic phytoplankton communities from Atlantic Ocean - Tropical Atlantic ANT8 Metagenome (SPAdes) (version 2) | ecosystem: Environmental > Aquatic > Marine > Oceanic | place... | reverse complement strand
ATCTCCTGTTTGTTCATGGGGTGGTAGCTCTTCGGGTAGGTGTCCTTGGAATAGACCTCGGTTAGTGGGTATTGCGTCATGTCGTCTGATTGGATCCCTTGCAGATCGCGGATAGGCTTGGGGGCATTAGCTTTCACCCAGGTATTGCCCATCGTGAAATAGAGCCAGCCATCCGGGCCCCAGTTCAGGCCATGGACGCTATGTCGCAGGTTATTGAGACCTGTGTAGATGATCTGATATTGGTCAGCAACGTCGTCCCCATCGGTGTCGCGCAGCACTGTCAATTCGGGGGCGTTAGCAACCCATAGTTCATTGCCCTTCCATGCCATTGACTGCACGCAGTTCAGCCCTTCGGCAAATGTTTTTACAGTCTCGACGACCCCATCGTTATTTTCATCGATCAGGATCTTGATGTAATCGGTGGGAGAATCTTCCTTTGGATGCCGATATTGTGGTCCGGCTCCAACATAAAGGCGTCCTCTTCTGTCGAAACACAGCGAGGAGGGATTTATGATGTGTGGCTCCCGGACAAAAAAGTTGATTGAAAAACCCTTTTCGACAGAGGGGAGAGCGTCTTTATCCACCTCAGCGAAACAGGGGAACATCATGCTAATGGTGGTAAGCAGGGCAGATAGAACAAAGTGATTAGGTCTCATTGCTCAGCAGTCAGGATAGAAAACATCATCATCATCAATATCGGGAATGCCTACTACCAGAACCCTCATTTTCCCCGTTGCTCCGTGGACGACCCCGGGAGGAATGTGGATCATGGTGCCGGGAAAAACCTTTTGCTTCTTTCCGTCAAGGGTCACAGATCCTTCTCCCTCCAGGACGTAATAGAGTTCAGTAGCACGTTTGTGAAAGTGCGCTCTGGCTCCGGCGATGTCTACTGTGTGAGCCCAGGCAGAGACTCCCTCGTCGCCTTTGCTGATTAGTCGATGACGGTGTCCGCAGGCACTGCGTTCGCGGGGTACATCATGCTCATGGCGTAGAACAACGGTTCCATGCTGTAAGGGAGTGGGCTCATCTGCCATTCTCTAGATTGCATGTTCTGAAATACGTTCCGTCGATCCCGAAATTAACAGGTAGTCAGGCGAATGAGTGGCGGGGATCCTGATATAGGTTCCAGGCAGGTTTAAAGCTTCGAGCACCTAACGCTGTGACCGGCGCATGGTAGCTATCCGGTATTTCATGATTGCGTCTGCGATAGCGCCAGCGAGGGTCTGCTGATAGGTAGGGTTTGCAATCAACCGGGCCTCATAGGAGTGGCTCATAAATCCCCCCTCAAGTAGAATAGCAGGATGCTTCACGCCTGTGAGGACGCTAAAGCGTGCACGCCGAATGCCCCGGTCTGGTCTGCCAGTTTTGATAAGGCAGGTGCTGTGAATAGCCGTAGCGAGAGCTATGTTGGCCGAATCCTGGGTGTTTCCATTTCTAAGCTGGAAGTCATCCTGGCGTAACCCCCGGCCGTAGTGTGCAACTCCTGCAGGCGAGAGGGTAAAGGTTTCAATCCCCTCGGCCCGTCCGCGCCCACCCGAGTTAAAATGGACGCTGACAAAAATGGCATTCTGAAAGCGGTTCGCAAGATCCACTCTCTCTTTCAAGGAGAGAAAACGGTCGGAATTCCGAGTCATCACGACCTTGAAACGGCGGGCTTCAAGTTGTTGTTTCAAGATACGTGATACAGCAAGATTATATTTGGCCTCCACGCCAAGGCGATTCACTGCCCCGGGGTCACTTCCGCCATGCCCCGGATCGATAATCACGGTATCGAACGGAGTTGCAGTCTTGATGTAGGATGGTCTCAGGACCGGGTCTACCAGCTTTCCCAAGTCGATCCGCGATATAAGATAACGTCCTTTCAAAGGAACGACCTTGAAGCTGAACACAAACTTTACGTTGTTCATGAATACTTCCTGTCCGCCGATCGTGAAGCGGATTTTGACAGCCTTATTCTCTAGTTCGAGAAAGGACCCTTTAACGGTCAGGGATTGAAATCCATAGAATTCCTTAATGCTGCGAGCTGTTACATACTCCTGTCCATTATGACGAACGGTTTCCCATCCGGGCGCGGCCTGTACAGGGGACAGGAAACATCCTCCAAGCAATACTGCAGCGAGGCGAAGAATGAAGGGAGACCGGAAGGCAAAGTTCATTGATGAGGAGACCGCCATGGAGTCAGGCTGAGGGTATGAATCCCCATTGCGGGTGCAGGCGGACAGGTTGGCCTGTTAGCGGGGTCCTCGCAATTAGAAAGCTGCTGGACACTGGTAGGGAGAGGGCTTAGGGGTCGAAGGGTCGTGACTGCGCAGCTGGCTGGAAATTATCGGGCTCAGTGGGGTGAGGGGCCACTTTGGTGGGAGGGAAAACTGTATTATGTCGATATTGAAGGAGGCAGAGTCGTGGAGTTTACTCCCCAATCGGGGGAGGAGAAGTTCTGGGATATCGGAGAGAGGGTAGGGTCGGTGGCTCCTCGTGAGGGGGGTGGATTTGTGGTGGCAGGAGATTCAGGATTTGCTTTTCTCGACTCCGAGAGCGGTCAGGTCACGCCACTGGGGGACCCGGAGCCTGATAAGCGCGAGAACCGTTTCAATGACGGAAAGTGTTCACCGGATGGGCGCTATTTTGCGGGCACTATCAGCCTGGCGAAACGCAAGGGCGATGCCAGTCTCTATCGACTGGACCCAGACCTTGGAATTGAACGAGTGGTTGGAGGAGTGACGAATTCCAACGGTCTTGTTTGGACAAAGGATGGCGGGACTCTGTTCTATATAGATACCCCAAGATTATCCGTGCTCACCTTCCACTATGAGGAGTCAACGGGTTCTCTCTGTGATCAGCGGGAGGCCTTCTCGACGGCAGAGCGGGTGCCAGGAGTGCCAGATGGGATGGCTATTGATACTGAAGGGAACTTGTGGATTGCGTTTTGTCACGGTAGTTGCGTGGTCTGCTTTGACCAGCAGGGAAATGAGCTGGAGAGGCTCTTTCTTCCCTGCCGTGAAGTGACAGCTCTCGCCTTTGGAGGAGAGGGTCTCAGGGATCTCTATGTGACGACCGGGCAGCCTGGCGAAGGAGTTGAGGAAAATGCTGGTCGCCTGTTTGTTTTTTCGGGACTGGGCGTAGTAGGAAGCCCGGCGTGCTGCTTCAAGGGTTAAGTAAGAGAGGTGCGCATTGGGTCCTGGTGACATCAGGTGCCCTCATCAGCTGGAGCAGTTTTACGCTTGCTCAGCTTTCGGGCTCTTTCAAATCGCTTCCGATGCTTGATGCTTTTTGTGTTAACTCGCTTCCGCCAGCGCCGAAAACTTGCAGGCTTCAAATTGCGTCTCATCAGCCTTATGATCGCTGGCTCGGCAAGGCCCGAAATCTGATAAATTTTCTCGAAGGTTATCCGATCAGCCCATGCGGCTCATATAATCCAGTCCACTGAGCCTCTGGAAGGCTCTGGGTGTGTTGTTCTGGTGGCAGGCCAATCTTCATTTTCCCCATAAGAACAGTGGGAGGGACGGTAGCCCTGCTGGGAGTATTGGCCACCGGTATCTCATACAGTTTTCACTTTCCTGCCGGGAAGTGGAAGGGGCGAAAATCACTCCGGGGCTATCCCGCGGTGGTTTCGTAACTATAACAGTGATTGAGCAGGAAGACGGATGCTTCAGGGTACTTCGTGCGGGCTATCCGAAATCGTAAGCATCCATATCGAAGACCAGACCGACTTCCTCCGGCAAGGTGGTTGCGGAGAGGATCTGTTGAACATGTCGAGAGAGTGCTCGAGGGTTGTCCGATCTTATAAGAAGCTGGAAACGAAAAAGGCCGTGGGCCTTTGGAGTGGGGGCGGGATTTGGAACTCCTAGTTCTATTCCGCTTGGAAGGTTCGCAGAGAGGCGCTGATGGAGGTTTTGGAGTGTAAACTCCGCCAAGCGTTCATGGCTACATTTGCTGGTGAGCAAGGCGGCATGGGTAAACGGGGGGAATTTGAACTGCCGCCGGAAATCGTATTCCTGATCCGCAAAGCCATCATAATCGTGATGCCGTGCAAACTGCACGGAAGGTGAATGAGGAGTAAAAGTCTGAATAATCACTTCGCCCTCCATTTCCCCTCGTCCGGAGCGCCCGGCTACCTGGGTAAGTAGTTGGAAGGTCCTTTCTCCAGCTCGAAAGTCGGGTGCGTGGAGCGAGAGATCGGCATTCAGAATGCCCGCGAGGGTGACATTTGGAAAATCGAGGCCCTTTGCGATCATCTGCGTGCCTAGCAGGATGTCGATCTTTCGGGCCCGAAAGTCTCGAAGGGTGTTACGAAGAGCATTTTTCTTGCGGGCTGTATCGGCGTCGAGGCGGGCGAGCCGCGCAGAGGGAAATACCTTTTTGAGAACTTCTTCGACCTTCTGAGTTCCATAGCCCTGCAGGAGGATTGATCTGTCATGGCACTTAGGACATGCGCGGGGCACGATTGACTGGTAGCCGCAAAGGTGGCAAATCAATCTCTCTTCGGTCCGATGATAGGTTAGTGGGACGGTGCAATGCTGGCACTCACAGACATGGCCACAGCTTGGACATTGCAGGGATCGAGCAAAGCCACGGCGATTGAGAAAGAGAATTACCTGCTGACCAGCCTCAAGCTTCTTCTCCATGTCCGTCCTGAGTCGTTCGGAGAGAATCGCTGGTCCGCCTTTCTGTTTCCGACTCTCGTTTCGCATATCTACAATCCGAATGAGAGGAAGAGCTTGGCCATCTGCCCTCTCGGCAAGCCGGACGAGATTGTATTTTCCTGACTGAGCGTTCTGAAAGGATTCGAGGGATGGAGTTGCGGAACCTAGAACAACCTGACACTGCTCAAGGTTTCCCCGGACCACCGCTAGATCTCGACCCTGATATTTAGGGGGGTTTTCCTGCTTGTAGGTATTTTCATGCTCTTCGTCGACGATGATCAGTCCGGGTGAGGGCAGAGGGGCAAATACTGCCGACCTGGCGCCAACAACTACCCTGGCCTCGCCCTTTCGGATTCGGTGCCACTCGTCGAACCGCTCACCCTGAGACAAGTGGGAGTGGAGGACTGCAACTTGATCATGAAGCGTTGAAAACCTCGATTTGAAATGTTGGACGGTCTGGGGGGTCAATGCGATTTCTGGGACCAGAACGAGGACGCTTCTTCCCTGGTCAAGGCAGTACTGCGCAGCCTGGAGATAAACTTCTGTTTTTCCTGATCCGGTGACTCCATGCAAGAGAATGGGCTTAGGCAAGTCACTTGTAGCTTCCGGGTTCGACCCCGCTTTATGGAAGGAATCTAGTGATTCGCAAATGCTCTCATAGGCCAGTTGTTGCCCGGCATTCAATTTGTGTGGCTTACTCTCAAGAAAGACATCCCCAGCATCGGGGTCACGCCTGACCTCCTGGGACTGGACGGTGACATAGCCCGCATCCTCGAGAGCTTTTACGCTGCCTCTTACCGAGGCACCTCCAAGCTCGTTGAGAGAAACGGGCCCGGACTTATCGAGCAAGCTCAGGATGGTATGTTGACGGGGAGCGCGTCTCGAGAGCTTTTCGAGTGCCTCTGAATCCGGCATTTCAACTAGAACAGCAACCTGACGCGTCTTTGCAGAGTGGGTTTCCTGACGCACAGCGCCTGGGAGCATGGAACGCATGATTTGCTCAAGCGGAGTTCCATAATAGTCAGTCATCCATCGGGCCAGTTGAATGAGCTTTTCTGTTACAACTGGTTCAGGATCAATTAGCGAAGTGACAGGCTTAAGATCAAAAGTTGTGCTCTGCTTAGAGTCGATATCAAGGATCGTTCCAGTAGCAGAGGTATTACGAAGGGGCACTCTTACCCTGCATCCAGGGCGGGCAGAGATCTCCTCCGGAAGCGCATAATCAAAAATGAGCTCCGAGGGTCCATCGATCAACACTTTGACAGTGCCCGGCATGCCGGAACGATATGCAAAAATGCTGAGCTATCCAACGCTGCAGATTGCCTTGCAGGAGGGTCAGAATAAAGACCCTTGGGGATCAAGCGACGGAGCGCCTGCTTGTTTCTCAGGCAGTGGCAGCCTTGGTTGGTAGATATGAAAGGACTTTCTCCACAGCGGAGTCCGCGGTGATGCCGTGCTTTTCCCGGAGAATGTCGACCTTGCCGTGTTCGACGAACTCGTCAGGCCAGCCCACTCGCTCGACTGGAGTATCAATTCCGGCATCATGTAAAAGCTCAATTATGGAAGCGCCAAATCCATTCTTCAGGACATGGTCCTCAAAAGTGCAGATCACCTTGCAACGTTTAGCTACTTCAATGATGAGGTCCTCATCGAGAGGTTTAATGAAGCGGGGATTTACCAGAGCCACGGAATAGCCCAGCTCCTCAAGTTCTTCAGATGCCTGCACGGCAAGATCGTGGACAAATCCCAGTCCTATGAGCGCGACATCATTTCCATCTTTGATGAGCTCTCCCTTGCCGATCTCAAGAAGGGACGGCTCGTCCTTGGGCTGGGCACCGGTTCCCACTCCCCGCGGATAGCGGACCGCGATAGGGCCTTCTTCATATTGAGCCATCGTCCAGAGCATATCCGCAAACTCATCCTCATCGATCGGTTGCATGTGTACGATATTTGGAATGTGCCTCAGATAGCCAATGTCAAATAGGCCATGATGAGTTGGGCCATCGTCTCCGGAAAGTCCTCCCCTGTCCATACAGAGGCGCACCGGAAGTCCTTGCAGAGCCATATCATGAATGATCATGTCATACGCCCGCTGCATAAAGGTGGAATAGATCGCTAGAAAAGGCTTCAGTCCCTGGGTCGCAAGACCACAAGCAAACAGGGCGGCATGCTCTTCCGCGATGCCGACATCGAAGTAGCGAGCTGGGATCTCGTCCTTGAAAATTTCAAGCTTTGTTCCTCCCGGCATCGCTGCCGTGACGGCAACGATTTTATCGTCTTCCTTTGCAAGGTTGGTTACCGTTCTGCCGAAAACCTCTGAATAGGTGGGGTTCCCTCCACTGCTGGTCGATCCATCTACAACGTTGTAGGGGCCAAGTCCGTGGAACTTGCCCGGTTTTTCGAGCGCAGGTTTATAACCACGTCCTTTTTCGGTGATTATATGGAGAATGACGGGTTCTTCCTGCTCTTTCAGGTATTCAAAAGTTCTGACCAGAAGCGGGAGATTGTGGCCGTCAATAGGGCCGAAATAGCGAACACCAAATTTTTCGAAAAGGACATTGGGGAATAGGAGGTTCTTAGCGCTGCGCTCGATTTTTTTAGCCAGCCGTCGTACCCCTTGCCCTCCGACTCGTTCGACGAACTCGGCTGCCTTTTGCCGAACGTCTGAGTAGGCCTTGTTTGTTTGCAGGGCGTTGAAGTATTTTGCAATTGCCCCTACGTTCTTATCGATCGACCACTCATTGTCATTCAGTATGACAATGAACCGCTTGGTGGTCTCAGCGATGTTGTTAAGTGCCTCAAGGGTAGGACCACAAGTGAATGCAGCATCACCCGCTATCGCAACCACATGCTCATCGTCTCCCTTGAGGTCTCTGGCCGCTGCCATTCCGAGTGCCGCTGACAACGCTGTTCCAGCGTGACCGGCTCCATAGCAATCATGTTCGGATTCGGTCCGGAGAAGAAACCCATTCAGGCCTTCGTATTGTCGGATGGAATCAATTTGACCAGCTCTGCCGGTCAGCATTTTATGCACGTAACCCTGATGGGAGACGTCCATCACAAATCGGTCGACAGGGGTATTGAAAACTTTGTGAAGTGCGATGGTAAGTTCGACCACCCCGAGGTTAGGCCCCAGATGACCACCGGTCCGGGCCAGAGTCCGAATGAGGGTGTCGCGGACTTCGGCCGCGAGTTGTTCGAGTTGCTCATCTCCGAGAACCTTCACGTCATCCGGGCTTTGCAGTCCGGACAGAAGGCTGGTATCAGAATCGCGCTGAGGGTTAGAGGAGTCGGATGTCATCTTCAGGAGATTCGGCGGTTGGGCCGTCACTTGCCACAGGGGAATCCTCAACTTCTTCCGAGTTGGGTGCGAGGTTCTTTTCCGGAGAGTTGCCTACCTCGATCAACTCTATCCTCTGTTTTGCGGCTGCAAGCACTTTTTCGCAGTGTTGGAGCAGCCCGGCACCCTTTTCATAGTGAGCAACGAGCTCCTCGAGGGGCAGTTGATCTCCTTCCATGGCCTCCACAAGGCTCTCCAGTTCTTCCATGGCGTCCTCGAAGGTGCGAACCTCCGACTCTTTTGCCTTCTTTTTAGCAGCCATTACGGTGTCATTATCAAAGTTAAGGGGTATTTGAATTGCCGGACACCGACCAGAAAACCAGAAGATTATCCACGAATCGAACAGGATTAGGATAGCGGGTAAGGATCGTTCTGAGTTCCGGGTCGAGCTTAGCCAGAGTTCCAGGGACGCTCCTGGTTGAGACTGACGCCCATCCATCGAGGATCAGAGGCGCCCATTCTTCGTACTCGTTGTAGACCCCTGGGAGAACCCTCGTGCTGTGGGAGTAGGGAGAAATCAGGAGCCCTGCAAAAGGGCTGTCCTGGGTAGCAGAAAGCGCCTCCAGTTCCTTGAATACGCTGATCCGATTTGGTAGCCAGAGAGCGGTTCGGTCAGCATACCATGCGACTGCCCACGGTTGATCTGTTACAACGATTTCATCTTCACGCACTTGCGAGGCAAGTCCGATATTCAGGGCGGCAGGGTAGTATGGTGGCCAGTGCGGAGGAACCGTGCCGGTTCGACCGACCTCGCGGACTTGCCGGGGAAGATCGAGGACCATGGGGCCGCCACTAATTAGAATCACTGCTACAAAGTGCGCGTTTCGCAGGGGGGGGATCTTTGAGATGATCTGCAGTCGACTCCACAGGATTGCGACAAGCGCAAGGCCATAGGCAGCAAACAGAGGGGCGAATAAAATATGGAGTTGGTTGGAATCGGTTGCAGCTCCTTCCTTCAGGCCGAAGATTGCCATGCCAACGGCTCCAAAGAGCCACATCAGGAGAAGGCACCATCGAAAATTTGCGATCGATTTTCGTTTAAACGGGTGTAGTAAAGCGAGAAAGAAGAGGGGAGCGGTGAGCAGCGATCCAAGGTTCGTGAAGAGGTTTCCAGCTTGCAGGATTGTGGTTCGGACTATTTTAAAAGGAAGGTTCTGGAGGGGGAGATAGGCGTCTTGCAAATTGTAGGTTCGCATGACCGAGTCCTCGCTACCCCCAAGACCATTAAATACCGCTAGAATAGCGGTTCCGCCCATGGTTCCGCTATATTGCTTGTTCTTCAGGAGGGGAACAATTGCCAGTAGAAGAACGACGGCAAGGGCCGCAAGGCCGATCGCGCCTCTCGGGCGAAGGAAAAAACCTGCGTAGATCGCGAAGCCAAGAACGATCCAGATCGCAAGCCAGTGGGTAAGAGCCAGAAGACCGAGGAACGCTGCAGCAAGGAGGGCTGGGATAAGGGCAATCCGGCCTTCGGAGGTAGCTTCTATCGCCTTGTATGCGAAAAGGCACGCGCAGGAAAATAGCAGAAGCATGAACATCTGCGGGAGGCCTGTCTGGGAAAATTTCCAGTTGAGATCACAAAGCAGCATGAGCAGCGCAGTGACGCCACCGATCTTAGGGTCGAAGATTCTGGAAATCAGAAGGTAATTCACCCCGATCGCCATGAGGAAACAGATTACCGCGGTAGCTGCGATGACTCGGTCGAGCTTATAAACCGTATCAGTTTCAGTCATGCGCCACTTGTCGGCATCATCACCCCCGACAAGCTTGAGCGCCCAGCTGAGGAGGACCGGATGCAGGGGCGCGTGATAGGTGTCACGGTTAGAATTTTTGATGACTGGCTCAGCCTCGCGTATTTCACCATTCTGCCAGACTGAGACTGGTCGCAGAACTTTGGTTGTGAAGCTTTTGTTCCTGGCGATCTCCCTCGCGATTTGCGCTTGGTCCATTCCATTGGGAGAGTCCAGACCCCTGAATGTTACGAGCAGGTAAAGGAGCGAAAGGCCAATCAGCAGGATGAAGAAAACAACGCGTCGGATGATAATCCCGGCGTCGATGGAGCTTGAGGGTTCTGCGGCACTCATAGTGAGAATCTGGAATCAGTTAGCCCTGTTGGGGCTCGAGATTTCTTTCAATTTACGTTGGAGAGTCCGGCGGCTGATGCCCAGAAGGTCGGCTGCCTTGGTGCGGTTTCCATCCGTATAGCGGAGAGCGCTCCGGATCGTGGCCATTTCGATGTCATGCAAGTTAAATTCGCCACCCGGCGCAAGGTCCTTTTCCGCGTGGCAAGAGAGATTCGCCGGTTCTGGAGGGCGCGTTTGAGCCTCAAGGTCGAGAAAGGAAGGGAGATGCCGTTCCTCGATGGTTTCTTCGTTGGACATGACCACTCCATGTTCGATCGCAGTTCGTAGTTCGCGCACGTT
>Ga0209404_10002859_pt1 | contig 10417 bp, 26 predicted proteins | sample TroAtlMetagenome_2_FD_187447 | JGI IMG/M metagenome (GOLD analysis project Ga0209404, IMG submission 187447) | Marine eukaryotic phytoplankton communities from Atlantic Ocean - Tropical Atlantic ANT8 Metagenome (SPAdes) (version 2) | ecosystem: Environmental > Aquatic > Marine > Oceanic... | reverse complement strand
TCAGCTGCATAGGTAGGTGTGCATGTTAGTACTGCTACTGCTATTGTTGGAATATACTTGTCGTATCTGTGACGCTTGTTACGGTGGTGTTTCTTTGAATCACGGTGTGCGTCTGAAGCCCTGGTCCAGAATAATGTTCGGTGAATTGAAAGGCTGCTCCTGGAGTGCTCTGTACGAAGTTCGGTTTGTTTGCTGACGATAGATCTAATCCAGTCCATGTTGAAGTCACACCATTAGTGGTTACATTTTGATTTGTTGTCGCATCAGGTGCAACGTTAGTGGATCCTGCTTCTAACTCAACCCCTGTCCCAGAGACAGAATAAGTCCAGCCTGTAGCATAATCCATGCTATTTATTGTCTCCGTTACGGTAGACGTTGTTTCCGTATGACTCGTCATCGAGCCTTGGGTGAAGTTAGGGACCACGGGCACTGCATGTGCGGCTGAACCGCACATAAACAGTGTCGTTATAGCTAACTTCCTAAACACCTTACCTAATTTGTAGTTCAGTTACAAATTGTCCTGTAGTATTAGTACCCGCACCACCACCAACTGCCGTTAGAACATGTGCTGATGTTATAGTACCTGTACCAGTACCAGTACCAACTGCTGTTGATGACTGGTTGGAGTAGTCACTAAGAGCACCTACTGCTGGAGCAGTAGTTTCAATAACGTCTCCTTGGATGAACGATTGGCTAAAACTATATGCACCGCCAGCAGTTGTCTGGGTCGCAGTACCAAAGCTACCTTGGCCTACCCCTGCTGTGTTCGTACCTAATCCACCAACGTTACCGTCAGCAGAGTTACCACCACCAACGTCCATAGTTACACCAGAACCTGAAGCGGTGTATGTCGAACCGATTCTTTCAGCTGTATTATATGCAGCTCCTGTATGCAAGTTCACACTTGATGTCATACGGTGAGTTATATCTGCGAATGCGGGACTAGTGAATCCCATTAACATAACAAGAGGAAGTAATTTTTTCATTTAATGTACACCTTACCCTGTAATATATGTATATTATTTATTCTTGCGACCTAGGTATCATATCATGAGTGCTTATACCTACCATAGGTAGGACTTATAGAGGTTCGGAAGACCGCACATATGGGGCTTGACATAGAATGTTAAGAGACTATATAATATTGTTACGTTTCTTCATGAAGATTTATGACTTCTTCAACGACCAGTATGAATCGCTATACAACTACTGAAGATGGTGGTAGACAGAACATGTTTGCTGCTGAACCTCAGATAGAAGTATTAGATGTTGACTACTGGAAGAACGCTGAACTAACTAATGGTCGCATGGCGATGATTGGTTTCTTTGCAGCAATCCATAACTACATCCTATTCGGTGCAGTTATGCCTGGCATTTTTTAATGTAACAGGTCTCTTTTAAATTTCTAACCCTATTAATCTAAGAACAATGAACGAAAAAGCAGAAATGGCCAACGGACGTTGGGCGATGATCGGAATCATCTCAGCACTAGGTGCTTATGCAGTTACAGGTCAAATCATTCCAGGTATATTCTAATGGACACTACAAACAACTTCGACATCTGGGCGAGAGCAAACGGTAGGTTTGCAATGATGGCTTTCTGGGCAATCATCGGAACCTATACTTACGTCAAGTACTTTGCCTAAATGTTTACAAAACTAAATAGTTACTCGTAACAAAACTTAAAACAGGTTAAATTGATGGGCGAACTTCAAGCCGCAACAGATTCAGCATCACCATTCTTAGCAATCCTATGGGTTTTCTATCCTATGGCAGCTCTTGTATTGATAGAACTTATTATGAGAGCAGTTAATGATGACGATGATGATGACTTCCAAGGTGGCAAGGGCATTCGCTCACAGGAACCTGTCTACGCAACAGTTCCAAGCGGCGCATAACATGTACCAAGTATTTTTCTTATTCACAATAGCAACAGTAGCATTTACCAATGTCGGTCAACTCGTTCTTCAGTAGTCCATACTACGCACTATATGAATTTGGTTTCTTCTGTGCAGTAGGATTTACAGCAGGGTCAATGGGGTTGATATGATTTTAGTTATTCTTATTGTTGTCCTTCTCTTTCTTCTAGTTGGTCTAGGAGTATGGCAGACATTTGGAGTAGGTGGCAAGGATATGAGGGATCCTATTGCAGAACATGCACGTAAACATGAGTTGGGTATAGCCCATAAGCACTGATGGATACTTTGTGGATGACTGTGTTGATGTGTGGTGGGGTAATTACATTTACTACACTCGGGCTAACAATAATGTATGTTAAGATGTATAATTGACAAACAGATACTATATACGTATAATAGTTACTGTAGTTGATTCTGATCCATGAGAGAACAAATAATTAAGGCACTACTTGCTCATGCTCAAGGTGATATCGCCAAGCACAAAGCAAATGTTGAAGTGTATCTTACCAACCCAGTTGGTATTGGTGAGCATTCAAATGTCCTTGAGGCAATTGAAGAGGAGTTGAATATGATTGCTAAGTACCAAGACCAGATTGATGTAATCCACAAGTACTTTAAATCATGACCACATTATCTAAGGATATAAAATCAGGTACTAAAAAATCACACTCCGCAGCGGAGAACACAAAGTTCGTCGCTGCATTTTTACGTGGTGTTATAAGTCAAGAGAATTATAGGACACTGATTAAAGATCTTTACTTTGTATATGCTGCCATCGAAGAAGAGATGGCGAGACTTAAGGATAATAAGTATATTGCTCCTATCAATTTCAAAGAACTCAATCGTATAGAACAACTCAAGATGGATGTTAGGTACTACTATGGTCCTAACTGGAGAGCAATCATTGCACCATCAGAGAGTGCTGTTCAATATGTTGAGAGGATACACGAGGTAGCAGATGAAAATCCTCAACTATTAGTAGGACATCATTACACTAGGTACCTCGGTGATCTATCTGGTGGCCAGATACTTAAAGGTATAGCAGAGAAGGCACTGAACCTACGAGAGGGTGAGGGTCTAAAGTTCTATGAGTTTGATAAGATAGATGATAAGAAAGCATACAAGGATAAGTATCGTGCTGCTTTAGACAGTCTACCTCTTGACGAGGGGCAGATTAATGCTATAATTACTGAAGCAAATTATGCATTTAAGTTGAACATGTTTATGTTCGACAATCTAGCAGGGGATTCTAAAGATGGATGGAAAGCATTCTTCAAGGTACTCAAGGGGTTTCTTACACGGAGTTAAACTTATGTCTGGCTTAACCTTTCATGTCTATCAAGAAGATGAGGTCGTAGCACATAACATAACTGTCGATGACTTAGAAATGCTTATTAAAAACAACGTTGTGGATGTCATGATCCATGACGTTGTTCCTGTATTAGAATATGAGATGGATGATGCCAGTTTCTAAACTGTCTACTTGACAAGGTACTTTACAGTATGTTATAAATAAATCTGGTCGGGTAACTGACCATTACATACCCCCTAACCAAGACCATGGGGTCATAATGTCTTAATCATACAAGTAAAATCGTACTCTTAACTCAATGACAACTCTTCAAAAGAGAGACGCATCATTGCTAGGTGGATGGGACGAGTTTTGTGCTTGGGTAACATCAACTGACAACAGAATATATGTTGGTTGGTTCGGGGTTCTAATGATCCCATGTTTACTCGCTGCTACTACTTGTTTTATCGTAGCCTTCATTGCTGCTCCACCCGTCGATATCGACGGTATCCGTGAACCTGTTGCAGGTTCATTAATGTTTGGTAACAACATCATCTCTGGTGCTGTTGTCCCATCCTCTAACGCTATCGGACTACACTTCTATCCCATCTGGGAAGCTGCTACTCTAGACGAGTGGTTGTATAACGGAGGTCCATATCAGTTAGTAATCTTCCACTTCCTTATCGGTATCTCAGCATACATGGGTAGACAGTGGGAGTTATCATACCGTTTAGGTATGCGTCCTTGGATCTGTGTTGCATATTCTGCACCAGTATCTGCTGCTTTCGCAGTCTTCCTTGTGTATCCATTTGGTCAGGGTTCTTTCTCTGATGGTATGCCTTTAGGTATATCTGGTACGTTCAACTTCATGTTCGTATTCCAAGCAGAACATAACATTCTTATGCACCCATTCCATATGGCAGGGGTTGCTGGTATGTTCGGTGGAGCATTGTTTGCTGCTATGCATGGTTCACTTGTTACTTCTTCTCTAATCAGAGAAACAACTGACAATGAGTCACAGAACTATGGTTACAAGTTCGGACAAGAAGAAGAGACCTACAACATCGTTGCTGCTCATGGATACTTTGGTAGATTAATCTTCCAGTATGCATCATTCAACAACTCTCGTTCGTTGCACTTCTTCCTTGCTACATTCCCTGTGGTCTGTATCTGGTTAACATCTATGGGCATATGTACCATGGCATTCAACCTGAATGGATTCAACTTCAACCAGTCGATTGTATCTGCTGATGGTAAGATTGTTCCTACATGGGCAGACGTTTTGAACAGAGCAAACTTAGGTATGGAAGTTATGCACGAGCGTAACGCTCACAACTTCCCACTTGATCTCGCTGCTGCTGAGACATCTGAAGTTGCACTTGTTGCACCTGCTATTGGTTGACACTGTTAGCAAAATATGATAAAATGAGAGGGTAAAACCTCTCATTTTTAATGCTTTGAGATATATACTAGTAAAAAACGCATGGATTTAAACGAACCTCACCATGTAAATGATCTGTGGGAAGACATGGATCGCCTTAATGCATTGTATGAAGAACTCATGTGGTCTAACGAAGATGTCCTTGAGTTTGTTGCAGACTACGAGAACGATAGAATAATAGTAAGAAACAAAAGTAAGTTAATGGACAATGAGCCCTGATGTACACGATATACCTATCTTAGGTAATTTTTATACTAAAGCAGAAGTAGACAAGATGGTTGCTGATGCTCTAGAAGAAGCTCGTGCCATTGATGAGAAATCCATGGCAGATCATAACTTCAAAGCAACTATCATTAGTATGGTTCTTGGGTTTATATGTCTAGCACTATTTGTTGATGGATTGTTGAGGATACTTGGTATCATCCCACCGTTCATGGACATTGATGTTAGTGTTGTTGATGAGATCGTAGAGAGAGTAAAGAATGATGTGTTACCAGAAGTTCAGAAGTATCAACGTTACATACCAGGGAGATGATGGGTACTATAGATACATCTCCTAGTTCACTTAGAATGTTTGCCATACTAATACTTGGTGTGGTATGGTTCTATATACTCAACCATCCAGTTAAAGATGAAGATGACAACTGAAGAGATTCAAAACTGGGAGAAAGAATACCTTACAATGGGTGTTCAACTCAACAAAAGACAGAAGGAACTGTTGGAAGGTGCTGACATCAAATCTCATGAGGGTATGATGTTTGGTAGCATGTATGCTGACTGGAAAAAACAAAAAGGATTCGACTAATGGCTTTTTTAATTTCAATAATGTCATTCGCAAACTTTGTATTCTATCCATTAGTGATAGCAACAATCATTGCGGTGATAATTGAACAGATAATACGAAGGTTAGCATCATCAGAACCAATGACTTATGAAGATGAGAAGATGATCAATCGTGCTATGGGCATACGTAAGTATCTCTACAGACAAGCATGGTTGTTTAATATCATTTGGTTTGTTGGATATTTTATTCTTATGTTTACATTAAGAGGACAACAGACACCAATGCCTGACATGATCTGGGAGGGATAAATGATTCAGTTTAGAGAAGGTGATATTAATCGCATCGTTCATGCTTGTGAGTATTATAGGAGTATGATACGTACACAGGATCCATTACTTGCAGAGAAATATGATAAGGTAATTCATAAGCTGCATAGTTATGGCACAGAGTTGGAGTGTCCTGATTGTTGGGATCCAGAATCAACATGTGAGTTACATGTATGACCATACAACAGTGGATATCACATGAGATGTGGATGCTCTTTGCTTTTAGTGCAGGTATATACTTAGGGTGGGCTTGGAATTGGAAGCCACCACAGGGAAAATGACTTTTTGGTCCCAGAAAAGTCGGAAAAAAAATTCGGGCAATTTTTTCTCGCGTAGGTTTTTATGTTCAAGATATGTCCAGAGTGTGAATCAAAGTGGTTAGAGGGTCAATTGTATTGGGCTACAGGTAAGACTGGATGTCCACATGATCTTGCTGGATTACTATGCAATGATATAAATAGTGAACGTTGTATCAATCCCTGCAAAGGTTCCACTAGTGGTGTTACATGGGCACAACGTAGACAATTTCTGGACAGTTTAAATGAAAAAGATTAAATGTGCTTTCGACAAAGTGGTCGAATGGGATAAGAAAATTATCAAGAAATGCCAAGACAAATTTGGATTGACAGACTATCAAGTAGTTGTCATCTCATTCGGTAAGGGTTTCATCATAGGTGCTCTACTATTGTAGTTGAGTCCACACATAACTAGGCACAATTACCCAAGGTGTGCTATAAATATCTGATGTAACGTGGAGTTGAAAGATCATGTCCCACTATACCGTCGGCTATCACGATAGCCTCAAAATCAGACACGAAATTTGTGAGTATGCAGCAGATGCATACGAAGCAATACAGCAATCCAAAGAGGATGTTCCTGAGTTAGAGGGGCATCCTTCTTTTATTGACTTTTGTAATAAGGAGTAGTATAATGACTACTATAAGAAAGCATAAGCATGAAATTATGTGGTGGATGAGTAGACTTACAATAATGATGACATCATTATTTTTATCAATGACATTAGCAGCACAAGCATACGCTGCTGATATACAAATGGGTGCAGGAGGCAACTTAGTCTTTGAACCAAACGAGGTGACGGTCTCAGTAGGAGATACAGTCACCTTTGTTAATGGAGACCTACCCCCTCACAACATAGTATTCTTGGAGAATGAAGAGTTAAGTCATCCAGACTTAGCATTCATGAGTGGAGAGAAGTTCCCTGTCACCTTCGATGAAGCAGGAGACTATGAGTTCCAATGTGAACCTCATGCTGGTGCTGGCATGAAAGGTGTTGTTCACGTACAATAAATACATCACGCTGTATAAAAATCATGGCTACAATAACTCTTAAAGCACCAGACGATTCTGTCGAAACATTTGAATGCGATGCGGATACTACTATCTTAGACGCATTAGAAGAAGCAGGTCTGGACCATCCATCCTCATGTAGAGCAGGTGCATGTTCATCATGTGCTATGAAGGTAGAGGAAGGATCAGTTAATCAGGAAGAACAATCTTTCTTAGATGATGATCAGATGGAAGAAGGATACGTCCTTACTTGTGTTGCATACCCAACCTCTGACACACTAACCCTATTAAGTGAACAAGAAGAGAATATTTTTTAATGGATTATAAAACTTCTGGCGTTGATATTGAAGCTGGAAATGCCTTTGTTCAAAGATTAAAAGAGAAAGCACCTGCCATTGGTGGGTTCAGTGGTCTGTATAAGATACCTGAAGGGTACGAGAAACCAATATTGGTATCTGGTGCTGATGGTGTAGGCACTAAGATTAATATGTGTCAGGTCTCTGGTGACTGGACATCTATAGGTATTGATCTCGTTGCCATGTGTGTCAACGATGTGATTACATGTGGTGCTAAACCATTATACTTTTTGGATTATATTTCCACTGGTAAAGTATCTCCTGTTCTGGATCAGATCATGGAAGGTATCATAAAGGGATGCTGGATGGCAGACCTGCAACTATTAGGTGGAGAGACAGCAGAGCATCCTAGAACTGCACCACCACCTGCAAGTCCTACTGACATTGAGTTAGCAGGATTCTGTACAGGTATAGTAGAAGAGTTTGATCTAGTTGATGGCAGTATCATTAAACCTGGTGATGCCATCATAGGTATAGCAAGTAGTGGACTGCATAGTAATGGGTACAGTCTAGTAAATGATATGTTATGGAGACATAAGATCTCCTATAAAGACAGTCATATAGGAGAAGGTATAGGAAAAGAGTTACTTGAACCCACTAGGATCTATGCACCTACTGTCAAACGTCTGTTAGATGAGGTACCTGTACTAGGTATGGCACACATCACAGGTGGTGGACTGGTTGAGAATGTATCAAGGTGTTTACCTAAAGGACTACAAGCACACATTGATTGGAATGCATGGCCAATGCCAGATATCTTTAGTAAGATTATGCTTGCAGGTGAGGTACCAGAAGAGGAAATGAAGAGAGTATTTAATATGGGTATTGGATACTGTGTCATTGTCCCACCAGATGTTGTTAATGACACTATGATTCTAATTGATCACCCATCACAAGTTATAGGTCACGTAAGATGTCCGATGTAGTTTGGTCAATCAATATTATGATTGGTATCCTTTTAGTTGGTACTGGCATTGCTATCTACTACATAATGCAGTACGATAATTTTTGGCCAAATGGGAGCGATGACACCACCGAGCAGCAAGAGCTGCTACAACTTCAGAGTGACACAGATAGACAAGGTGCTTGATGGTGACACTATTGATGTTACAATTGACTTAGGGTTCGATCTTTATAAGAAAGAACGTGTTAGAATAGCTGGAGTAGATACACCTGAGAAGAGGACTAGAAATCTTGAAGAAAAAGAACTTGGCATCCACGCGACGAACTGGCTCAAGGACAAACTGGACGGTGCCATTGCTGGTGACGACGAGCTTACTATTAGGACTGAACTTGTGGGTGGTGTCGGGAAGTATGGTCGCCTACTTGGGTGGCTTTATATCGGGGACAGCGTTCTGTCGCTTAACGAACAAATGATTACTGAAGGTTATGCATGGGAGTATGATGGAGGAACTAAGCAGAAAGACTTTGAGCAACTCCGTGAAATTAGGAGAGGATATGGGACTCTGGACGAGTCATGAACAAGGAACCCTTAACATGAAGGGTGAACGTACACATAGAATTATTATAGAATGGCCACTAGAACCTATAGATTTGAATGACACATAGTTATACAAACCCTTCCGAGAAACAAGACCTTGCTCACTTAGAGGCAAATATTGAGGATGGACCTGTTGATGAACATGGGTTTAGTAAAAGAAAACCTATCAGTGATAGAGAATGTATCTACAAGTGCTTAGACAATAGTAGAGCACTTGCTGGTCTCGATAGAAAACAAGTAGAGAGGTTAGCAAAACAGTTTAATCCTCACAGTGCTGAGGAAGTCAACATTGAATCTGAGTACCCACCATTATGAGATTAACACAAGAAGTAATCGATAAGATTGCTGTTGCGATGCAACACACTAAGAAAGATGGTACAGTCAACTGGAAAGATGGTGACGAGATAGATGTATGTCTCGCTGGCACCTTTGCCAATGATAAATTTATTACCCTCATCAATAGATCCAAGGAAAAATGAAATCAGATTTATTAAATTTACTTAAGCAGCACTATCGGTATGGTGATATCATCCTATCGTCAGGTGCTACTAGTATGCATTACATCAACTGTAAACCTGTTGCTCTTAGCAATGAAGGTATCAAGTTGATAGCACCACTCATGCTTAAGGAAGTAGATAGTGATTCATCAGCAGTAGCAGGTGTTACCCTAGGTGGTGACCCATTAGCAACTGGTGTCTCAATCACATCACATAACCTTGATGCTCTTATAGTACGTAAGGAACCTAAAGGCTATGGTACTCAAGCAATGATTGAAGGACCGCTGCTCCCTACTGGTACAGTGGTGACACTCCTTGAGGATGTGGTTACTACTGGTGGGAGTGCTGTCAAAGCAGTCAAGGTGCTACGAGAAGCAGGTTACGTGGTCAATAAGGTAGTTTGTATCGTAGATAGAAGAGAGAACGGTGAGGATCCATTTACTGAAGCTAATCTTGAGTTGGTCAGTCTATTTAAACTGGAGGATTTGTCATGACTAAAAGAAATGAGAAGGAAATTCTAGCCGCCTTTAATCACATGGCTGTTAATGAATTGGGTGGCTCGTGTCAACAGTTCGAGACATTAAACAGTGTAGGTCGCTCAAGTAAGAAGATTGTGATAGAATATGAGGTACAACAAACTAAATAATTAGGTAAAGAGAGGAAACCTTTATGGAATCCATAGAAAAGCACATAGAAAAAGACAGAGCGATCCTAGATGATCCTACTATAAGTCCTGCTGCACGTAGGCATATTAAAGAAGAGCTGCATGAACTAGAAGTTTATGAAGAGCATCATCACGATGAGATAGAAGCAGGAGATCATCATGATCCTAATGCTATAGAACTATTCTGCGAAATGCACCCAGATGAGCCTGAGTGCCTAGTATACGACGATTAACATGAAACTTTTTATTGATTCAGCTGACGTAGGAGAAATACGTTCAGCATTTGAAACTGGACTAATTGATGGTGTTACAACCAATCCTACACTCGTG
>Ga0209404_10002857_pt1 | contig 10424 bp, 9 predicted proteins | sample TroAtlMetagenome_2_FD_187447 | JGI IMG/M metagenome (GOLD analysis project Ga0209404, IMG submission 187447) | Marine eukaryotic phytoplankton communities from Atlantic Ocean - Tropical Atlantic ANT8 Metagenome (SPAdes) (version 2) | ecosystem: Environmental > Aquatic > Marine > Oceanic | place... | reverse complement strand
GACCACAAAAGCGCAAAGTATTACTATTACTATCTGGATAAATTAACTGTTGTAAATTATAACTACAATCTGATGTAAATGTAAGAGGCTCATCGGTTACATCGTATCCATTACTTTTCCCTGTAATATATTTCAAACAATCCCCAGTACCAACACTACCGTGTACATAACACACAGTGTGCCAACGAGTAGTTCCCCAATCTTGACTTGTAGGGTCTACTTTGATTTTATGATACATACTACCCGGGTACGTAGTACCGCCTGTTATCAATGGCATACAATGCGTCCAGGGTCCATCACCAAGGTAATCATATTTGCTAGTGCCAACATATACATTATTGGAAACATCACTTCCTACTATAAAATAAGGTTGGGCAAATATATTATTATAAGAAGGAGACGAGGCATTTTTGGAAATATCTAAATCTAAATCTACATATACATTCTTTATTTCATCAGTAGTCACTGTAGGTGAAGAAGCGGAATTTGTAAAATGTGAAAAGAGTAAATGGGTCGAAACTGGTCTTTTTGCACGATTAGATCCTGATAAATATATATTTCCTGATGTATCATTATCTATAAAATTATCTGGATTGGTTGGGTCACGAACTCGATTTGCCACATCTACATAAATAGTCCATCTACCTTTATAATAACCGTCTGTTAATATGGTATCATAAAAAGTACCATTGTATGGGTTGATGGAATGATTGTTATTATCGTAATAAACATATTTTGGTCTTTTAGAAGCTATATAATATTTCGCATTGAAACAGGAAGGACCAGAAGATAAATTATTAGAAATATCAGTTTGCCAAGGCTCTGTGATAAATCTACCACCAACAGTGTTGCTCTGCATGGAATTCATGACGTAGTTTGTATTTAAAACTTTGTTTGTTATACCTTGTACATTACTTGGTACCCCACTTGGATCTGCCATGTTTTGAACATCGGGAAAATACATAGCAAATGTCGTACTAGCTGGAATACTTGGTCTATATCCTTCGGTAGTATTTCCTTTCTTTGGGGCGAGGTCGCCGGTGACAGTGCTTCCTTCACCGTAAAATGCCATACCATCACTAGCACCACTATTATAAGCATACAATCCCTTGGCGCCACTAGAGTCCACAAAAGGGACGCCATTACCACCTAAACTCAATCCATTTGCTCTCGCAATAATAGCAGCCATTGATGGGTCCAAAGCATATCCACCCCTTTCACTAGTACAATATCCAAATCCAACTCCAAACGCATAAGGTTCGCGTCCAGCTTGAGCAGTAGTAATGTCTGCCCCATTCCAACTAATAAACTTACTGAAGGCACCATACGACCACATGCCTTGCGTACCATACATCTCACCAGAACTACTTCCTTGTTTTATATATCTTTGTGGTTCTGGGTCTGTAAAATATGAAATAGGACCTCTATCACAAGCGCCAATATTTGTAGCTGAAGTAATTGTAGGATATTTAAAAATATAATATCTATCACCCTGTGATGGGTTTTGTAATTCATTTAAGTTATATGTCCCTCCATATAATGGCGAATTCATGCTTACATCATCCGCCCATACTGTTCTATTTTCAGCACTTTTATAAATAACTTGTTTATAATTTGACTCTCTATTGAGAGCACAATACATATTACCACTAATATCATTATAAAATACACGAAATATTCCTTGGTCTGTTATATTTGTTCTAATAACTTGTCCTAATGATACATTACTTGTATCTATAACAAATGAACTCATATTATAATAAAAAAATATATTATAATATAAAATTTTCGTTAATTATCTAATTTTTCCAACGATTTCCACAATTCAAACAAGTTATAAATGTTGTCATGGGTTCATCAGCACTTCTAGTCTGTAATTGATAATATGTACAAACCCTTTTATGGCATTTGTAACATTTGAATTCATCCGTAGCAGCAGACATATCAATTTGAGTAAGATTCTTATCACGTTTAATTTTAGCAGCTACAAGTTCCTTCCAAATTTTTGGATTCATTTCTTGATGAGTCATAAAAGCTAATTTTTGAGGTTTTAGTTTTTTTTTCTTTAAATTTCGTAGAAGAGTTTTATTATATGTATCAAATTTGGGATTTATATTATTATAAATACTTCTAAATCTATTTGTGTAAATTTGAACAAAATATTTATTATCCCATTTTCTAACAATTTTTTTTTGTTTTGATTCTTGTATTGTATAATTAAATATAGCTTTTTCTAAATTTGTAGAAATTTTTTCATCTTTAATCAATTTATTTATAGATTTTCTTAATTTATCACGGAATTCTTGTGGATTTGAAATTAACATAATATCTTATATTAATTTCTTAATTTTATATTGTTTTCAATTTTAATTAATCACTATCGCTATCAATATAACTTTCTTCGCTTAATTCTGACCCCAAATCTTCACTATCATAATCTTCATCTTCTTCTTCCTCTTCTTCCTCTTCTTCTTCGCCATCATCAATATCGCTATCTTGTCCCATCCCATCCTCTTCTTCAGCATCTGTTGTTGTTTCTGCCTCTTCCTCTTCCTCTTCATCTTCTTCAGGGATATAATCATCATCTTCCTCTTCATCATCATCTACAATAAACCCATCTTCTTTAGAATAACCTTCTTTTGTTTTCATATGTTCAGGTATTTCTTCTTCGTCGCTATAACTATCTTCTTCGCCCAAATCTTCAAACCCTCCAAATAATTTTTCATAATATTTTTCCCAATCTTCTGTTGATAAATCACTAACATTACCATTAGATAATTCTTCTGTATCATGTTTAATTAATAACATAGAACCATAATATAATTCATTATCAATAGGAGGAGGTAAATCATATTTGTTAATACTACTTTCTCTACCTTTATCTTTTGAAAAACAACTAACAAAATTAGTACTATCTATTTTCCAAGTATGTCTTTTTTCAAAATTATCATTTTTTCTTAGACCACATTTTTTATAAAGCATTTCAATATCAAAATTTTTTAAATCACTAGATTTTAAATTACAAGATTTGTCAACTATTATAAGTTTTACCATGTGTATTGATTTTATCAAATCGGTTTAAATAGTTTATGAAATATATATTTAAATGAATAGATACTATATTCCTGAAATAAATTTACGAGATATAAGAAATAAATTGTTATCACAAAACATACTTAATAATTTAGAAACTAAATTTAACAAGCAAGAATTTGAAGATAATATTATATTATCAACAAATGGTTATTATACGTATGATAAGGATAAATTAATGAAATATAAAATTATTGAAAAGGAATCATTTGTAATAAAAAATTTTTTAGAAAAATATAGTCTAATTGGTATTAATTTTTATCATAAAAAAATAGGAGAAGTATTTAGTATTCCCTTTGAAAATAAGTTTATAACAATAAAAAAGGTGAAATTTAATATTGGTCAAAGTAAAAATTATCTTGTTTTTGAATTTAAAAATAACAAAATAATAGATATTTATTTTCTATCTTCCAAAAAAATCAATGAAAGTTGCAAATTTTTTTCAAATGATATAAGTTCATTTATGGAAATGTTAAATATGTAAATAATATATACATGTTATTCTGGATAATACAACAAACAATTATATCTATTGTTTTGATTATAAGTGTTCATTACATATATATATTTTTCAAAAACAATTTAACTATTCCAAAAACAAAAGATTTAGTAAATAGACCTACTGAACAATATAAAAATATTTATAGCTCTTTGAATAAATCAAAAGAAAATAACAAAGAAATGAAAAATGAATTAAAAGATTATCTAAAAAAATTAACATCTAAAAAACCCACACCTAAAACTAATACAATAGAAAGTGTAGGCAATACATTTAATAATAGTAATTTTACAACATTTTAAATCAATATAGAGAGATAATATTATATATGTTTATATGAAATTAAGTGTGCGTGAACAGACTGATATATTGAAAGGATTTCCCAAAGTAGAACTTTCTTATGAAAAAAAATTACATAAGAAAGTCCAAACTGATATATATTTAACAATACCAAAGGGTAAAAAATATTTTGCTTGGTTTAAAACCCATAAAAGACAAAATATATGTTATTTATTAGAAATTGATAGAAAATATAATTCAATAGAAAATATTAGTATAAATATTTGTTCATTTGATAAGTTTTTATGTAGTGGTAAAGGAACTATTTTATACGGAACAATATTTTCAATCAATAAAAAAAAATTTTTTAACATTGAAAACATTTATTATTCAAAAGGTAATTCATTAATATATTATTCTCAATATAAAAAGTTCAAAGAAATAGGAAATATAATGAATAATTATATCAAACAGACACCATATTTGAAAAATTGTATAATTTTCGGAACACCTATTATAGAAACAAATTATTATAATTTAAAGAATAAAATAGAAAAGTTACCTTATGATTTATATTGTATCCAATATAGATTATTATATAAAGATAAACCTTTTTTGAATGAATTTATAAAAATAGATAAAACTATTCATAAGGTATTTTTAATAAAACCAACAATTATTAATGATATCTATGAATTGTATTATAAACATGGAGAGAAAGTAGAAAAATATTGTAATGCTTGTATTCCAGATTATAAAACTAGTGTTATGATGAATTCTTTATTTAGGACAATCAAAGAAAATACTAATTTAGATTTATTAGAAGAGAGTGATGATGAAGAAGAATTTGAAAATATTAATCTTGACAAATTTGTTGATTTAGAAAAAGAATTTAAAATGAAATGCGTTTTTATGAAAAAGTTTAGTTCATGGAAACCAATTGAAATATCAAATGATAAAATCTCTCCACGAAGAGAAATTATTTGTTATAAAAAAAAATAACGCGTAAATATATATAATGGAATTAGTTAATAAATTTAATGATCAATTTATTGCTCCTAGAGTAGGTAACAAACAAGGCGTAACTTGTGGTGGACAATCAGGTGGAGGATTTGGAGCAACAGCAGAATCTTTAGCTGCTTCTGCCAATAATGGATTAGGGAAAGGACATCCATCTCCTGTTAAATATACACAATGTGACAAACAAACCGGCGGCGGTCACAATTATGATGCTGATGCGGTAGGATTTAGTTATGGTTATACTAAAGAAGGAGCAGGAATAGCTAGTGAATTAAAAGGAAGTTATGCTCCAATTAGTGTCAATAAAAAAACAAATATGTGTGGAGGCAAACGTAAACGTAAAAGAAAAACTCGTAAAAGAAGAAAATCAAAGAAAAAACGCCGTAGAAAAAATAAAACAAGAAAATCCCGAAAAAGGAGAAGAAAAAGAAAAACTAAAAGAAGAAGAAAATATAGACGCAAACGTGGCGGCAGTTGCAGTAGATTTAGAAAAAGAACAAGAAAAATTAGAGGAGGGGCTTATTCACAATATATGAGCAATGTTCCTGATACTCCAAGTTATTCTTCTCCAAACCCATCCAGTTCACCTTGGGCAACTGGTCCTGGTAGTTTCAAAAGAGAAATGAATTGTAATGATAATTATAATCATTATAAAAAATAAATTTTTTTAGATAATTATTATTTAAATACTTATCTAATCACCAATAAGACATACGCCTTGAAGTAATTTGTCTTCGTTCTTTTTAGAACTCTTGAAAGCCTTCTTAATATTATTTACTGGATCATAAATAACATCCCAATTATCATTTTGATAGCCTGACATATTAGTCTGAACAACTTTAAATTTTGATTTCTTATAAAACGTTCTTCTTTTTGCGAAATGTCTTTGGAATAAAACATGAGAATCTACTATATCCACAACAACTGCTTGTTTGTGTTTTTTTCTTAAAATTCTTCCAACTGACTGTGTAACATCAACTTTAGGTGTTGCCATTATTAATGTTGTTAATGTTTTAATATCAAGTCCTTCTTCAGCCATCGCATATGTTGCTATAATTACTTTTTTACCTTCACTAATTTTCAAATCTTTTTCCTTCATTCCCCCAACATAATATCCTACTGTAGCTATAGTTCTATGTCTTATAGCATCATGTAAATATTGTAATAATTTTTTTTGATGTCCTAATATCATTATTTGTTGCTCTTTATTTTCTTTTAATTGCTTTGTTAAAACCTTTAATATAAACTCACTGCGTCTATTAAATTCACATATCTTTTTAATCATTCCAGTATAATTTACTTGACCTCTAAAATTCAATTCTACTTTATTAAAATCTTCATCATTTGTTTCATAATTTATAACTTTTACCAATACATTATCTTCACCTTTTCTTTCTAATTTACATACAACATCGCCTAAAAACCACTTAATTACCTTTGTTAAACCGTCCTTTCTTTTTATAGTAGCAGACAAACCAAGTGAATATTTTGTAACTACTTTATAAAATGCTCTACTAAATACTTCCGCACCTAAATGATGTACCTCATCTACAACCATAAAACCATATTCCTTAAACATATCTTTTGGATAATCCTTCATACTTAAACTTTGTAACATACAAATTACTATATCCTTATCCTCTGTATCTATTGTTTTTGCTTGAATCCTACCTACTTTCGCATCAGGTAAGAATTGTTCTATTCTTTCAATCCATTGGCGTAATAAGAACTCTTTATGAACAATAATTATTGTTTTAAGACCAATCCTTGATATAATATTTAAAGCTAAACAAGTTTTACCAAATCCTGTATGTAATGCCAATAAACCACTATATTTATTTTTTATATGTTTCATATATTTTTCTACAACTGGTTTTTGTTTAGGTCTCAACTCCCCTTTAAATTTTAAATTTATAGACTTACCATCTTCTAATATCATATCATCTGGTTCTCCATACACTTCCATACCATAAAATCTTGGAACATATAGTTTACTCTTTGATTCTCTATATACAGGAAAAGGTTGTGGTTTTATTAATGAACTTTTAGGAACAAAAGGTTTAACATTTAGCTCCTTTCTTAACATTTGTTGTTCTTCAACACTTATATTTTCTTTATATATTGAATATCCTTTATAACCAATGTAAGTTGCAATATCCTCTTCTTCCATATAATATAATTAATCTTACATATTTAGATAGTTTTTTTTCAATTTTACGCATAATAAAAAATATATTATTATGATATATGGAAAAGTTTTTAAAATCACTCATGAAAGACAAACACCATCTCGTTTTAACTGCGTTATTAAGTATTTTTATATTATTTGATATTAAAGTCCCTCTTGTTCTTGCTGAATTAGTAGATAATCCTATTGGTAAAATTATTACTGCTGTATCAGCATTATGTTTATTATCTGTTAATGCTTTGGCAGGAGTTGTTGGATTAGTTGCTGCCTATGTATTGATTCAAAGAGCAGGTGATGCTACTGGAACAACAGCAGAAAAAATTTATGTTCCTGATGAAAAGAAAAAATCTTCTCAACTTTCAGCAATGAATCAATTTCCAATTACTGTAGAAGAAGAAGTTATTAGTAAAATGCTCCCAACCACAAATGTTATTGACATTACTGCCCCTGAATTTAAACCTGTTTTAGATGATAATCATGAAGCAGAAAGTTGTAATTAAATATATTTATTAATAATTATATTTAATTTATCAATCTCAACTACCTGTTGCTGCTGCTCCTGCTAATGCTGCTGCTTTTGCTGCTTTTTTTCTACTAAAAAAAGAAAAAGCATAACCAAACAAAGCCATCAAACCCATTACACCTAAAAATGCTATAATTAACCAAATATATGGACTAGCAGTAACTAAGGCTGAAACAGCACCCTTTTTAGCATCATCCGTTCCTTTATTTCCTACCCAAGGCAATGAGGCTGCTTCTGTTGGTCCAATATCGCTACCGTCCGGATAAGTTATTGGGGTACATGTCAAATTATCACCTTTTATATCTGGGTCTGGACCAGAACCAGAAGGACCATTTAATGTTCCTTGTTTATTGAATGTCAAATTTTTAGGTGTCTGTAAATTATAAGAAGCTTTACCAATTAAACTTTTTAATGTTCTTAATTCTCTTGTTTTCATATTAATTGCACCATTATTTTTATGAAATAAAAGTATTACATTGTTACTATCACAATTCCAATCAAATGTTCCATTTTGAAATACTGTAAATGGCGCCTGAGGAATTATATCATTCAATGTAAAATTATTAACACGAACAGAAGTACTACTACCACCACCTCTAGTAGGGCTAAAAGGTATTACTTTTTTAAACCAATTCGCAGAAGCACTATTCATTTCATTACTATTAATTGGAATACAAACATATAAATATTTACCTCCTCCTTTATGTGTTATTATTATTTCAGCATCTGCTGATTGACCATTAAATTTATTTAAAGAAGGGGAATATAGTCTAACATTATCTACTGTCAAAGTTCCTATCAAATCAGATTTTATAGTATTATTTCCATCAAAACAAGCTATGTCTAAATATGTTGAATTATTTGTTACTGAACAAGATGCTGTATCATAATCATATGTAAATCCACACATTGATGAACAAGGTTGGCTTACTGGTAATGTTAAATCAATTGGGGCATTTCCTGTTGGACACGACATATTTATATTATCTTTATAATAAAAAAATCTGTTTTTATTTATATAAATGTTATTAACTAAAAAGAAATTATATAAAATTAGAAATTCTAAAAGACAGACACAGAGAAAAATGAAAAAAGGAGGCAGAAAAAGACGAAGAAAATATAGACGCCGAAGAAGTTTTAGAAGAAGAAGAAAACCTTTAAATTTAAGAAAAAGAAGTCTAAAAAACATACAAAAGGGTGGAGGCAAAACTAAATTTTTTAGTGTAATCCCATTAACAGAAGGAGAAAAAAAATATACAACAACTCGTGGAACATATGATACTATTACATCAAATATACTGGTTAAAGTTGAAATTGAAGCAAGTAAAGACTTTCAAACCGTAGTAGATATATTAAAATCTATTATAACTCTCAGGAGCCCACTCCTTAGTAACAGAGACTTATTACGTCAATCATTAGCAAATCTAGAATGGACAGATGATGGAGAACTACAAGAAAAAAAAGATAATAAAAATCGTGAATTAGATGGAGAAGGTGGTTTAAGGAGGCAATGGAACAATTTGTCTGCAAACATACGACAAGCTGCTGTTGAAGGCATCCCTGATAACCTAAAAGCAGACAGAACAGATGTTGCCCGACGCACAGTAAGAGAAATGAAGCAAGCCATACGTCTAAAGAAAAGAGTAGATGAAGAAGAAAAAAAAGTACGTAAATGGTCTCAACAAATTAACATGGTTGCTAATTTCAACAGTTGGCTTGATAACTTTTCAACACTTTTTGAAGAAAACAAACAAACATGGATTGATTTAGCAAGAGAGCAAAAAACGTTACCTCAAAAATTAGAAAGTATATATTTACATTGGAAAAACCCAACACAGAGAAAAATAGAACTTCTTCAAAAACAAGAAGAAGAAATGGAAACATTTCCTCGTTACGCAGATACTAGAAAACTTGTGTCTTGGGAAGAGTGGAATAGTGGTGTATATAAAAAAGAACTAAAATTACGCCATGCAAAACAAATTAAGCATCTTGATGAAAAAATAAAAATGGAAAAACAAATATTAACCAGAGCATTACAAAGCCGTATTGATTTAGAAAAAATCAAACCATTTTCTTGTTGTACTGCCCCTGAGGACGAAGAAGGCAAAGAAGAACATCTAGACGATTTTATTACTATTACAATAACTCCTTTAGTATTAACAGGGTTAGAATCTTCAATGCAAAACTTTTCAGAAAAAATGATACAATTCACAAAAGAAGAAAGTGACGCTTGGATGAGTTGGGGGAGAGATAAAGCAATAAAAAAATGGAAGGCACTAGAAGAAAAGTTTGATATTCCTACTGATTTACCAATATCTGTAGTTGAACCTGATTCATATGTATCACCATTTGCATTCTTTGTTATGGATTTAGATTGTGGTGAAAATATCGATACAACAAAAACTTCGCCACGAGAAGAAGGCGAAGACGATATACCAGTAAATCCTGAAACAGCTTCTAAATTAAAACAAAAAAGACTAAGATATCAAGATAAAGCAGGTAGTAAAAGACACAGCGACCACGAAGAAGAACAAACAATGGATATACATCCAGTTATGTTAGGGTCACAAATTCATCACTTGAATTTTTGGGATTTTGTAAAATTATGTTTGAATGACCAAATAAAAGAGGGTGTTTTAGACGATTTTGCAACCGCCCGTATTTCAATGCGTAATTGGGAAGATGCTTTTCCTATTGACCCTGTAGTAGTTGAAGACTTTGGAGGTTTGGAAGAAATACTATCCATATCCTTTAATGTTATTAATAAAGATGATAAACAAATTATTGAACCACAAATAACGGCGCGCCCAGGAACCGAAGAA
>Ga0209404_10002855_pt1 | contig 10425 bp, 11 predicted proteins | sample TroAtlMetagenome_2_FD_187447 | JGI IMG/M metagenome (GOLD analysis project Ga0209404, IMG submission 187447) | Marine eukaryotic phytoplankton communities from Atlantic Ocean - Tropical Atlantic ANT8 Metagenome (SPAdes) (version 2) | ecosystem: Environmental > Aquatic > Marine > Oceanic... | reverse complement strand
ATCTTTGAAGACATTGGAAATCAAACGGGTATTCAATGGGCTTATAAAAGAATGGGAACTAAACTTCAAAAGTTTTTAAAAGGAGCTCAAGATGCATACATAGCTGAAGATGACTTCTGGAAGATATGGAACTTTGGAGCGGAGGCTTATAAATTAAGAAGAGCTTATGGAAATGCATTAAAAGCAGGAAAGATTAAAGAAAAAGATATTCCTGGAGGAAATATAAATTCCATAGAACTTTTAAAACAAGCTACTAAAAATGTAAGAGAGATGTTACCTAACTATGCTTACGTTTCTGAATTTGTACAAGCTACAAGACGTTCTCCTTTAGGAAACTTCGTAGGTTGGCCTTCAGAAATTATTAGAACTTCATATAACATTGTGGATGGAGCCACTAAAGAGATGGCTAATCCTGTGCTTAAAAGAATAGGCATGGAAAGAGCAACAGGGTTTGCACTTACTATTGGTGCTATCCCTCCAACAGCAGTGTGGGCTGCTCAAAAAGCATATGGATTTACTGCTGAAAAATTAAATGCCTTAAGAGAATTCTTACCGTGGTTCTCAGCGGACTCTACTATTTTACCAGTATATGTAGATGGACAATATAAATATATAGATTTTAGTAGAGGGTTTTTCTACGATACAATTACCCAACCTATTCAAGCTACGGTTAATGGTATGGAAGACAATAAAGATAAACCTATAATACCAGGACTAGCCGATGGATTAGTTAGAGCAATAGGTAGATTAGTTGAACCATTTGTATCAGAATCTATTTGGGTAGGTGGAATTATGGATATCTGGATGAGAGGTGGTGTAACTAAACAAGGAGTTAGAGTATGGAATGATAGAGATGATGGAGGAAGAAAATTACAAAAAGCAATTCTTCATTTAACTAAAACTTATTCACCAGGATCAAGAATTCAAATTCAAAGACTTTACCACGCGGTTATGGGGGAAAAGATGAAGGGAGTACAATACGAAATTCCAGATGAACTACTTGGATTAGTAGGAGGAAGACCGGCTAAATTAGATATTAAAAGAACTTTGAACATGCAAATAACAGAATACTTATTAGCTAACGAGAGAGCTGAAAGAGGATTACTTTTTGAAGGTTTAAGAACTGGAGATCCCATTGATCCTAATCAAGTATTAAGTCAATATATTTATGCCAATGAAAAAAGATATGAAAGTTGGAGTGAGATGAAAAGAAAAATAGATGCGGCTAAAGTTCTAGGATTTAGTGATGACAAACTAGCTGAAATATTTGTACCTAGAATTGGTAAAAAAAGATATGCCTTATTAAGTGAGAATCAATTTCTTCCTTTTAGTATTACTAGAAACACTATCAAAGACTTTGAGAAACATGCTCAAGAGAAGAAAATTAAAAACCCTTTTACCAATGATGCAATGATGTCTCAAGTAGAGAGAATTCAAGAGAAAATGATGGGTAAAGGTTTGAACAAAGAATTTATATTTAAAGACTCAGATTATTTTATAAATAAACCTATGAAAAAATCTGCTGTACCAATGGAAGGAGCACCAAAACAAGTGTCTCAAACTCCATTACCTCAGACTCCACAACCAAAATTGGCCACAGTTTCGCCACAAAAAAGCCCAACTACGGGGTTGACACGTACGGAGACAGCGTTATTGTCACCAAGTGAACAGGAAATTGCGAGAAGAACTTAATGGCTATTGAACCAAAGACAACAAGAGAACATATTGTATCCCTATACGGACATATAAAGGGTGTGAAAAGAGATATCAGTCATATGCACAGAGGTATTCATGAATTGGGTGGCAAGATAGATAAAATCTATTGGGTTCTTTTAGCTGCGGTGGGGGCCGTGGTCTTACAATTATTTCAACACTTCTTATCATGAAATTATCAGCAAATTTTAACTTAGCAGAGCTTACAAAGTCCCAAACAGCAACAAGGAAGGGCATTGATAATAGCCCTAGCCCAGGACACCAGGACAACCTCAAATCGCTCTGTACGCACGTCCTACAGCCTGTCAGAGAGTACTTTGGGCGTGTAGTTACCGTTTCTAGCGGATATCGCTCTCCAGAATTGTGCATTGCCATAGGCAGCAAAACCACGTCGCAACATGCAAAAGGAGAGGCGGCGGACTTCGAAATTTTTGGAGTATCTAATAAAGAATTAGCAGATTACATCAACGAAACCCTAGACTATGATCAATTGATCCTCGAGTTCTGGAACGAATCAGATCCCAATTCAGGTTGGGTCCACTGTAGTTATTCTGAAGGCAACAACAGAAAACAATATTTGAAAGCCTATAAAGACGAAAATAATAAAACTTGCTACGCAGCAATCTAATACCTAACCAGGAGAACCAATGAAATTCGCATGGGAAAAGCTTAAGTCTTATCATGAAACTGTCTTCGTTACTCTTTTTAATAAGTACCAAGGACTAGTTTTATTTTTGATGCTACTTGCAATCTACTTTAAATAAACTATATTAGTTCTATGGGTGCTTTAGGGGCCCATTTTATTAACTGTCTAACAAGGAGGTTATGATGCATGATCTAATAAATATAAATAAATTCCTAAATAGAACTATTGGCTTTGAAGATGTCTTCACAAGATTCTTTCAAATGGAAGAATACAATAGTGCCTACCCTTTTTATAATATTAAAAAGGTAGACGATGAGAACTACATTATTGAAATGGCTTTAGCAGGTTATAAAAAATCTGATGTTAAAGTTGAAGTAGAAGATGGAGTCTTATCTATAGCAGGTAGTGCTGAAACAAAAGATACTAAATACATCCATAAAGGAGTAGCTCAAAGAGCATTTAAGAAAAGACTACAATTGTCTGAGTATGTTGAGTGTAAAGGAGCTAGGCTTGAAGATGGAATGTTGAAAGTGGAATTGTTTTACAATCCGCCTGAAAACAAAAAAGCCAAAGAAATCAAAATTAAATAACGATTTTGAAAATTCTGCGCGCCTCGCGTGTATATCCTACATTTTCTGGGTGTAGATGCGGGGCTTGCTAGCCCACCATTTATCTAACACAAAATACCAAATAGAATTAAGTAATGGCTCAACAATAGCATCAGTCATGGCTTCGTAGATCGTGACATCCGCTACCGCTATAATAACTCCAGCCGCAATACAGAAGTGACCAATGGTGTATATTATAGTCCTTACTATTGTTCCTTTATTATTGTTATATAATTTTTTAAATACTGTATTCAAAGTTTTGGGTAGTGGGGTTAATACTAATTAATTTAGCTTTATTTCTAATATGAAAATGAGTAGCCATCGGAGTTAATGGCGAAAGAGTTACTACTTTTTTAATTTCTTTGTGGGTCTTAATAAATTCAAGAGCTTTTTGTATAATCTCTTTTCCTGCACCTCTTTTTCTTGACCATACAGTATAGGCAACAGCCGTATTAGCGTTTTTCTTAAGATGTGCGTTTTGAGACATGATGTCTAACTCTTTTACGGACTTTGGAATATCGTTTGTATAAGCAATACAAATAATCCCTTCAATTTCATTATCAAACTCAAGACCGTATATCTTTCTTCCATAACTTTTTCTAAATTCTAAATCTAATTCAGGTCTAACAGGATCTTCTTCAACGTTGATAGAATTAAGTTCTACTAACTTTGTTCCTTTTACCCATTTAAAGAAGTTATCTATTTTATCTTTAATTATATCCATTCTTTAAGTTCTTCCCCCATTACTTCAGAAGCTATGTTTATTTTTTTACGTAAGGACTTAACAATTTTAGTGTCTACTGTATCATCAGTCATGATATCCACATAAGTCACTGTTTTCTGTTGACCTATCCGGTGCGCTCTATCTTCAGACTGCATTCTTTTCTCTAAATCATAACCATTAGAATAGTAAATAACGGTATTGGCTACAGTCAATGTAATTCCATATCCTCCAGTAGCTGGGGTTCCTATAAAAAATCTACAATCCGGTTTCTCTTTAAAATTCTTTAGAGCCTTGTCCCGTTCTTCTTGTAACGTGCCTCCATAGTAATGGACCGCGGATCCCGGACCAAAACGTTTATTAATTAATGCAAAAACATTTTCTACATCCCTTTGATAGTGACACCATATAATGGCTTTTCCTTCAACTTCTTCCAATACATCCATTAATTCCCCTGTCCTATTATTTTTAATATTCTGAATAGAGCCATCGTCAGCAGTAAAGTGACCACAGGCAATTTGTTGTAAACGCATAAGTTGCGTTAAGGCATTAGCAGTTGTAACTCGCTTACCATTAAGGGTTGCTAATGCTGTTTGTCTCATTTCGTCATAAACTTTCTTTTGTTCAGGAGTAAGAGATATCTCTCTTTTCATGTAAACTTTGTCAGGAAGATCTAAACAATCTTCTTTTAAAACTCTGAAAGAAAAAGGTTGAAGTTTTTCTGAGAGTTCTCCTAGATTTTTAAATCCAGAAACAAGTTGTATACTTCTTCCTTGAATATTAGCCGTTCTCATAATGGCGTACCTAGTTCTAAAAGAATAATAAGAAGAATGATCTAAATGATAAGGATCTAAAAACTCACATTGGCTATAAAGATCCAATGGGTTTCTAGTAACAGGCGAACCAGTAAGAATTCTTCTATATAAAGCAAGAGATCTTAGTGCCTGAATAGCTTTAGTTCTTTTTGCTTTAGGGTTTTTAATAGTTGTACTTTCATCAATTGCCATTAAAGTTTTATGAGATCTTAAAAATTTAGCTGCAAAGCTTTTTCCTTTATCAGTACTGAATGCTTCTACATTCATAATAAGAACATGTAAGTCATGTCCAGTTGCAAACAAAGTATCTAGTTTTTCTTGTTGTTTTTTATTAATATTTGCTTGCCACAAAACGGCCACTTTTTCTATATGGTCAGGTAAATGAGCAGGAAGCTCTTGTTTGTACCAAGTAGATATTACTCCTTTGGGTGCAATAATTAAAGCTCCATCAATTCTTCCTTTGTCATATAGCATAGCCATATTATCAATCAGAACTTTTGTTTTCCCTGTCCCCATTTCCATAAAATAGGCAAAAGATTCTTTATTCCAAGAACGCTCTAAAGCGTCCATTTGATGTTTATAAGGCGGCGTCTTAAATTTATACTTCATTTTAAATTCTTTCTATTGACTTGTTATATAGGATGTATTATATATGTCAACATGAAAGTAGAAAAAACCGTAGATTACGGAGACGTTAAAAAGAAGAAAGTACCAACAGTATATGTAATACAGGAAATACCTGGTACTAGAGACGGACGTCCTAAAATAAATATAATGGGGGCTGCTGAATATGGAATTTTTAAATTCTTATTACCAGAACTCTCACAGATGATATTTTCTCCCGGTCCTTTAATTTTTAAACTAAGAGAAGGTTTAAAAAATTATACTCTGGAAGATTACCTGTTATTAACAGGAGACCCTGCAATTATTGGTGTTGCATGTGCTATAGTGTCTGATATGACCAATGGTAAAATTAAATTGCTCAAATGGGATAAACAAGAAAGAAAATATTATCCTATTGAAATAAATCTATACGAGAAAGGAACACCCGATGCAATCAATTGATTTTGAAAAAGACCAAGAAGAAGTTCTCGATAAAACAGAGAACATAGATAAACTTGCAACTAAGATAAAAGAGATGCAAAGTTTACATGAAGACATACAAAAGAATGAAGAGTATGTTAAACAAAAGAAAAAAGAATATGAGAACCTTTCAGGAGAAGTTATTCCTACAATGTTATCTGAAATGGGTTTATCATTTCTTAAACTTTCGGATGGATCATCTATTGAAGTTAAAACGAATTATAGCGCCACTATTACTCAAGCCAAAAAAGAGGAGGCGTTTAACTGGCTTCGTCAAAACGGTCTGGGAGATATTATAAAGAATGAAATTTCTGTATCTTTCGGTCGTAACGAAGACAACAAGGCAGCGGATTACGCTGAACTTGCGAAGGGTCGAGGGTTTGAACCGACACAAAAGTTGAAGGTCGAACCCATGACTCTGAAAGCGCTCGTCCGTGAGCGTCTCGAGGCAGGAAAAGAAATGCCGACGGAACTTTTCAACATATTTGTTGGAAATAAGAAAACTATAAAAAGGAAACAATAACCATGAACAAAGAAGCAAACATCACGAAACGTGATCAAGCAGGCGCATTAGCAGAGAGTATATTCGAAGCTGATGCAGGTCAGGGTATTTCGAATATAAAGCAGGACGATCTTGCTTTACCATTCTTAAAAGTACTTGGCCAATTATCCCCGGAGTGCAATAAGAGGGACGCTAAATATGTCGAGGGGGCAGAACCCGGCATGATAATCAACACCGTTACAAACGAAGTGTTTGATGGCGTAAAGGGGATCGATGTTTTGCCAGTGTATTACAAAAGACAATACATTGAATGGCAAGACAGAGGTGAGAGTCAAGGAGCTCCGGTACATATCTATGAAGCCGGTGATGACATACCACAAACTACAAGAGACAAAGGAAATAAAGATAGATTAGCCAATGGCAATTATCTTGAAAATACCGCAAGTCACTTTGTAGTTGTACTCGGTGACAATCCATCTTCAGCTTTGATTTCTATGAAAGCGACTCAATTAAAAATTAGTCGTAAGTGGAACTCAATGATGATGGGGATTAAGATGCAGGGTAAAAACGGTTTGTTTACTCCGCCAACATATAGCCACATTTATAAACTAAAAACTGTTCAGATGTCTAACGATAAAGGAACATGGTTTGGTTGGGATGTATCGAAAGTTGGTCCCGTGACTAATAAATCAGTTTACCAGATTGCTAAGGCTTTCTCGAACAATGTCTCTAAAGGCGCTGTTCAAGCTAAGCATGGAACTGGTGAATCCAAATCCGACGCACCTTATTAAAGAATTACCCACGAGGTAATTAGTTTGGGCGGTGGAAGCTAGCGTGGAAACCGCCCTTTCTAAGGATATTAGTTATGAAGAATTTTATAGATTTATTTACAGGATTACAGAGAGCGCATGGGTGTACCTACGTTGAAAAGAAAAACGCAGACGGCACTAAGATAAAAGGAAAATCATTTGTTAAACGTGAACCTGTAACAGAAAAACATTGGCAAGATCATTTAAATGGAATTGAACCTAGTCTAGGTATTATACCTATTAATGAAGAGAATAAATGTAGATGGGGATGTATTGATGTCGACAAATATAATTTAGATCACAAGAAAATTGTAGGTCTTATAAACAACTATCAACTTCCACTTACTATGTGTCGTTCGAAAAGTGGAGGAGCACATATATTTTTATTTAGTACGGTTCCAGTTGATGCATCTTTAATGAGAGATAAGCTATGTTCAATAAGCGCTTTTTTAGGATTTGGTAATGCTGAAGTTTTCCCTAAACAGGTTGAATTAAAATCCGAAGATGATACAGGAAATTTCCTTAACTTGCCATACTTTAATTCCAAAAATAGTACAAGATATGCCTTTAATTTTAAGGGAGAAGCCATTACAATATCGCAATTTTTTTTATCAGTTAAGCGACTCACTCCAGAAGAATTAGAGAAATTAGAATTAAAAAGACCTGACTCAGAATTTAAAGATGGTCCACCTTGTATTGAATCTCTTACACAGAATAAATTAAATGATGGTAGAGATAGAGTGATCTATCAATTCATTCAGTATGCAAAAAGAAAATGGCCAGAGGATTGGCAAAAACATATTAACGCATTTAACTATAAATATTTTGACCCACCATTAGAAGACAGAGTTATCCAAGACAAAATTAAATATCATGAGAAAAAAGAATTAGGATTTAAATGTAATGAAGATCCTATGTGTAATCATTGTGATAAAAAATTATGTCTAACAAGAAAGTATGGAATAAGGGGACAATCTTTATTCCCAGACTTGAACGATCTTCAAAAAATTAATTTAGATGAGCCTTACTACTATGTAAACGTAGATGGAGAAAGAGTGAGATTAAAAGATACATCTTATTTACAAGAACAAAGATTATTTCAAAGAGCAGTGATGGAACAAGTTAATAAAGTTCCTCCAACATTAAAGAAAAAAGAATTTACAGACATGGTTAAATTATTATTTGCAGGGATAGAAATAATAGAACCACCTAAAGGATCTTCTAAAGTGGAACAACTACTAGATCATTTAGAAGAATACTGCACAGACCGAACAGCATCAGGTGCTACTAAAGAAGATATGGTAAATGGATTAGTATGGACACATGAAGGCAAACATCATTTTATATTTAGAGAATTTTTTAATAAGTATTTATTAAAGAGAAGATGGACAGAGAAGTATGATGAGACACAACTATTACTTAGAGATAAGTGTGGTTGTACTATTGATAGAGTAGACATAGGAAATAAAAAGAAAAGCGTCATGGTGATAGGAGAATTTAAACCAATGGCTGATGTTTATAGACCAAAACAATTTAAACCTAAGGATGTATTTTGAAAACTATTGTATTGGGTCCACCAGGAACAGGTAAGACCACAACATTATTAAACGAAGTAGATAAACATTTAAAGAATACGGACCCAAATAAGATTGGGTTCTTTTCATTTACACAGAAAGCTGCGTATGAAGCAAGAGATAGAGCTATGGAAAAATTTAATTTTAGCGAAGATGATCTTCCATACTTTAGAACATTACATTCATTAGCATTTAGAAGATTAGGTATTAAGAAAGAACAAGTAATGCAACGTAGACATTATGAAGATCTTGGTAAAAAGATTAATATGCGTATTGATTACAATGAATACGATCAAGAACAGACAGGTTTATTCACAACAAATAGTGAGTATCTACGGATTATACAACTAGCTAAGCTACGAAACATAACACCAGAACAACAATACAATTTAAAAGAACATAGTCAGGATCTATCTGTAAGGGAATTAAAAATACTAGCAGGTGAACTAGACTCATACAAAAAACAATACAACTTAATTGACTTTAATGACATGATCACAGAGTTTGTTAAGTCTGATGCATCCCCTAAGTTTGATGTTGTTTTTATAGACGAAGCACAAGATCTATCGCGTATGCAATGGGACATGGCTAAATCTATATGGGATAAAACACAGGATAGTTATATTGCAGGTGATGATGATCAAGCCATATTTAGATGGGCTGGCGCAGATGTTGATAGTTTTATAACACAAAAAGGAAGACTACTTAATCTTACACAATCATACAGAATACCAAGAGCAGTACATGATGTAGCTATGAATATAGTTGGTAAAATATCTAATAGACTACATAAAGAATGGAAACCTAAAACAGAAACAGGTTTATTATCTTATCACAATGAATTTCAAAATATTGATATGTCTTCAGGTAAATGGCTGGTGTTAGCAAGAACAAGATACATGTTAAATGATTTAGAAAATGTTTTATATTCTAATGGATTGTATTACCGAAACAAGTTTAAGAAGGCATACGAAAAAGATTTGTATGAAGCTGTAATGGATTGGGAATCATTAAGAAAAGGAATCAATCTTAATGGGGAACAGGTTAAGAGAATAGCTTCTTATATGCAACCGGAACAATTTAGTAAGAAAAGAATTAAAGAAATTATATTAGATAATATTTACAGTATGGGGGAACTTAAATTAAAATATGGATTAAACACAGAGCAGGTTTGGTTTGAATCCTTTACTGCAGCTCCAGAAAAACAAGTGCATTACATTAGAAAGATGAGAAAAAATGGAGAAGAATTAAATAAAGATCCAAGAATTACTTTATCTACTATTCATGGAGTAAAAGGTGGTGAAGCAGACAATGTAGTTTTATTAACAGACCTTAGTAAAAACACACAATCAAATTATGAAAGATATCCAGATGATGAGAACAGATTATTTTATGTAGGTGCAACGAGAACAAAAAATCACTTGCATATTGTTCGTCCAAAGGATATTTATAAATCGTACAGAATATGAAGAAAGATACATACAAGAAACAGGTAGGTGGTGATCATTATCGTAACATGGTTATTCAGCCAAGTGAGTTTATAAATAAAAACAACATTCCATTTGCCGAAGGCAACGCTATAAAATATTTGTGTAGACACAAGCAAAAAAATCAAAAAGAAGATTTATTAAAAGCTATCCATTACTGTGAAATGGCAATAGAAAGAGATTACAGTGATGACACTGAACTTCCTCTTCCACATGGGTTTAGTTTTAAGAGGGAGAATAAATAGTGCAAGTACCTTTATTCAAACCACAAACCGAGTGGATCCCACCTACAGATTTTCCAGACCTATCTAAATACGATGAAATTGCAATAGACTTAGAAACAAAAGACCCAAACCTTAATGAAAGAATGGGATCAGGATCTGTTGTAGGCGTAGGAGATGTTGTAGGAATATCTTTAGCTACGCACGATTGGTGTGCTTATTATCCAATAGCTCACGAAGGTGGTG
>Ga0209404_10002853_pt1 | contig 10427 bp, 17 predicted proteins | sample TroAtlMetagenome_2_FD_187447 | JGI IMG/M metagenome (GOLD analysis project Ga0209404, IMG submission 187447) | Marine eukaryotic phytoplankton communities from Atlantic Ocean - Tropical Atlantic ANT8 Metagenome (SPAdes) (version 2) | ecosystem: Environmental > Aquatic > Marine > Oceanic... | reverse complement strand
TCTGATCCATCGTCAATGCCAATAATTTCTAACCCCATGCTTTTTGCGCAGGTTGAGAGTAAAAAGCCAGATTCACTAGATTCTAAGTAGTAAGATATATTGAACTGAGTTTGCATCATATCGTCCGCCAGCTGTCTCGATATGCTGCAAGTAGAAAGTGCATTTTTAGATAAATCGTTTAATAAATCGAAGACATGTTGCGCATCCTCTCTCCAATCTAAAATCACCACACGGTTGATGCTTTTTAGACCTTCTATAATTACAAATGTAAGGTCAAATGAATTTTCAAAGGCTCCATCAAATCCGCTTTCTTCTAGTCCGTCTTTGTGTTTTAGTTTGTATGCATTCTTATCAGAAAGGTAAAGTTGAACGTCATTTACAACGGTTTGATTTCCATTGCCGATTATCTTCGCTAATGCAATTTCTGGTGAGTGATTTTTCGGCTGATTTTCATTACAGCCTATAACAACAAGAGCAGTTATAACTATCAGTAATCTCTTCATCATTCCTTGATTCCAACTTGGTTTTATCGACTACAGTGGGCTTCCATATATAGCGGATACCGACGTAAAAATAACTAGTTAGACAGACCCATAATGTAGACCCTTTTAGACAAAGATGCCTGTCTCGTTTAGTCGATGATTCTCTTTAAAGGTGCGAACCCCGTATTCTCTCAGAGCGTGTAAGACAGTTACCAAATGTCTACAGTTGTAAAGAATGACTGTCTTGTCTAGTCCCAGAACCAGAGTTTCCAAATATTAAAATTTTTGCCATAGCTCTTAACCCTTATTACCCAGTAGAGGAGCATTACTTCCCTGCCTTACCCGCTTCGAGTATTGGAAGGCCAGCTTCAGTAGGAATATAAATGCGTTCACCATTTCCATCTTGAAGGCCTTTAATCCAGACGTAGCGAAGGTACTCTTCATTCCCTTTAAGCGATTCGCCAATGATCCTATTAGCTTCAGCAGCGGCTTTTGCTCGCTCAATATCAGCAAGTCCTTCGGCTTTAGCTTGTACAATTTTAGCCTCACCTTCTGCTTGAGCCAGTGTGACTCTGGCTTTCGCCTGCATTAACGCTGCTTGCTCTCTAGCCTTGGCTTCTTCAATAAGAATTTGCTTGCTCCACTCTGCTTCTTTCAGTGCAGCAATACCATCCATTTCTTTCTTATAGACTTTATATTTTGGCCAACCCCAAAATAATGCCGCAATAATTAATACAATCGATACCACCAAAAACACTAGACTTCCAAACGCTATAGCATGTCTATTTGGGTGCATTTTCTCTCCTAATTTTTATTGATATTTATTTTTCTAATTTGAAGTACTTGAAAGTGAGCTTATAATTTCGAGACTATAACTCTAGGTCTTTAAGCCATCATTACTTGGCAAACCTTAGCTTTACTGTTTTGTATATGCCTTGTGTCATATCCCATGTTCCTATAAGAGCCAAAAATATGCCGACAAAGAAAGACAAGCCATCTGAGCGCCTGCCTTCAAACCACTGCTCCACACTTTGAAAATTAGAAAGCATCCAATAAGAAAACATAACCCCTCCCCCAATACAAAGAAGGTCTAAAGAAAATCTTCCAAGTGAGTAAGGCTTTTCATTAACTTCCACTGTTATCTCCATTTACTGCGATACATAACTTTTAAACAAGGTTCGAAACAAGTGGGACAAAATCTGAGAGAAGTGACAGAATCCAGGTTTTACTGCACCAGAGCTCATGCAAACAACTTATGTGACTGTAATATGCCAAGTTTCTCTTTCGCCATTTCTCGAAAATAATTGTAACCCCTAGCATACACCCATATTGATACTAGATGCTGCCCGGATTCCTCTTTCAAACAGAAAATTTGGCAGTCTAAATATTCTTTTGAGTGCTACAAGGATTCCCATTTGTAAGAAAAGCTATCAGCGTTTCTGATCAATATAATACCAGTTTCATCAAAGTGAAACTTATGATTAATTGTGCTGATAAAGCGAGCCAATAAGTAAATGTTTCGCTCACTAAGTTTTTTATAGTTCCCGCTACGTATACACCCACCCATCAGGGAGTTGGTGATGGGGTGCGGTTGAATATTTATTGGCAAGGTATTCTTTTAATTTACGTTGCCTCCAAACTGTACCCCCTGACTCAAATTCTTCTGAATCTTCTGTATAGTCAACAAGTAGTCGTTCAGGGACATGAAATATCGCATCGTATGCTTTAACCATTTCAAAGGACTGGATCTCTGGATCAAAAGCAGAAGTTTCCTTAACTATTTTACCATCTAGCCAGACAGAAACCTTTAGTTCTCCAACAGGCCACTGAACGGTTGGAGCAGGTTCGCTTAGCTCTTGCTTTAAATTACCTTTTCCAAGTTTTATCCAATAACCATCTCTAAGAGCGCGTCCTAGAGAGGGGCGGCTAATTCCGAATCTCGACATGATTGGATAGCGAAGAATTTCCTTAATTTCAAGAATATTGTTAGAGCGAACTCTGAAGAAGCCTAAGGACTGGTTTACAGCAACTTGACAATAAAAGATGAAATCATCAACTGCAACAGCATATAGAGTACCTGACTCAAAGCTGGCCTTCGCTTTCTGGTCTTTAGGGAATTTCACACCACTCTCCGAAGTAAAATGAAAAAGCCACATGGCGCGCTGGTATTCAAGCGTTCTGAAAGAGCACTAACATTTATCAGTGTTTACTTGCGCCACACATTCTTTCTGAGGCCATATCCCAATATTCTTGTGCCGTTGACATTCCCATTTCGTCCCTTCGCGTATTTATTTTCTCTATGTCTTTAATAGGAAAAGGTGTAAAGGTGCTTCCCTCACATTTGCCTTGTGTTCCATAGAGTTGAGGCGTGTGGATTCTGTCATATAAGTAAACGTAATTACCTGGGTCAATCTCTTTGCTTAGGGCCAAAGGACGCATCATCGACAGCATATTTTTTTGAAACTGAATGTCGTGGTCTGCGTGTTGCACAATAATCCACGCCGCTTGAGAAGCATCTTTACCTACCATTTCTATAGTTGGCCAGCCAAATTTCTCAACTATCTCTTGTACTCTTTGAGATTGCTTTGCGTTAAGTTCTTCAAAGCTTAACTGAGTTTTACCATGCAATGTGTCTTGATCGAGCTTCATCATTTCAAGTAACTCAGCGCGCAATTCGGAGAGCTCTTCGTTGGCGTATGAGGGATTACTAAAGATTGTTATACAAGCTATAAAATATAAATACTTCATTTGTCTCTTCCGTGAGGTTTAAACACCCTTCAAGGGTAAATAGTGCGTTTAGTAGAATTAGTTGCAAAATGACGCAGTTATTTGTCTTGCTGATTTGGCTTGTTATATCTCAATCGGTAGAAATGTAAAAGCAAATAAAGACCCATTGCTATCTGTATACCAACCGAAAATTTAAACCATCCGGGATCATCTTCCAAAGTATGGTGGACACTCTTAAGCCCGTTATATTCACCTGTATAAATTGAATATCAGCCATGTAAGAAGAAATAGAGTCCAAAAATAAGACATGCCAACCAGCTACCTTTTAGTTTTTTGGGTTGGTCAATAATCTCTTCTTTTTCTCAACGGGCTTCTCAAGTTCAATATAACTACATAACGCTTTAAATCTTTCGGGGTACATTTTACGGTCGATGTTTCCATAAACATCCAATAATTCTTCTTGAGTGTACTTTGAATAATCTGGCTTCATGCTAAAAGATATTCTCCTTTGAGATATAACTTTTCAATAACGGGCGCATTTACGCGGGCTATAATGGAAAAGCCGACCAGCGTGTATACGTCTCAGCGAACGCTGTAAGCAATTTAATTGAGTTGTTATAAGCCAATTGTGTCAAAGCCAAAAGTTTCTGCCTTAAGCTGCAATATGTCACCACTTTGTAATTCAATTTGAAAAATGTTCTTTTGAACCCTTGCAGTATTAATAGAGTTAGATTCGCCCCATGGTGCAGTCATTGGTACGTTAACTGAGGAAATACCTGAAAATGTTAATATACATGGCTGAGCATTTCGGTTTGGCTTTAAGAAACAATCTAAGAAAATCTCAACTGACTTACCAGACCAATTTATTGAAATTGTTTTTACTAATCCATCGTGTAATGGTAGGTCACTAAAGTCCATTAAAACCTCCTGGCTTATAACACTACGCTAAGGGGCACAAATGCTTGGGCAAAATAACGAAGCGCCCCACGTGTTTGCGTTCCAGCCAAACGTCCCAGCGGACTGCAACTTAAGCGCCTTGCTAGGGGGAGATTCATGCCTTTGGACAACAGTCGATATGAACATCTTGTTTTCCTGTCCATGAATAAATTTTTATTGTGTCTGCGTAAGGATACTCTGAGTTGTCCTTCGGTATATCAACAACTTTGACAAGGTTTGAACCACACCACGAGTCCTTGTGCCAGTAACTTACGATAACACTCTGCTCCGAAACGATCTGCTTTACAAAAAATAAGGCATCATCGTATGCATCATTATCACCAAAGTCGTCACAGTGAATATGATATGGACCAAAAAAGACCGTCACTTCATCATTGCAGGTTTCTAATTCCAGATCTGGCTTTCCAATATCATTGGGCCTTGGAATTTTGATTACCAAAAAAGGTTCTCCGTTGGGAGAGACAGTTGAGCAATATTTAGCCCACTCTGGAAACTCTTCCTTAAAGCGGCTTTTTATCTTTTTCGAAAAGTCATCCATGATTTATCCAAGCCTCTAACTTTTTTGAATAAGAGTCACAGACATGTGGGCGATAGTCGCGAAACGCCCAAACGTTCGTATCCCTGCCCGCCTGCGGGCGACATAATTTATTGTTGTGTGTAAGTTTTACTACGAACTTAAGCCGTTAATGATTTGGTCTAGTTTTTTGGCGCTTACGCTATCGTTGAAATATAATCTATACAGCCCGCCAGTACTGGCAGAGCCGCCAATAATACCTTTAGGGATGAGAGAAAACTGCTCAATAAGTAGATCTTCCAGTTCATCTAAATCATTGTAATTTTCTGTCTCAACAAAAGTGCCGAAAGTGTCCCTGCCTATCTCAACCTTAAAATCGATCATATGAAACTCAATTCATACTTCTGTACACAACATCTCTCTATAGGGCTGCTCTTAAAGCGGTTTGTTATGTTTTGCTTAGGTTGCATAAAGTAACGCTACCCCGTTGTGCGCTGAAGCTGTAAAAAGGACAAGATACGCTAAAACACTTACTAACCCCAAGACAGATTGACGCCACCGTTTTTTGAATGCCATTACCAGGCTCAATACTAATACTAATACTATGATTGTCAAAATAAGCCCGAAGACAAATACTAAAAGTTCGTTAGTTAGCATTTGCTGAGGAGTGATTTTCTGGCGATCAAATAACCAAACATCCAAAACAGATATCGCCAGTAAAAGAACCCCGAACACTAAAGGAGACCATACTATTTTATTGAATATAGCCAAAATGCCTCCTTATACACAGATTTTAAATAAGTGGCGTAAAATGCTTGGCTAAAATTAGCGACAAAGGAGAGCAATCCAAGCGTTTTAGGTCCTTTTAAGTAACTTGTTATATTCACGAAAACACCTTATCAATGGATTCTCGGTCATAATCAAGTATTAAATGATTGTGGCTCTTGTACAGAGCCGCGAGTGGCTCTTTGCTAGTAGAAACTACATCCATGCCGCGATCATCATAAAGATTCAATACAAGTTGTTTTGTTCTGTTTATGAGGTAACACTCTCCATTAAGCTGAGGCTGTAAGCTTGAAAAGTCAGTATTAATTGCAGCTTTAAACAGTTGCCTTACGTTTATTTCAGCGGTTTTGATACCCGAGATGGTTACTCTTTTCCAGCATTCACTTTTGTAGTCTAAGCCATCTGAATAGATATCCCGATGATCAGAAAGATTAATATTGGCATTTTCAAGTGAGTGAAACTGTTTAAAAATAAAGCTGCGTTTCTTTATTTTTCTTCGTCCATCTGAAAAGATTTGATATGCAATGGCAATATCATCATTTGGCTGAAATGCAGCTTGGAAGATACTCATGGCTCTTTCTAATGCTACGTTAAAATACTTAATGTTTAAGGATTCGCAAATTCAACTCCGAAGTGCACCACTCCTAAATTAAGCAGCCTTTCGTAATTTATTGAACACTGCAATAGGCTGCTTAAAGCCTAGGCACTTTCTCGGTCTTGCATTCAATGCCTTTTCAATTTCGGCAATCTGCTTATCTGTTACTGTCCGTAAATCGGTGCCTTTTCGTATGTACTGACGCAGTAATCCATTGAAGTTTTCATTTAACCCTCGCTCCCATGATGCATAAGGGTTGGCGAAGTAGATGTCTGTTTTCAATTTTTCGGCTACCATTTCATGGTCGCAGAATTCGCTGCCGTTGTCCGCTGTGATTGTGCGAACATGGCGTCGGTATTTCCATAGCATACCAACCATAGCTCTAGCGACATCAGCCGCGCTTTTCGCTGGCACTTTTCGTATCAGATATAACTTACTTTTTCGCTCAACAAGGCTGACAATCGCGCCTGTTCCTTGTTTACCTAAAACCGTATCGGCTTCCCAATCGCCGAACCGTTTCTTCTTGTTCACGATAGCGGGGCGACACTCTATGCCAACGCGATTTGGAATAATTACACGCTTCGCGTGACTGCCTTTACGGTACTTACGTCGACCGTGACGCAGCTTCTTATAAAGTTTGCCACCTGTTAGTTTATCGCGTTGAACATAGCCATAAATCCATTCATGACTGACCTTATGGCCGATAATTTTACCCACACCAGCTATTTGCTCTGGGCTCCATTTTTGTTCCAATCCGAACTCTACAAAAGTAACGGTAATATCAGGCATCATATACTTAGCAGCATGATGGCGTCGCTTTAACGCTTTTGCCTGAGCAACTTCGGGCAGGTAATGACTCCCCCTGATTCTGTTCCGTCTGACTTCGCGACTGATAGTGCTATGACTCTTTTTCAGGCGTTTCCCAATTTCTCGGTAACTGAAACCCTCGCGTAAGTAGGCCTCTATCTGGTATCTTTGTCCTTCGATCAACTGCTTGTAACTCATGGTAATACTTCTATTAGTTTGGCGACTTTAGAATACCATCAACAGGCAGTTGATCGTCTCATCACCGTTTAACCATGAGTGGTGCACTTATTATCTGAATTTGCGCTCCCCAGTAACTAGGAAAGTTAAGATGCAAGTGATTGAATATTCAAAACGAAGATTAAATATTGAAGGTACAGCGTTGATTTGGCCTTACTTAAATCGAACGAAAGGTGATGAGGTATATGAATTGTTTTTGGATAATAATGCACTCCTAAATATTAATTGGTATCGCAAATTACCAAATGAAATAAAGGATAAAGCAATAATCTCGGCCGATTTTACCTTGAAAGAGCAGTGGCTTTCTAATCCAGAGTTTCAAAAAGAACCTTTAAAAAGAATTAAGGAATTTATCCAGCCTCTAATTAATGAAGGGGCTGTTTTTCCTGAAAGTTATGCGGAGAATCAAGCCAACTTCTTAAAAAATAATGATGCAGAGCTAAAAGCTGAATGGATGACGGGTTATCTTTATTTAATTTTGTTGTTCAGGATTTTTACAGCTAAAAAAGGAGATACACTACCGGAAAGACTATTAACTACACTAAGACAAAAAGAAGTTCCTAGGTTCGGTGGACTCGTCATTCTATGTACGTTAGCTAGCTACTTAAAAAAGCATCAAAATATACAAATGTTGGGCGATACAAAAAAAGCATTTTCTTATATCCAGGGTTTTGTCGCTGCTCAACCAAGTAAGAAAAATGAGGTCGCTGGTGATATGAATTATATTCGGAATCGTGTTGGTGATATCAGTCTTTGGTTGCAACCATTGGCTTTAGTCCAAAAAAACTATCAATTTAAAGGGCAAATGGTCATAGTTACAAATGATGTACCCCTCAAAGAGTTTATTATGGGTTGTATACCGTTCGTACTCTCTGATGACAATAGTAGTGTGTGTGCGACTTTTGATCATCTTCGATTTGACGCTGTGCATTCCGATGTTATCAATACACAGATATTGCAAAATACGGAATGGGAAATAAATCGCTCACTGGTGCCGACAGTGAATAAGAGGAAGCAAAATGAAAACCTTTATAATTTAAAGCAACATGTGATGGAAAAAGCGGATGACTTTCTGAGTTCTGAGGTTGAGAAGGTTTGGAGCGTTTGGTTTCGTGATCGCTTTTCTTGATTAACCAAACAAGACCGGCTAAACAAGACAGGCACAACTAAACAAGACAAGCTCTTCTGTGCACTTTTCTAAGCACATTATGCCGTTATGCACACCTGGCTGGGTTAGTTATTGAAAAGCTATATTCTAGTAATAGCGAAGTCTATTGCATCTATTAACAACTCTCGGGGACTAAATAAGACAGGCATATTTGTGGATATACGGAATCACCATGAAAAGCAAACTCTCACTTGCACAATATGTTAAGAAGCGAAATGGGGTTCCATTAGGGGCAAGTGGCTCCATGTCAAACATGCTTTCGCGCTCTTTTGGCGCTGCATCTTTTCCAATTTTTTGGCACTATTGGAATCCGGTTTGGGGTTATTACTTATCACTCAATGTCATGCGTCCACTTGCGAGTTTTCTTCCAATTTCGTTAGCCACTTTTCTTACCTTTCTCGTTAGCGGCGCGCTTCATGACTTAGCAGTCTCAATCGTCGAGCTGAAAACCATTATCTTCTTCACACCTTGGTTTGGATTAATGGGTTTGATTGTTGTAGTTTCTAAAAGGGCAGGGATCTCATATGGCCATGTAAGTTGGCCTGTTCGTGCGTTAATTAATGCGTCGTTTATTTTAGTATCGTTAGGTTTAATGTACTTCGTGGAAAAGTTGTATACATAACAAAGGCTAAAAAAGACAAGCACACTAAACAAGACAGGCTCTTTTGTGCACGTATTCGGCCAAATCACGCCGTCATGTCCACATGGCGGAGTCTCTTACAGAAAGGCTATATTTAAGTAATAGCGAAGTCTATTGCATCTATTAACAACTCTCGGGATTGCGCTAAAGAAGCGATGCAGTCCTTGAGCACATCTTTGGGTATGGAACTAATTTGCTGAGCTAGGAATAGGTATGTCTCGCCTTCGAATTCTATCTCCGGCGTTAGGTTTTTCATATTAAGACTATTTCTAGTCTTATTCTTTGTAAGCGGCACAACTAACCTTGTTGCTAATTGGTCAATTACAGAGTTTTGAACATCTACAAGAAAAGGGTAAGCTTTATTTGTTTTTGAGCTCGGGTTTCTGTAAACATCAAACTGTGCCTTTAGAAGTTCCTGTACTCATCACTTATACAACCGTTCTCAGCAACAAACTCGTTATACGCAGCTATGGCAGCTTTGTTTTCTTTTTTCCATCTTTCTTCTTCAACACTTTTTAACTTGCCTTTAAGTGCCTGTTCTTAGGTTGCAGACAGATTAACTTTTAAGTCTCTAGCTTTGCAATAAGTCGCTGTTTAAGCTTAAATTAGTCGATTTTTTGGGGCATTGATGTCATATAAGTCTTGCATGCTATCACTCCAAATGGTCTTAACTATCAAGTATACGCATGCGCATAGAAAAGAACTAAGTCCTTCTTAACAACACAGATATTTTTGAGTACAGTTGTTCATATCATGTGCCCGTCTTGCTCTTTACTGAGCTGCAAAGCTAACCGAGTAATCGCATTGCACTTTGTCGGCCTTGAACCCGTTGCTGATGTTGATTGTGCGCGTATTGCTCTAAATGAGTCACCTTGCCAGCGGCGTGCTTAAAGCAGGTTTCAAACTGTGTGGTTAAAGTTAGCCAATGTTCTTGTTCAATATTGAGACGCTCTAAAATAGAGGGGAGGTTATGTTGAACCTTGCCACGCTTGTTTGGATGAAGATATCGGCTGGTTACATCTACAAGCTGTAAGTAGTCTGGAAGAGTAAAAGGTAAACCGTGAGGCATCTCTTGCCTTGGATTGCCTGCAAAAGGCATAAGTCGTTTAGGTGTTTTGGCCATCTTTGCTCGTACAGGGTTTAAATCAACATAAGCCATACAGGCGGCAAGAGCTGACTCATCCAATAGTGCTTGAGATTTAAACCGTCCTTCCCAAAAATGCCTTGTGCAGTCGTCTTCTTTATTAGCCGCCCTAGCAATGTATTCATTCAGTGCACGCATAAACCAGCTGAAATCAAATAGCCTTTTACGCCATATTTGAGTGTTATATCGCGAAGAAACATCTCGACAATTTCGTCAAGCTTGAAAATTGCATGTTCCGGCCCATTCCGATCACCCATTTCGGTTCAATCCGATCACTGATTTCGGTCTAATCCGATCGCCTATTTCGGAGTTATCCGATCAAAAATGACGTTTTTCCGAAATCACTGATCGGAATCCCGAAATCTTCTTC
>Ga0209404_10002850_pt1 | contig 10438 bp, 16 predicted proteins | sample TroAtlMetagenome_2_FD_187447 | JGI IMG/M metagenome (GOLD analysis project Ga0209404, IMG submission 187447) | Marine eukaryotic phytoplankton communities from Atlantic Ocean - Tropical Atlantic ANT8 Metagenome (SPAdes) (version 2) | ecosystem: Environmental > Aquatic > Marine > Oceanic... | reverse complement strand
GATTTTGGTACGTTTGGTACATTTACTGGTTTATTTGGTACGTTTGGTACATTTACTGGTTTATTTGGTACGTTTGGTACATTTACTGGTTTATTTGGTACGTTTGGTACATTTACTGGTTTATTTGGTACGTTTGGTACATTTGGCTTTTCCAATTGTTGTTTAATCATATTTATAACCGCATCAACGTTTGACCCATTTCTTACTTTACCTTCATATAAGGCTTTTCGACCATTATTTATATTTTTGTTTTGGAGGAAATTTCTGAGTTTTTTCAGATTTGTATTAACTTTTGTATTTTGACCTCGAAGAACTGGTCTAGGATTTTTACCTCTTAACGTCGATAATATACGCGAAATGTCACCAGTTTTACTATTACCGGATTTTACGTATTTTTCACGCGCCTCGTTAATCATATTCTTAGATTCGGGGTGATTATAAAGGTTACCGAACCCATTTTTTTGGGCATTTCTGTTTAACCATAACGATATGGGATCTTTTTTATTGTTAACCAATTTTTGTCTATTTTCTTTGGTAGGAGGTAAACTGTTAGGTCCAACAGGTTCGGGAGGAGGTTTGTTTAAACGGAGTGTACCTTTTCGTTTTGGTCTCGATATACCAGTATTATTATTATTATTTTCTAATTCATTTGCTTTACCCGTGTTTACATTTCCTGTATATTTATCCTTACCTTTCTGGAATAACTTTTTAAATTCCGTGAACCCTATTTCAATCTTACCTTGTGCGCGTAACTTCGTGTACGCATTTTCCGGTGTGTTTAGGTAAAACTTACGTCTATCAGCCTTATAAGCAGCTAACTCGCTATTAGATAACGTAGCATTACCACTATTTTTACGGTGATACTTTTCGTATAAAGATATTTTACCTTTATTAACAAGTTTTGAATCGTTATAAATATTCGATTCATTTTTATTGTTATTATTTTCTGTACCTGAACGACGTGTAGGCCTTTCTATACCGGTTTTTTTATTATTATTACCTGAAAGTGTAGGTCTTTTTATACCGGTTTTTTGATTATTATTACCCGAAAGTGTAGGTCTTTCTATACCGGTTTTTTGATTATTATTACCTTGTTTAAGATTTCTGTTACCGGTATTTATTCTGTTAACGTTATTACCAAATGGTACGTTGTTAGAGTTAATTCTTGTAACCTTTTTAGCCTGTAAGGATTTAAGTTTAACTGGTTCTAATATATTCATGGAATGTAAACGCCTTCCTATTATACCAATTAACTGCGTTTTTGTCAATTTAGTGTCTGCGTGACGAGCTACACCTACCTTTTTAGCAATTCGACGTATAGATGAAACTTTTGTAGTAGAATTGAATAGTTTATCGAAATCCATGCGAGTCAATGGTGATTTTCTATCTAACAAAAATGTTCTATCCGAGCTTAAAATAAGAGGCGGTAAAGGTAATTTACCGTCCTGTGTAGTTGAATACACTTCACATATTTGTTTTCTCGATAGTTTTAAATCATGACCTGTATTCTGTTTGATCAAAGATTTGAGATTTTTATAATCTATTCCTGGATCGCACGCGTCCATATTGTTATAAACCAACAAAAAAAGTTTATAACAATATTAATTTTCCATACCTTTCAAATAAAGACTCATTTTTTCTTCGTATGACATGTTGAAGTTGAATAAATCAGCCTGTCCTATGTCTATATCAATAACTTTTGAATTTTTCAAAACATTTTGTTGCCTGTTATTTAGAGTTGACGATATTAAAGCTTCTGCGAATTGTTTAGGACTTTTTATATCCTCTATGAATTGTGATTCCATTTTCATTCGTATACATAATACCTTTTCTCCTCTTTTTTCCATAAATGGAGCCGAAGGTAAAGTTTCTAATGTACCTCCGTCTACATATACCATACCTTCGTATCTATACGAAGAGAATATGAAAGGTATAGCTATACTCATACAAAGTGCGTCTATAACCTTCATATCCGGGTGAGTGTCTCTTGAGAAATATACCGTTTTTGACGTGTTTACACAAAAAGCTGAAATGTATAATTTCTTTTCTAGTTGTGAAAACGTTGGGTCTGATTCAAAAAGGTCTACGAATTTTTCGCGTATAGGTTTTAAATCAACTAAACCATATTTATTCATAAAACATTTTAGATTAAGTTTAACTAATTTATTTCCTTCTAACTCGGCTAATTTGTATAATATATCATCTATACTAAACCCTAACGCTAAGAAGACAGTAATTATGGCACCCGCTGATGCACCTGAATATTCTTTAACGTTACTGAGTGAATCTTCTATTGTTTTGAGGTACCCTAACATTGAAAATCCACCCATTGCACCTGGTCCAATAACCAGATATTCCATATCTTCACATGTACTTAATAGTATTGAGGAAATTGCTTTCTCAAAAGAGCGAACACGAGTGCGAACACGAGAGTGTGTACCACGGCTGAAGACAAACTTGTTTGACCGGACATGAAGAGACCCTTGGACCCTGGTGGAATACTCAAGAGAATGCCTGGACTGAGTAGAATAAAGAGCGTTGTTGTAACAATAAGATCTGTTTTCGTGAGAACGAGACCCATTGCTTTGGAAATGAGAGAGAACGCAAGGAAGAATACAAGTGCGTGAAAGAGAACTGCAGTTTGACCGGTAAGACCATCTCTGAACGCTATTTTTGAACCGTTTGTTCTGAGAAGAATACCTGGACTGAGTGCTAAAAAAAGAGAAGCTGGGAGTGTTACTTTTTGTGACGTGATATCAGGTATCATGTTTGTATATACATATTAATTACATAATAATCTAAGATCCGTATTCGGAATTATAAAAACAAAATTCGACAAATTCGTCGTAATTTGCAAATTTTAAAATAAGATGAGACATTGCCGCATCGTCTAGGTACTGTTTCAGTATCCCCCACATATAACGAAGGTGGTCCTGGTGTTCTAATTCCCAGTCGTTTATATGTAAAGGTTCATTTTGTTCAATGAACTCCTCGTTATCGCTATTATAGGCCTCATTGCCATTCATAGCTTCGTATACGTATTGATTCCAAACCATTATTGTTTATTTATTCTTGTTTTTTATCCTTTAGACCCGTGAGAGAAAGTGCGGTTGATTCCTTTGTTGGTAAGTTTTCCAGTATAACCTTTAAGCAACTTTCCGCCTGGTTTTCGTTTCCGTTAAAATATGTTGTAAGACCTTCCTTGACTGAGGTTTTGTTTAATCCCTGTTTCCTGGAACTTTTCTTAACCGAAATTTTACCCTTTTTTAGGTTAATAACATCCAAACCGTTATCTGTCATGAGTTTTTTAACCTGCATTTTTAATGATTTTTCGGCCTGTACTAAAATTTTAATATCATCTCTGGCTTCTGTAATTTGCTTGTTTAGTTCAACCAATTTAGAGACGCTGTTTGAAAGTTCTTCTGATGGATTTTCAGACATTATTGTATTGTAATATAATCTATACGCGTATATTCTTTAAATGTAATTAGCACAATGGACGACGCATAGTATCTGGGGCTATAGTAGAGTTATTCCATACGAATGGTTCTTTAGAGTTTGGTGGATCGGCACGAACTTGTTGGTTCGCATTTCTAAGAGCACCACCGACAGTTTCTGGGAAACCGATTTGGGCACGTGGTTCGAGAAAGTTTTGTCCCGCGAGAACATCTTCTGGTGCAAACTCACCGAAATCTTCTTGCGACGCAACTTCCTTTGGGAGGAGGGAAGACGCCAAACCGGTACCGGCCTTCATTTCACACTTTGTTGGGGCACCTTCGGCACTCTTTTTTTCTGCAGTGGCTCCGATTGGGAAACCTTGTTCTGTGGCATACGTCGATTTTGGTTGAGTGAGAATCATGAAAATCACAGCACCTATGGCGAGGGCGAGTACAATTGTCTTTGGCGAAATCTTATTAAACTTCATCTTTATATATACTAAATAAATTTTTTTTATTTGGAGACTTCGTCTTCAAACATGTATTGGTCTGGGTATGCTTCGATTTCAGGTTCGGATTCTTCTGTTGGTTTTTCTTCATCTTGAATTTTAACCTGAACGAGATTCCATGACGGGCCGAACGCTTTTTTAGCAAACCAGAGTCCTGAGAATTCTACAAAAATAGAACACGTCATTCCTACTTCCAATTTTTCAAAATCAACAACCTGTTTTTCCGAGTCGAAAATTCGCGTTGCGTCGATTTTATCTGCTGAGATATCACCTTCCCTGGCGTAAGCGTTATTAATGGTTTTATCAGAGAGTTCTTTACCAAACCATTCCTTTGCGTTTTCAACAGCGGACTGAAGGTTAGAAACATGAATGATATTTAGTTTCGCCTGGTTATCTTCGTCTGTTACTTCAAAAGATACTTCACCTGCGTCGTTATCGACTTCGGTTACTTTAACATTTGAAAGTTGAACGAAACATCTTTTCTTTTCGTCTGTAATTGCCTTAACATGGTACATGCCATCATCACCTCGGGTTGGGGTATTGTAAATCATTTATATATTACATTTGGTTTCATTTCTTTAAACCAATAAAGGGGATCATAGCCGATTTTTCAAGTAATGGTTTGGGTACCCACTGGTCTCTTGTAGGTTTAAATCCATATAAGGTTTCTTCCATTCTTACATTATTTATTTTTGATGGTAAAGGTTTGGGTTTGTCTGGTCTGAAATTCATTTCGTTACGTACATAGCTTTGGTTTGGATTTGGTCTCCATTTCATTTTTTCTAAATTAAAGACCTGATTAGATTGGGTTCGTAAATAGTTTGGTGGTGTTTTCATGTTATTATTGTTTGCTTTTAAACCGTAAAATAGGTCTTTACTAAGTTTTGATTTGGATGGTATCGTTGTTGATTTTTGGTATCTTTTTGGTTTGACTTGTGTCGCCTTTTTAATTATGTGTGGCCCGACCTTCGTATACGTTCGGAATGTATGCGCAGGTTTACCAATTTTAATACCGACCTTCTTTGCAATTGTATCCATAGAATCCGTAGTTAAAATTTTCTTTTTCGTTAATTTTCTTGCGAGTAAAACCATACGTTTGCGATTCTTTTCTTTTTTAGCTGGGTCTGGTCTGAGACCTAATTTTTGCATTAAGTATATATCTTCTATGAGATATCGTATCGTAGGTATTCGTAAATTTTTGTATATTTTTACGTAGGTGGTATTTTGATTACTATTTGGGTAATTAAATCCTATACTTTTTTTAGTAAGGTTTATTTGTGCGACGTTATACCCGATTTGTTTTGGACGCATGAGTGCGATATCGAGAATACCACCGAAATTCATGTCTTCGAGTTTACCCTTTTTTATGTCAAATGCACGAAACTTCATATCTAACGCAAACAATTCAACGTCTATGAGTGTATTAGCAACCCCTTTTATGTTTTTACGTTTTGGTAGTAATGTGTACCTTCGTGTAACGTGGTAATGAGCTCCTTTACCAGTAGCGCTTGTTAAACCAATATACTTTGCAATTGTGTGTGTCCAATTTTGTCTAAACGCAGAAGCTTTTTCGTTATTTAAAATTTTATACTTTCCTTCATCGGTGAATGTAAAATTAATCTGACGAAGAACTGTTTCTATTATTTTATAATTATCGCGTTGTGCTATTTCCCCGAGTTTATCCCATAATAAAAGTTTAACAGCTTGTAATTTTCCGAAATACTTATCATCTGGTTTCATTTTAGGTACAAATTTAGTATCGATATCGGATGTTATTACTTTATCATTTTGATCTAGATAAAAGTTTACAGCTTCACCACCACTAATCATTAAATCACCCATTGGTTTAAGAAATTTCGAAAGGTCATCTATAATACCGTGTAATAATGGTCGTATAGCTTCAGTGACGAGTACTTTAGCAGCTTCTTCGAATGTTTTGTTTGGGTAAAGTCTTTGTACACGAGTTCTAAACTTTTTTATATTTTCTCTCGAGTCTTCAGAAATGTATTTATAAAGTGTTTTATCACCAAAACATACTTTCTTTTTTATCCAAATCTCCAATTCAGAGGGTGAATAAGAGTTAAACATATAATAGTATTTTTTAGGTAACTTATTAACCTTTTTTAATGGTAATTTATCACCAACTTTCAAAGGTTTCTTCTTCACAACTGGTTTCTTAGTTACCATTATTATATTATGTATATAATAATATGGATTGTCAGCACGAAAATAATAAATGTGATGAAATTTTCGGTGAGTGTAGATGTTATGCTGATGTTGAAACGTCTAACCCACTCACTCAACAAAAGTGTGGTATTCGTAAAAATGGGTACGTAATACCATGTAAATCGGGGTGTTGTGACGGTGGGTGCCCTGGACAGTGTATTGGTGTAGAACCTAGACAACCGTTTTCGTATGGAAAATTTAATTACCCAGTTGATGTAGATATGAAAGGTTTCTTTAGAACTTCGTTAATATTTGCCGTGATATTGGTGATTTATAGTACTATACTTGTATATAGGAAACGTACTTAAAGATAGACGTGATATATAAGATATAAAATGTCCATCGAAACCGTTCTCGAAGAAATTGCCGCGCTCCGCTCTGATATCAAGTCTCTCTCTAAAATTGTTAGAAAGATTAAAACAAAACAAGATGATCCGACGGGTGAAAAGGCCGCGTCTCGCGCCAAGAATAATGGTTTCAACCGTAAACAAGCTATCTCCGAAAAACTTCGTAGATTTTTGGATCTTCCAGAAGGTGAACTTGTTTCGCGAAGTACCGTAACTCGTTCTATTAACAAGTACGTGACTGAAAATAGTTTGAAACATCCGGATAACGGTCGTCTTCTCATGCTTGACGATAAATTGAAGGATCTTCTTCAACCACCGGATGATGTCCAAATTACCTTTTTGAATTTACAAAAATATTTGAGTCCACATTATACTCGCGTAGAAACTGACAAACAATAACTTAAGTCATTAAAAACTAACTTAAAAAAATATAAACATATACTAATAAAACATGATTATAGACAGGTTAACTGTTGAAAACCTTGTTGGTACAAAAATATCCAAGATAGATTTGTACCAAAAAGCATTTACACACAAATCCGCGTTAAAGGAGAATGAAAAGCTAGACGGATCGTTCGAAACGTTAGAGTTTATAGGTGATTCTGTATTGGGTTTCGTTATAACTAAATATTTATTCGATAGATATGAAAATAAACAAGAAGGGTTTTTGACAAAAGCTCGTACGAAATTAGTACGAGGTGAAACCTTAGCAAATATCGCAACAAAACTTGGATTGTATAATTGGGTCCAGATGGATGAGAAAGGAATGCGTAACGAATGGAATAAAAACCCTAAAATACTCGAAGACGTTTTTGAATCACTTGTTGGTGCTATATATATGGATCTTGGTTTACTTCATGCGAAACAGTTCATTTTGAACATATACACGAACCCCGAATATGTAAACATGAGTTGCATAATGATAGATGATAATTTCAAGGATCATTTAATGAGATATTGTCAAACGAACAACTTATCCTTACCTGAATATAGAGTTACATTACACGAAAATGGTATTTTTTATATCGACGTATATGTAAACAATATATTTTTCGGGAGAGGTAATGCTAAAAATAAAAAACAAGCCGAACAACAAGCGGCTAAACGTTTTTTTTATCCACCACCACCTCCTCCAGGTCCTGCGCCAGTTAGACCACAACAACAGGTAAGTTTACCACCACCTCCTCCAACTCCCCCGCCACCTTCTTCTCAACTTTAATTAACTATACTTAAAAAATAAGAGCTAATATTACTTATAAAATGTTAAAATCATATTTGTGTATCGCAGGTGGTTTAGTAGGTATAATTGTTGGTATAAAATTACTTTTTCTTATAGATCGTTTCGATGATACACCACAGACTTCACCTACGCGTGATAAAATAAAAGATGACGATTCTGAAGCAGAGTCTTCTTCATCCGAGGAGACTATAATTGTTGAAAATGAATCGTCATCTCGAAGTGGACACACTATAAAATCGAAATTTGAACGTAAAGTAATGAAGTTATCGCACATGAAAAAACAGGATCTTATTGATGAATGTGTGCGTAGGAACATTGCGTGTGCGGGTACTGTACGTGTTTTACGTGAAAGATTACGTATCGCACGTGAAGAGGAAAAGGCTTAAAAATTATAATAGTAATTAATTGAGTATGCATCCGAATGTTAAAAAATGGTTAGAATTTGAGTACGCGCCACAAAAATCACAAGAATGGTTAGATCTTAGAATGGGAATGCTTACAGCGAGTGATGCTGCGTCGGCTATAGGTGTTAATAAATATGAAACACCGCACCAACTCCTTTTACGTAAGTGTGGTAAGGGTCCGGTTTTTACAGGTAACGAAGCAACGAGACACGGTGAAAAATACGAAGACGAGGCGCGTATACTTTATGAAGAACGTCACAACGAAGTTGTTCATGAATTAGGATTGTGTCCGCATCCCAATTACTCTTTTTTAGGTGGTAGTCCAGATGGGGTGAGTGAATCGGGTAAGTTAGTTGAAATTAAGTGTCCCATGATGAGAGCAATAGATGATAGCGTACCTGAACATTACATGCCACAATTACAATTGTGTATGGACATTCTAGACTTAGAAGAGGCTGATTTTATTCAGTATAAACCAGAAGCATTAACGTGGCCAAAACCAAGTGAATTTATAGTGACGAACGTAAAACGCGATCGCGAATGGTTTGCTAAGTACATGCCTGTAATGCGTGATTTTTGGGACAAGGTCGTGTACCATAGAGAACATGGTATCGATGATCCACCACCTAAAAAAACACGAAAAAGGAAAGAACTTATCAGACCGGAGTGCCCAATTGAAACTGATTCAGAAGATGACTATTACAGCGAATAAAATATAATATAATCGATTTCATGTTCAAATTTATCAGAATTCGAAGATGAAAAAAATATCAGTGTAATATAAATGCAAACATTTGGATCTCGAGCTGAAGTGTGGCACTGTACCGCACTCAAAACCACAGGTGGTCTTACGAAGAAAGATCTTGTACAGGATAAGTACGGAAGTATTAGAAGTATTGCCGCGCGTAAAGCCGCGGTGAAGAGAATGAAACGAGAGGGAAAAAAGGCACTCGTTAAGGTATTCAAAGCAAAAAAGACTGGATTTAAACTTCAACCAAAAGAGGGAACTAAGGCGTACGAAAAGAAAATTAAGAAAATGTTGTAATAGAGTAAGTAATAATGACACTCGCTAAATGGGACGAATCTATTAGAATAGCTAAAATTAAATTAGGATTAAATCCAAAATCGTACATCATGATAAAAGGCAAACTCCTCAGAGAGGCACAGGCGATTTATCAGATGTTGATACTAAACGATAAATTATAAAACAAATTGGAACCCCTTAAGTCTCTGTGGCTCATACACTACGAGCGAGTTAAGTTTCCAAGAAACACCAAACTTTTTATTCAAAAAATATACACTATTCATTTCGACGATTGCCGTCCCTGAATTTCTAGAATAGAGACCATTTCTAATTTCATCGTATAAAGGTTTCTTTTCTTCGTTATACACGTGTGGTTTTACCTTATTGTCGATAGTAGAATCAACTTTAACTCTAAATTTTGGTTCGCGATCGGGTGATTCTTTGATATTCGAAAAGAACATGGGTCTGAGTTCTTCTATACTCATTGGTTTACCGAAAATATCTTCACTCTGGTCTGAAACGGTTTGAATAACTTTATTTTCAACTTCACGCATACATTCATAAAACTTCTTTACGAAATTACCGTCTTCGTCCCACCCTTTCATAGCGAAGTCTATGTTATACTTTGTCGGACCAACTTCGGGTGTGAATCCCGAAATACCGAACGGCATATACATGCGCGGAAAAATGATTTTCATAGATGTATTATCATTCGTACATAACGAAATCTTTCGACCGTCATAGTTAGCAAATTTCAGGGTATCTTTAGCGTTTATAAACTTTGCCATTATTCTATAAATGTATATGTACTATAAACTTTAAGTACTATAATAACGAATCTCATTTCTTACATTGTCTATTTTCTTTTGTATTTTCTTTGTTTTTTTAAGACGATTATCAATTGATTTTTTAACTTTATTACGTTGTTTTTCTAAATCGTTTATCATTTTAGTCGCGTTATTATATCTTTTAGTTCTTTGTTGACTCGTAAGTTTATCAAAATTAGTTTTATTAGGTTTTACGGACCGCCACATATCGGTAAGTTCTCTGTGTATTTTAATCAATTTACTCATATCACTTTGTATTCTAATTTGGTTAACAACTAAATCTGCTAGTTGTCTCTGTTTTCTTTTTAGTGTGTTTCTTACACCAAGATTGTTCAGATTTATAAAATTACTGATACCACCCATTTCTATGTACTGAGATTAGTTTTTAGGTGATTTTTTTGGAGTACTTTGTTTTCTGGTCCTT
>Ga0209404_10002848_pt1 | contig 10441 bp, 15 predicted proteins | sample TroAtlMetagenome_2_FD_187447 | JGI IMG/M metagenome (GOLD analysis project Ga0209404, IMG submission 187447) | Marine eukaryotic phytoplankton communities from Atlantic Ocean - Tropical Atlantic ANT8 Metagenome (SPAdes) (version 2) | ecosystem: Environmental > Aquatic > Marine > Oceanic... | reverse complement strand
TAATTTTAGTGAGGGAGGGTATCCCTCCCCCACATAAAATCATTAAGCTATTACGAACCTTTGTATTGATATGCCCACTTAGAAGTAGCTCCATCGATCATGTCGGTGAATCCAATTCTTTGTGAAGCAACCAAGACTCTTCTTTGGTTAGCAACTTCGTAGTCAGACTCGATAGTCATACCTCTTAATCTAGGTACAACGTAGTTCTGAGGGTACACTGCTATAGCTGCTGGCATATTTACTGCTGCAGCTGGGAATTCGTCACATACTAGGACCTTAGATCCAAATACGCTTCCGATTTCTCCTCTTAGCTTTGTTGCTACATCGCCTACTAAGTTCACATCTTGGAACTCAGCATCTTCTAATAGTTGATAATAACTTGTAGAAGAAACTATATAGACTACGTCAGATGGGTTAATTCCATATTTACCCATATTTTTTCTGAGTGCTAATAGTTTAAGCGCTGTCATTGAGTCAGATGCAAATGCAGTAGCTGATTGAGTTAAATCACTATCAGCTTCAGCTAAGTGCCAAACACCATCGAAAGATGCTCCGCCAGTACCAAAGGCACCATCAGCGTTGTTACCTAATAGTAACGCATTTTCTACGGCTCTTGCATGTGATCTAACAACCGACTCCCTAATTAAAGGAAGGATTGGTAGTATCGCATCTTCTTCAGTCTCATTACCTAAGTAAGATTGTGAAATAAGTTTTTTGGTTGAAAGAGTTCTCTCAGTCAAATCAACACCAGCGTAAGGTGATCCATAAGTGTCTCCCCTTTCTTCTAAGTTACCATGTGGAGATGATCCACTAGCTGTTTGAGCTGAAGCGAATTCAGCGTAACCAGCATCTGGTAATATAGGTACGATTTGAGTAGCAGAAGACATTGCGATTTCTCTAAATAGAGGCGCAAGCACTAACTGCAACTGGATATCTCTTTCCACATTTGTAGATACAGTTTGCTCGAAGTCTGCACTAGAAACGCCAACACCTGAGTGTGCGTTCACTTTTTGCATTACATCTTTTGCATAATCAGTATCCCAACCTCTTCCTGTAGCTAGCCCTAGAGTCCATGCATCATTTACATCGCTCTCGAAGGCTTTCTTCCAGTCAGAGTCGTTTCTGTCACCAAAAATTCTCTTAGATTCACGAATTGCTTCGATTTCATCTTTCTTTTCGGTGAGTTCGGTTCTAAGTTCATTAACAACTTTTTCAAGGTTTTCATGCTTTTCAGAAACACGTTCTTCAACGTCTTTCATGAGCCTTTCAGCTCCAGACATTCCAACTGATACTATTGTCTTAACTTTTTCTTCTTCAGCTTCTACAGCAGCTTTTTCTTGAGCTTCTAGCTCAGCTGCTTCTTCAGCTTCAGATTGTTCCTTAGCTTTCTGTTCAGCGTTTTGCATAGCAATTTTCGCAGCAGTTTGTTTTGCAATTTCTTCTGCGTATGCTTTCAAATCAATTGAACCAGCTTCTGGAGTGTTTGTGTCCTTAGACATAGGTTTCTCCTGTGAAACGGTTTTATCCGTGGCTTGTGGCGTATCAACTTCACCAATATTAACTGTGTCTGTTGATTTAGCCGGGTTATTAGATATAAAAGTTTTCTTAAACTCCTCGTATTCTTCTGCAGAATCAAAAGATTTTGCAATCGAAAACATAGCAGTCTGGTTAGCTGGAACACTAACGACTGATACCTCAAAAAGTTCGGCGTCTTTTATTTTATATCCGTCAGTTTCATCATTATAATCTGCGTCCTTGACTCTGAAACCAACGGAAAAGGCTCCAAGTACGCCGTCTTTTATTAAATCTTTTATTTCGCCTGCGGATTTAGAGATTTTTGCTCCTACCTCTAAACCCTGTTCGCCCACTTCCATTGAAGTAGCGCGACCAATTGGCCTATTATAATCATGATTGAACAAAATTATAGGATTTTGTTTAAAATTTTCTAATCCATTTGATTTTATCCATGCATCATGGTTAATAACATCTCCAGTACGATCGATAGCGTTGGTAGAAGCCAATCCTGAGATTTTTATGCTACCATCGTCGTCCTCGCCTAGAGTTTTAAAAGTGTTTGTCCAATGAAAAATTTTCTCCATTATTTACCTCACTTTTTAGCTTTTTTGGGAGCTGCTTTAGCTACTTTTGGAGCTGCTTTAGGTTCTGCTGGTGCAGGCGCTGCGGCTGGCTCGGGGTTAGCTTTGGCCCATTGGTCTGGAAAATTTGTCCTTACCATACTTTGCATACGAGCCCATGACCCAAAAGGTCTTTTTGCTACCATATATCTTATGGGAGCATCATCGGCTGCCTTATACTCTGTAGGAGTTAACATTGAGCCTTTTTCAGCAAAATAATCTGCCATTTGTTTAAGAATTGCTCTCTTGTTCGCCATTATCCTGTTCCTCTTCTTGTGGTGGTCTCCCACCGTCTGTGGGGTTCGCTGCTGAACCCGCTATATTTGCTGGGACTCTTAAGTCATCGTGACCTTCTAAAGGTTCCTGACCTAGAGCTACCCTAGCCTCGTTTGGTGCCATAATGCCTGTATTTACGAGAGTAGCATAATAAGATGCTTGATCTCTTAACTCAGGTTGTAGTGCTGGAATTTCTGTTACATTCTCATTCACTTTAAAACCAAAGTATCTTTCAAAAGCATAACCAATTTTTCTCACTATTGGAAGTATTGTTTCCAGATAGTATAGTCTATGGTTAGGCCTTATGTTAGCATTATTGCCTCCGTCTAAAAGAATAGGTGGTACACCCATTGCTTCTAGAATAATTTTCTCATTTGCGTTAATGGAAGCTTGAAAGTCTAATTCTTTAAAATTAATTTTTGTTAGATCATCGACTTCAATTCCACCATCTAAAATAAGTGGCCTTCTACCGCCATTTTTTGGATTGTACCTAGTAGCCCAGGCTTGCAGCATTCTTTCTTTGATTCTCTCGGAAAGAGTGTTAGGGCTCTTAAGTACTAATCCTGGTACCGCTCCATTCTTGAAGAAGTTATCTTGAAACTTCCTCATGTTATCTAGTAAATACATAGTTCGATATGCTGGTTTTAATCGCGGTACTCCTCTATAAATTGATTTAAATGAGTTTTCCTTAATATGTATAATTTCTTTAGGAGTATAATCGACATGACCATCATACTCAAACTTATTTATATAAGTACTAGTATCTGAATGAATTGTTACATTCTGTGCTGGAAGATGATATAAATGTCTTCCATCAAAATATACGAAAATATTTCCGTCTATAAGTAGATCAATTATAAGATTTCTCTTAAATGTATTGATATCTTGAAACGGATTCGGTTCTTTATTAAGTAATAAATCTACACGAGTCTTTCGAACATTTTCTACTACTGGTGCGATTCCGTTAATCTTCATTCCTATATCATAAGGAATATCTGAACTATCGTCTACTATCATGTTTACAGCTCTATGAACTACCTCTAGGTCTTCATAAGCTGATCTGTAATTGTCTTTGTTTTCTCGGGTGTCAATTGTCATCCCTTCTTCTAGACCAATAAAAGACTGAGCAGGATTTATTTTCTCCTCCCCAAGCTGTTGTCTGCCTAAAATTCTGTCATACCATGCCATGTTTTTCTCTCTGTATATTAGCCCATCTCTTTTGCTTAAGTGCTGTCACTAACTTAGGCCTTTTGCCATAAATACTGTGTAGCCTCTGATGGTGGGCTTTGCATAGTGTAGCAGCTTCGTGATAAATTTCATCCGTATACTCTTCAATGAAAAGTTCTCGAAGATTCATTATTTCATCTGCCGAGGTTACTGTAATTTTCTTACTTTTTAACCAAGTTTCAAGTAACTCAGTCATTCCGTAGAAATGGTGAAAGTCTAAGTTTTCTGTTTCCCCGCAAATATAGCATTGGGTGTCTTTATTATACTTAGATTTCGCTTTATCTCTAACGTACTTGACTAAATCTCTTTTTAAATCCATAAAATCTCTATTTATTAAAATTATACCAAAATTTCACCTTTTTGTCAACAATTATTTTTTTGTTGGTCTCCACTAAAAAGTGCTCGCTGATGTCTCAAAAGTATAAAGTCCATATCTTAAAGCGTCTGACATATGACTAGCCATATTATGTTTTGGCCTTTCTTTCATTAAATTGGGGTTGTTATCCCACTGATATTGGTCTACTGCTGACAGTACGTGTTGACATTTTTGATCTACAATTAGTTTATTGTTATCAATTATGCCTGCTGTATGTCCAATTCCATCAAGAACAGATTTTTTAGCATTTATAGTAGATATATCGTAATTTTGGGCAAAATCAAAGCGAGTTTGTTGAGCTGCCGAATCGATATAAATCCAATCTATGTTATATTTGTCTACTCTTTTACGAATTTCCATTGCATGCTGTTCAGTAGTTCTCTCAGCGTCAAGATACTCATCTATTAGATAAAATTTCTCTTGATCCCAGTCATATGCTATTACGCAAAAAGCGGTTGGGTCTTTGTACCCGACATCAAGACCAGCAAAAACGTCCATTTTGCTAGTATCGAGTTGACTCAGGTCTGCGACACATTCTTCAAAATTAAAATTCCATACCTGTCCCTCATATGTGTTAAAGTCAGCTAAATATTCTTGTGCAAATTCAGCTTGGGACATTGATCTTTTGGCTTCTATAATATCATCATCACTAAATCTAGGATTTTCATGATAAGTTGCTTTTATTGAAGCCCAATCCTTAAATTCATCACTATAGCCTCTGTGATAAAAGTCTGCAAACCAATTATTTCTACCCCTTGGAGTAGAAATAAATACGGCTTTGCTTTGTTCTTTGTCTAATGTAGGACGAAGGGCAACATTAAACGCGTCTTTTCCATCAGCTAAAGCTGCTTCGTCGAAAATAATCAAGTCATATGATCTACCAACAGTAGAATCAACTTGATTAACTGAACCCATTCTTATAGTTGAACCATTGGATAGTTCAATTACTTTATCCTTTGCATTGTCTCTAACCACTTCGAGATCAAAATGTTTTATAAGTTGCCTTTGTAAATCAAAGGAAATTTGGGATAAAGCATAGTTTGGTGACATAATCAGTATGTGGGAACCCGGCACGAGTGAAACAAGTTGTCCAATGACATTTGTAATATAAGTTTTCCCCTGACGCCTTGAAATAGCGGCACACACAAATCTATATTTTGGGTTATTAATAGCATTGATTAATGCTCTTTGTGCTGAATTAGGTTCGATACCTAATAAATTCATATACTCCGTAATAGGAAGTTTAATAAAGCGATCCGAAGTTCCGAAAGGCATTATATCCTCAGAGAGTATGTCTTTTCTACTGATGTCTAACATTAGTGTATTGTTTTGTCAGTTATAGTTCTAAAAATAGGAGCTTCTAAAAGGACTCCTTCCTGGTTGCATACATTTAGAAGATAGAGATAACCCATGCAGACATCGCTCATCATCTGATCAGCTTCAGATATATAGCCTTCATTTTCTGCTTTGGTATTTAAAACAGCTAAAGTGACGCTACAAGTTTTTGCAACTTCATCTAGCCATTGATCTCTTTCTTCTACGTGCATATCTAATTTACTACCATTGGGTCTACATTTGTAAGTAATACTTCAGCGTGTGCTGCGAATATAACTTCAGAAGGATCTTTTTTAATTATAACTCTATCTCCTCCTGATAATTGCATAGTTGCTAATGTAGTTCCATCTGCTGCAGTCTGTACAGTTACTAACCTAAGGGTAGTTCCTGAGTTATGTAACATTACATAATCAGCACTTTCAACAGTAGTTGCACTACCTGTTGCAGTAGGTGCTGCGGCTGTTGAGCCCATTAATCTTGATATTTGCATATTTCTCTCCTATCGTTTCTTACGACGATCTTTCCTGCGTTTCTTTTGTTGGCGGTACTTGATTGCACGAAGTCTTTGCTTCGCTGCTTTCTTGCTTTTAGAAACACCAGGAGTATTGTTAATTTTATACCCGCCTCGAACTTTACTAATTGGCATTAGTGTTCTGCTTTATAACAAGTCCAAGCTCCATATAGTAGTCCTGCAAATGCTAAAACTTTGGCTAATCCGCCAGTGAGTAAAACAAGTAAACAAACTGCTATAATAACAGCTCCGTCCCAAGAAGTTCTTTCAGAAACTCTTGCTTTTAACCACTCTACTCCATTTTTAACCATATCCATTTATTTCTCCCATTTATTCTTAGGGCATTTAGCCCTCTTTAGTCTGACTTTTAAGGGCATGAAACAATTACATATGTCGCATGTCTTAAAACTTTTTAGATGTGAACAGCTTTCACAGACGTCTAATCTATTTTGTGCTGTCATCTGTTGTTGGCATAGTAACTTTACGATAATATACTACAACTTCTTTAAGTTCTGTGATATATCGTTTAAGTTCTTGCATATTGTATGACATTACCTCATAATCGGGTACTGACATTGCTAAAAATACCAATTCTCCTTCCTGATCAATAATTCTAGTTTGAAACTCATCAAAATTGGTAGGGGTAACTACAAACCACATTGGTTCTTTAAGGTCAATTTCACGAGGCATAATGGGTTGAACGATAGTTCTTTCCATCGGCTTTGCTACTACATCTATTTGTTTAGTCTTATTTCCCAGTAGACTGCAACTGGAGACCATCATCGAGATCATCAACAGTGCCACTAAGTTTTTCGATGTCCTCGAATATGTGTTTTGTTCCATTGTTTATTTTCCTTTCCATTTCAACTGGATTTTCTAAAATTTTAGCGGTAAGTTTATAGTTACGGATAAAATCCGTGTATCTATTCAACTCTCTTTGTGCCGCTTGACTTTTTAATGTCATATCTTGTAATTGTGCGGCTTGATTTTCAAAATCATTCTTCATAGTGTCTATCGCTTCTTGTTGAGTGGCTACTGCACCCTCTAAAGCTGCGTTATTTGTCTTTAAAGTGATATTTTCACTATATAACCAGTAAGTAGTTAGTCCTAATACTAGTATTATTCCTATAAATAATTGATTCATAATTGTTCTATTCTATAATTCAGCCCCTCGGCCCCTCTTATTTCTACCTTATCACCTTCATGGGTAATAAATTTTAAATATTTTTCTTTTTTGGTTATAAATTTCTTAACCGTGTATTCCACATCGTCAGCATCCCCCCAAGTATGGTTGTAGCTAACAAGTAACCTGTATCGTGGAAATATTTTTGATACAAGCCATAGCCAGAAAGCACTAAATTTACTTTTTAGCTTTTCCACTGACTTTCTTCAGTCCTTCTTCAGCAGCTTCTTTAGTAAGGTACGCACATTGGCTTCCTTTCCAGTTAAATTTAAAGGTGTCTCCATCTTTAAAAATTTCACCATCTTTCTTAGGTGCAGAAGGTTTAGCGGCTTTAAGGTCTTTAGTTTGATATTCTTTTTCCATTTGTTATCCTCTATTATGATTTCTATGGGCTTTTTTCGCCTCATAGTCTTCGATAGCTTTTTCTATCGATTCTTCAGCAAGAATGGAGCAATGAATCTTGATAGGCGGCAGATCTAATGTTTCAGCTATTTGTTTATTCGTGATGTCTTGCGCCTGTTTAAGAGTTTTGCCCACTAGTAAGTCAACTAACTCACTCGAACTTGCTATGGCTGACCCGCAGCCATATGTTTTAAATTTTACGTTTGTTATTTTGTCTTCTTCGACTTCTATTTGAAGTCTCATAACGTCCCCACATGCAGGGGCGCCCACCATTCCAGTTCCAATTTTTGAATCTTGTGGATCAAAGCGCCCTACATTATGTGCTTCCGGGTTCTTTAATACTTCATTGAACCTACGTACTACACGGGAAGAGTATGCCATTATAATTTATATGCTAAAGTTAATGAAACATTGTCAGAAAACTGACCGTCCTTCGCGTCTTCCATAATCATAAGTCCAAGATCAACCTTGTCCCAAGATTTTGAAAGGTTTAAGCCTTTCCAAGTACTGTCATCAGGGAATCTCCCATATACAAATTCAACACCTACGACATCAACGAAAGGAGCTTTAAGCCTTAATTCCATATAGTCGTTATCTGAATTATCTGTATCTACAGCATATTGAAAATCTACTAAGCGAGTTGAGAAGTGCGCGAACGCTTCTTCAACCATTTCTATGTCATTATCATCCCAGCGGTACTGCATAACACCAACGCTCATAGATAATTTGTCTGACACTTGAAAATTGTAACCACCGTATAGATCGTATTCTAAAGAGGCACTATCATCTCCAAAGTCTACTTCTGAAGCCCATGCTCCTACGAAGAAGCCTTCATAGTCTAATTCAACACCAGCTTGAAATGCTCCGCCACCTAGTGATTGGGATTGACCCCTCCACATATAATCTGAGGTGTACGCAACGTTTCCACTCATATCTGCAAAAGCAGGCATAATGGAAAAAGCTAGTAGTAAAGTTAATAGTTTTTTCATAATTTTTCCTGTATTATTGGTGCATCATTAAAATCGTGAGTAACACGCTAGCTCCGCCTACGATTATAGTTCCTGCTACACCGATTAAAATTGTTTCCAATCGGCCAACAGAATCGTCAAGACCTTGTAAGCGATTAAAACAGGTTTTCCACCGTTCTTCGCACATTGCTTCGTGCTCTCGCTGTCGTGCATCAAGTTCCATCAATTTATCGTGTTCGGTTAGTTGTTCCTCAGCCATGTAAGTTGCCCTATTCTTGTGAATTTTATATCCACTTTTGTATTATATCAAAAATCGAAACTAAAGTCAAGAAATATTTTTTACTTGGTTATTGTATATATCTTTACGGGTTCCGATTTTCCCTTAACTGTGACCTCATCTAAAAACTTGTAGTCATATCCATCTACCATGCTGTGTTCCGATATAATTAAATCGGTGTCATAGGTCTTACAAGAGCTTTCTAGCCTAGCAGCAAGATTAACAGCATCACCAAGCACACTATAGTCAAACCTGCTAGAACTCCCGAAATTGCCCACCACGCAAGGCCCTGTATTAATTCCCGCTCCTGTGTGGATCTGGTCAAGCCCTTCTTCCTGTAATGTATCATTTAATTCTCCTAAAGCTATCCTCATTTCTATAGCTGCCTCTGTAGCTTTTCTCTCGTGTTCCTCTGTGTCTAATGGAGCGTTCCAAAAAGCCATAATGCAGTCCCCCATATATTTATCGATTGTTCCTCCATGCTTAAGAATTATCTCAGTCTGGTTATCTAAAAATCTATTAATTAGAACTGTCAATCCCTGTGGATTCTTCTGGTATTTCTCAGAAATCGGAGTAAATCCCCGAATGTCAGAAAATAAAAATGTCATACGTTTTGTCTCCCCACCCAATCTCAGCAAACTTGGATCTTTTTGTAATTTTTTAACTAAGTCTGGGGATACATACGTCCCGAATTGTTTTTTAACTTGTCTACGCATCATAAATTGAGTGATAAAACTCCTGAACGTTACGATTGTCCAGAAAAGGAACGAGATAAAAATTATTCCTGTGACGTCAAGTAAATACCCTTGTCCAAAGTAATACCAGGCTGCGTAACATAAACCACCTATTGTGGATAAAAATATTGGCGCCGAAATAAAGACATTAGTTGCAGTTAAAAATAGTAGTAAAATTACTATACATGCAACTGCTATTTCTGCCGCTACAGCCCATACAGGTTCCGAAGGTGCGTCTCCATGAATAAGTCCATGAAGAAGATTAGCTTGTACCTCATGTGCGAACTTTGGTCCGCCTGGTGTAGGTACAGGGTTAGCAACACCTTCTGCAGTTACTCCAAATATTACAAATGCAGCTCCTTCAAGAGGTTCTTTTAAGTATTCGGCTGCAGATTGTTTATAAAATTTAGTATTCCATGTTGTCCATACTCTTGCTCGTGCATCAGTACTAATTACAGGGTAGCTAGGAATTCTTATTGCTTCTACTCCTGTTTCTTTAGTGATTATTTGGTAACTTGGGTCTCCTGTTCCAACTCTTAACAGTTCAAGTGCAAAAGTTGGATATAATTTATCTTGAACGTTTACTACTAGAGGTACTCTTCTTACCAGTCCGTCTACCTCTGGTGCCGTTGTTATTAGTCCTACGCCCTCTGCGGACTCTGCTAGGACGGGTGTTTGTCGTAAAATTCCTGGGTACTGATATAGCCATGGTCTTGGGTCTTCTCCTAATGCAGCGGTACCTACATGAGGCCCGCCTTCTGTGGCTTGTGTTGAAGCCGTAAATGCTAGTACTGTTGCTACTTCTTCTAGGTCATTCTTTAGTTTATAATCTTCTTCTATTCCTCTTAAATCTTGGTCTGGCATAAGTATTGTGATGCCTGGAATAGCTTTGGTACGAGTTATCATAGTTCCATAAATAGATCTTGGTATTGGATATCCTCCTACTCCTTTTACAAAGTCTTCATCAATATCTACAAGTAGTATCATTTCGTCTTGTACTTCGGGTTTAGTTGACAT
>Ga0209404_10002847_pt1 | contig 10441 bp, 2 predicted proteins | sample TroAtlMetagenome_2_FD_187447 | JGI IMG/M metagenome (GOLD analysis project Ga0209404, IMG submission 187447) | Marine eukaryotic phytoplankton communities from Atlantic Ocean - Tropical Atlantic ANT8 Metagenome (SPAdes) (version 2) | ecosystem: Environmental > Aquatic > Marine > Oceanic | place... | reverse complement strand
TACAGGTATACAATGCCTCCTCCCGCTGCAAAAGGTAATGTTGTACCTGTTACACCAGTAGTTGTTGGATACCATGCAGAAGCAACTGTTGTTGTTTGTCCAGATTGTAGTGTTACTGTTTTTAAATGGCGAATCCAATAATAGAAAGTTGTAGTAGTACTTTTATCTGTTAATTGATGTACATGAGAAGTAGTATCCCCTCTAAATACTGGAAAAGTTAATAAAGCTCCTGTCGTTAAGCTATTAGTTGTATTATATGCAATTTCTGTGCCCCAAGTTGTAACTCCAGCACTTCCTGCAACTCCTGCCCCATACTGAGCGGAATTTACCCATGATAAATCAATTTGACCCGACTTATTTGTTGTGGCTGCCAAATGAAGAGGGGCATGCGGAGCAGGAACATCTACCCCTTGGCCAGCACTACCAGAGTCATCTCCTTGACTATAAACATTCTTATTTTTTCCTGCAACAATATAAGAATTATCATCATGTTCTATTGCAGTAACTTGTGTTAAACAATCAGCAGAAAAATTTAAGTTACTTATTCTAAAATACTTATGCTTCCATCCAAACCTCGGATAAGTTAAACGAATTATAGTACCGGGCAATAAAAGTATGCCTTTTGGGCCTATTTTGAAGTTTACTTTTTTATTGGCACGAGACTGTACTAAATACTGTTCTGCATTTAATCTTGCATTATAGTAATTAGTAATTAAAGGGCTTTTTATACTTTTCTTCTTTCTAATACCCCTGTCTTGTTTTAAATAATTGGAATCAAAGAAAGTTACACTTCTTTTATCAAATCTAATAGCGGGATCAGGTATAGCTACATCAACAGCGTTTGCACTTCCTTTTAGCCCACTATCTTCTATACTAATTGCTCCAATTATATCACTTTCATCAATAGTTCTAGGATCGTCAGTTTCATAGGAGGTGACTGTACTTTCAACATCTAATTCATACTTACCATCATTATATCGTAGGATTCCATTAAAATGTTCAAGTAAAGAATTAACATTATCAAATATAGGATTTTCTGATCTAATTAAAGAATTTGCTTGGTGACGCGTTACTTCACTTTGAGTTTGATTTTGCCACCCCATATACCTCCAATACTTAACATCATCAGAGTCATATAAAGAATAACCGCTTTTACTTGGAGCTACACTATCCCATTTTTTAACAAGAGGGTTGCCGTCCCAAGAACATTGTGTTGAATTATCCGCACCAGTTGTAGGAATCCATAATGCTGGACTAGCTGAGCCAGATCCAGATACTTTTGTAAGATTAAGTCCTACAGTTACAACATCTTGAGTAGTACTTAAAGTACTGTAGTAACCGTCTGAAGTTGGCCTATGTACTCTGGATATTGCAACTAATCCATTATTTGAAGTATGTCGTCTCCAGACAAGTTGACCCGCTTTAAAATCTTTCCAGTCTTCCCATTTTGTTGATAGTTTTCCAATGCAATCTGTGAAAGTAACTTCTAAATAACTAGTACCTCCGAAACTTCGTGTAACTGGAGTTTCTTTTACTGTACCCTGCCAGAAGAGATTATTAGAGTGAGCATATTTATAAACATCATCTTTAGCAATAGTAGTCCCAGTAGCCATAACAAACAATGTAACATCTGAACGAGTATCACATAGACGAGCTGCTTGCTTAAAGGAATCTAAATCAATATCCTTATCTCGATCAAGGCCTCTTCCAAATCTATCATTAGTTAAGTAGTCTAATAATTGTACTGCAGGGTTAATAGAAACTTTTCCATCTCCATGACCCAGAATTTCATAAGTGTCTCCAGCTAAAGGAACGAAATCAAACCTTCCCGGAGTTTCCATTTTACTATTATTTACCGCACCTGAACGAACAAATGGAATTGTTGTACCAGCACCTGATGATTGATTCCAAGCTACACTAACATTATTATTAAGAGTTACTGATTTAGCTCCGGAATTGATTGATAATATTACAGTACCTTCAGGTATTGATAAAGTTTGACTTTGTGAGTATGCTATTGCATCTCCTACTTGTAATCCTGAAGTAGAATTTAAAACTATTGTTTTTTGATTATTTGCAAATGCACAAGTGTAAGTACCTGGCGTGGTTTCACTTTCTGCTGCAGGTGAAAGGTCCCCTACTTGGGCAACTCTATCACTACCTTTATATCCTATTATGCGTTTTTTACTTTTTGTAAGTGTTCCATCCGCATGTTTTCGTGTCACTTCTATTAACTGGCCTTTGTAAAAATCATCTACATCACTAGCACTACTTGCTAATTTAATAGCATTGGCAATAAAGAAAGTAGTTAATTCTTCCTTTTCATTAGTAGTATTTCCAAGACCTTCTACTTTTTCAGTTGAGGTGTCATACTGTGCTTGCCAATAGTTTAGTAATCCTGCAACTACACTATTAGCATCGTATCCCGAATTAAAAAAGGACACTAGGGCGCCATTATTAGTCTCCAGCCATGCTAATATATTTTTTATAATTTGTTGGGATACTTTTATATCTATTCCTGAAGATGAATTATCAGAAACGGTTCCAGTACTAGTATCCCCTGCATTGGTATTTATTTGCTCGGATAAGGTTGTTGGTACTGTTCCAGTATGGCTAGCATAATCCCAAGTTTGGAAATGATACTTCTGCGCAGAATTAGCAACACCATTACCATCCGGTACCATTACAAAATTTGTTACGGTATGAGTTGTGCCACTTGCATCAACAAGAGGATTACCAGAGAGTCTAAACTTCCAGATTGATTCCTCTCTGCCATTCTTATACTCATACTTATCCATAATAGTAAGATTTTGAGCCATAGCAACATAAGGTAGACTACCCGTATATTTATAACAATCTACTTTATCGCCTACATTGAAATTCGCTCGTTGGGTTGCCTCAACATAACTAAATGAACCCGCCAAATTACTATGTGCTTGAGGAATACTTTCATATGAATAATCATAATTATACTGTTCTATTTCCCGCCCTCTAACAACGAAATCAATTTGAGGAATAGTAATATCACCCTCAGCAACAGTATACTCTACCATTAAATAAGCAGTATCTAAAAGTCTGTGTTGAGAACTCCAATATGTTTTATCTTTTTCAAAATCTGCTTGAAGTTTAAAATTACCATTTTGAGCAATACCAACTAAAGTATCATCTGCTCGTTGATCATCCCGTCCGGCATGAAAAACAGCTCGTGCTCCTATTGGATATTTAAAAGTGGTTTGTTTTTCGTGAGTAATTCCTGTTTCGGAGTTAGTACCTGCATAGCTTGCACCACGGTTTCTATTGTAGTACATCCATGCCGCTCCGCCTATACCACCAAACCCACTAGAATAACCCCAGCCGCCCATTCCTCCCATGAGGCCATATTGACCAGTACCTGCAACTACCGAAGGCTGTGAACTAAGAGTATCTCCTCTGTCCATTCGACCTTCACAAACAACATCAATAGTTTTATCAGTGTTTTGAGTACCACGTGTGTCAGAATCATTCTTATCTATACAAATTCGAGATTGATCATCAATATACATATCGTATATTCCACTAATCTCACCCTCACAAATTGCATAGACAACATATATTGTTGCGGCATCATTTGCTAAAGAATCTACAAATACGGGTATACTATCTGTTCTCTGTACTCCATAAACAATAGGTAAATGTTTTGCGGATAGATTAAAACGTAGGTCTACATCTCTATCTACTTCTACTTGGTATTCTTTCATCTTCTTTTTCATACCAAATAAACCAGAGCTTTTCATCTTATAACGAGTTTCCATTACTTGATAAATAGCAATAATGTTTATTGAAGTTTCAGAGTGCATAAACCCTAAATCACTAGCATAAGCCTCTCTATGTAGGGCTTCTGGATCGGGTTGCCCTCCAGAGCCAATTCCTCTGTGATGAGAGTCTGCAGTTATTCGTCCCCCAATTTTTACCCAGTCTCCCCAATGGCTGGTTAAACTCCAAGTAATAGTTGAATTTTTATTAGGATCTTCTGTTGCTTTTGCTTTTGAGATTATTCCTTTAAAGATTAAATAAGGAGTACCTATATGAGCTCCTGTATCAGGATTTATATGTACTTTATAAATAAAGACTTCTCTATTTATATAGCCAGCATAACGAGTATTTGTACTATCTGAAGTTGAGCTAAATGTTTGAGGCTCATTTTCTTCATAGAACATTGCAGCAACTTCATCTGTAGATAATTCTAAAATATATAGCTTTGAATTCGTTACTCCTGTTAAAGCATTATTAGCTGTACCATCATCTTTTTTACCCGTAGAAGTGACGGAAATAAGGCTACAGTTAATTGTTTTATTATCAGCCGAAAAAGAAGTAATTACAGCTTCTTGTCGATGGTTATTATCGCCTGTTGCTTCTGCATCGGTTGCTTCAGTGTAGTTTTGATTTCCTGGGTCTGTGTACGCTCTTTTTACTGTTATTTTATCACCCACGGAGAACCCTAACTCCATAAAGTCATCCGCGTCAGGAGTAGAAATACTAGTTGTGGTTCCTGTAGAAGTAGACCAAGTTAATTGTTGCTGGGGTAATGTTTCAGTATTTAAGGCTTCTGCTGCAATATTTATACTAAGATTACTTGCTTTTGCTTCTGTAGTTTCACCAATATTACTAACCTTTTTTAAACGATTAGCAACATATACCTGAGTACCATTATTATTTCCTTCTACATCTGTGCTTCCATCATTAAACTCTATATCAAAGGAACCATCTGTAATATATGCATAATCAGTTGCAGTTTCAGAAGGTTTTCCACTTTGAGTTTTTAACGCACGTTCAAATTTTATCAGATGAGCATATAAAAACGGCTCCTCGTTTTTTAAAGAAGTTGTTAAAGCTGCACTTAATTGACGAGTAGTACTCATATATGTTCTTCTAGTTTGAGATTAAAGGAGTATAGATTATCAGTATTCAAAGAATACTCTTGTATTGGCTGGGGCATTATTACTTTAACTAAAGGTTGTGAAAAAGTTATTGCCGTATTATCAGCGACTGCAGCAGTTAAAGCAGGAGATACAGTTAATCGAATAACTCTAGTATAAATTCCAGAGTAGTTTGTATTAGTTATTGTATTATCACTATTGGCAGTATCTGTTTCTACCATAGTAATAAGATGAGCTTTATTTTGTCCAGAAATATTAATCATATCGCCAGGAGCAGGTAAATTTGTTCCCCCAGTAGCAGGATCATACTCGGCTGCATTATTAGTGCCCGACGTATTCTTTTCAATATGTAATGTAAGAGTAGAACTTCCTGCTGTTGAAGCTTGAACTGTTTGTATAAGATACGTGTTTAATTCTGCGGTTGTTCCATCGTCTCCATCATGATTATAAGTGGAAGTTACAACCGTATTCCAATCAGTATTTTGAGGAGTCCTATACTGCGGTAGAGAAACAAAGAAGGGTGTAAGAGGCCCCTTTTGTTGTAGTAAAAAACTATATACCGGTTCAAACTCTGCACGAGTCATTGGATTGTAATTAATATTAATTTTCCATTTCTGTCCAGCAACTGCTCTAGCAATTACACGTTGAGCATTTGTTCTACTTAACATCATTTTATGATCGTTTACCAGTTTTACAGAAGCAAAGCCCGGACCTACATCTCCTGAGTCTGCTGCTGCTCCCCACCAACCTCTCTTATAGTTGGGGTCTGGTAGTTGATTTGCTAAACTATAAGCCATTACGCTCTCCTAGCAACTGGAGAAGTATAGGTGGTTTCATCTACATCTTCCATGAACTCTTCTCCATATGAATTTGCTGCATTTCTTAACATTCCTATTATATTTCCTTGTTGCTCGATTAGTAAGTCTTCAACACCGGTAGCATCAACTGTATTTATATTAAAGGTTACATTACCAGCTGCATTTGCCATTGCTGCAGTATCGTCTGCAGGTACAATAGTTCCCGGTCTATCAGGCATAAATAATTCAGGTCCTTGCTCTCCGACCACATACCCAGCATTTCCACCCATTGCTCTATGTCGTTTTCCATAGAAAGCGCCACGGAAATTTTCTGGTCCGCCTACTCCTTGTGCACCACGGAAATAATCTAACTCTCCAGAGGCTCCTTTAGATTTTGAAAGATCGACTCCTGTTCTTCTCTTTCCTACTGAGATAGCAGAGGGTTGCGAGACGGATGAGGATGATCCTCCTGCTCCTTGATATGACGCACCGGAAGCGATTGCTAATTGTGCAGCACCCATTACAGCCAGTGCAATCATCATAGGCCAATTTGGAGCTGCCTCCATAATAGCAGCAGCAGTATTAATAACTATCTGTGCCATTTGCATTTTCTTCTGTCGTTCAAATGCTTTCTTTTTCTCTGCCTCTTTCTTCTTCTCTAGCTGTTTAATTTTTGCAAGGCTTTCCTTTGATTTCCCATCTCGTTTCTTTTCTGCTGCTATCTCTTTATCAATTCCTGCTATTTTTGCTTTCGAGGATGCTGCCATGATTTGAGAAACCTGACTTATAGTAGCCCCTATCGCACTCGCGACAGCTGCGCCTTTTTCCATGGCTCCTGCACCACTATCGAAAGTTTCAGCAACCCCAGCCCAGGCACCAGTTATAGCCATTGCGCCACCAGAAACGGCAGCTACAAGTTCACCTTCTGGACCTAACTTTTTCAAGTCTTCCATTAAAGGGCCTGTTATTGCTTGTAAACTTTTTACCTTTTCACTTAAAGGAGTATCAGCTTGCGACTTAGTACCTGTAGAACCTGTTTCTGTATTAGCATCGGTTCCTTCTTCCAACTCTTTATCTATAATTGTTTGCGCTTCATTTCTATTTTTTATCTTCTCTTGTGTAGTCGAACCGGAAGGATTTTTAACTTCTTGACGTAACGCTTCTAATGCTTCTTCTCTGGCTGCCTCTATATTACTAATTGCAGCTATTCTTTCTGCGTCTATAGTTGCTAAAACCTGAGACTCACTAGCCTCGAGATTAGTAATTAAAGTACTTAAGTTATCATCCGCCTTACTGCCTTCAAAACCTTCTTTCTTTGACCGCATTTCTTCTTGTAAGACGCGCATACGCTGAGTTAAAATCTTCCATTCTGCTGCAGCAATTAATTTTTTAATACGAAATTCTTCTGCTATAGCATCTTTTCTCTTATCATAATTAGTTCTCTTTTCAGGATCATCCTCATCTTTATCTTGAAATCTTATTGCAAATTCTTGTGCCTTAGAGAGTTCGCCTTGATATCCTCTAGATACGTCTTTCCTATTTGCTGAACGAGCCGCATTCATAGCTACAGTTTCTTCTGCATCCAGTTGACGATTAGTTAAATCAAGTATTTTTTGTGCGCCATCAGCAATTGCCCTAGTTGCTTGCATTTTAAACTGTAGTATTGCTAGTGTTTCTTTTTCCTTCTCTAAAGTATCATTTTGCTGATGTGTTTGTAGGGCTTTTTCGTTTGCTATCTCCTTCTCTAATCTAAGAATATGATCTTTTATATCTTGATCTTCGAGTTGAGCGGCATTAGCTATTTTGAATTGATCCACTTCATTTTGCATATTTTGAACTTTTTCGTCCCCAATAATCTTTTGTTGCGCTAATACGTTTTTATAATTACCTGCTTCATATTGGGTTAGCTTTAATACTGCTAGTTCAGATTTTGCTGTTTTAACTTTTTGTTTGCTGAACTTTTCAGAGGTTTGAATTGTTTTTAAGTCATCCTTTCTTGCTTTCGTCTTCGCTTTTATTAACTCAACTAATTTCCCTTCTTTTCCGCCTGCTTCTTTGACTAATCCCTCATAATCAATAATATCTTTCAATCCCTGACTAGCATCCTTCTTAAAAACTTCTAGAAAGGCTTTGGGCGACAGAGCTCCTTCTAAGGCGTTTCCGTCTTTGTCCAGCATCGCCATAGCATTGTCTAAATCTGTGAAGGATGTAAGTATATCATCTACCCCACTTTTTAACTTGTTTTTGGAAACAAATTTATCTACAGCATCTTTTGAACTTTCAAAAGTTTTTACTAAGTTAGCACCAACTGCAGGAACTTTTTGTAATTCAGGAATTAGTTTATCCGAAATAGTCTTTGCCAACTCCTCATTAACATTATTTAAGCTTCCAGTTCGCTTAATTTGATTAATTATACCTTTGTTTGCACCTGCTTCTTCAGCAATTTTTACCATTTGTTCAGTGGTAGCTTGACCACTTTCTAGTAAAGTCTCGAGAGAATTTCTAAAAGGTCGTAAGTCACTATTAAACATAGCCATTACAGCATGCCATGCGCCTGTTTTGGCTTCTGTATTTTCTAGGTTTTTGGCCATAGTTGACAGAGCATTATCCATAGCAACATATTCTTGGGATAAACTTGTTATAGTTCCTTCAGCATCAGTACCTCGATTAGCTACATCTTCAAAAGTTCCTGCAAGCTCTTCGTTTGCACTGGCTACTCTTTCAGAATCTTCTTCAAATTTTTTCTGTGCATCACTTTTCATCATTTCGTACACTTTTTTAATAAGTGACCAAACAATTCCTAAAACTGCAATGATTTGACCAATAATGGGAATAGCGGTTAAAAATGCCGTACCTAAAACTTTTATATTGAGTGCTAATTTTCCTGCTTGTAGACCTGTCCATGCTGCCGTTCTACCCCAGAACCCAAGACCAGCAGCACTCACCTTACTTTCAGCAGTCATTCGTACCTTAGCATCTCCTAAGGAGCTTAAGGCATCTTTATAATTGCCTGATGCTGCTGATGCGAGCGCATTTGTTTTTATTTCTTCTGTACTAGACGCATTAAAATCATCTTGGTATTGAGTTAATACATCGATTGCATCTCCAGAAGCTTGTAGTGTGGCTCGTTTGTTTCTTACTGCATCGGTATGCTCTCCTTCTTTTGCTATAAGAGCATCTAATTGTCTCTCATTAACTGCATAAGAATTTTGAGCAGTTCTCATCATTTGATTTAGGCCATCTTGTCCATGTATTGCAGGATCATAGGCTTTTGCTAGTTTCTTAAGTTTTGCACCACCGCCTTCTATATTCTTTAAACTTTTTAATTGTTCTAAACTATGTGCGGCTGCAGCATGTTTTGCCTCCGCATACTTTTGCCCTAAATTTGACAATCCCGGAATCATAGAAGTCGCAATAGTTTTTCCAAATAGTATCATTGCACCAAGCATAGCCGCTTGGGAATTAGCAAATACACCTACAAGAGGTATAAGAACATTATTAAACATATTTAATAAAGTTTTTGTTAGGTCATTAAAAGTTGCAGAAAGCCTATCAAAGGGGTTAGTATCGACATCCCCCATTGCAGCAAACTTTTTCTCTCCCTCTTCAAGTACAGCGTTCATAAATGCTTGCCGTCTTTCAAAAGTAGTTAATTGATTTGCGTTCTTACCAAGAGCGGTCGCATATTTTTCAGTAGCTTCATCCAAACGAACCATAATACCTAATTCGTCCAGTAATTCTGGCTCTAGCTTGATTGCACCTTTTGTAAGACGGTTAAGGGAGTCTGCAGTATCTCGTCCAAGGGCAATACTTGCCTTTCTGGCTACATCACCTAATCTTTGGATACTGGAAGAATCAAAACCAGCACTCGTTGCAAGTGCTGTTGCACGCATAGCATCCTCTAGATTTAATGCGTGCCCAGTGGCTTCTCGTAAGTCGTTAGATATTGTTTTTAGAGCTGTTCCAGAAGCTCTACCCATGGCTTCAAGACCTGCTTCTAGTTGTTGTACTTGTGCAGCACGTTGTAAAGCGCCAAAGGCTGCAGTTAAAGCAAAGATATTAGCAGCAAGAACTGCATAAGCACCAACAAGACTAGAGCTTCCTCCATTAATAGTTTGTGCTTGTTTGGAGAAGGCTTTTGCACCCGAAAGTCCACTTTGATGTAAAGACTTCTCTCTTTTGTGAGTCTTATCTCGAGTTCTATTTAAACTGTCGGTGGACTTACCAAGATTATCAGTAGATTTAGCAGCTGCATCAGCTTCTTTAGCAACTACTTTTAAGTTACCGTCTTTTTCGACCTTAACCTTAAATGTAATACTATTTGCCACTATCTCTTTCTCTTCATTCTATCATATTCCCGCTTTAATGTATCTGCGGCTTTCTTGATAGCTCTGGTATCTAACCATTCAATAATATCTAAAAGAAAATCTTTATCATTTTCTTCTATTCCATAGACCTCCATATATAGTTTAAGATTTGTATAGTCTTTTCCTACATATCCAATTTCAGGGTAAACTCTATCCCCAAGCCTGTTAAAAATAGACATAGCATCTATTACAATTTCGGGCATATCCTCCATACTTGGAGGAATCTTATCTTCTTCAATGGGCTGCCCCATTTGTTCCTGCATTTCAAAATACTTTTCTGCAGTCATCCCAGAATCAAGATTTAGGAACATCTCCTCCAGTCTTTTTAGGCACTGGTCTTTTTGGGTCGCTGCGAAAGTTA
>Ga0209404_10002845_pt1 | contig 10447 bp, 7 predicted proteins | sample TroAtlMetagenome_2_FD_187447 | JGI IMG/M metagenome (GOLD analysis project Ga0209404, IMG submission 187447) | Marine eukaryotic phytoplankton communities from Atlantic Ocean - Tropical Atlantic ANT8 Metagenome (SPAdes) (version 2) | ecosystem: Environmental > Aquatic > Marine > Oceanic | place... | reverse complement strand
ATCCATCCCGAGGAGGAAGAGGAGGACGACGAGGAGGAATCCGTTCAAGAGCCGGAGCCCGAGCCCGAGCCGGAGCTGCGGGATTTAGATGTCAGCTCATTGAAAATGAAGTGCGCTTCTTTAGGACTGAAGCAGTCCGGTAGTAGGGAAGAACTCATACATCGCATCGAGGAGGCCACTCATGAATCTGAGGAGGAGCCCGACGTCATCGCGGAAGATGCCGAGAAAGCAGTGCATCGGACCTTCGAGGGCAAGAAGGCGAGGAAGAAGCAGTGGAGCGGCGGTCGGGACAGTAGGACCATCCGGGCGGAGAAGGAGTTCGCCCAAAAAGAGAAGGAACGGTTGGCGAGAGATGCGGAACGCTTAGCAAGGGAAGCGGCCAAGCCGAAATTGCTCGAGGCTTTAGCACCGGTCAAGCGGAAAGGCGGCTGTTTCAACGCGTGTTATGACAGATATGTGCTCGGGTTGGGCAAATATAAACATGTCGACTATAGCGAGTTCACGCCGTACTTGGGTGATTTCGCTCACTTAGGACTCAAGGAGCCGGACGTGTGTCGCCTGCTGAACATCTTCCTGAAGATCGATTCCGATCGGAGTGGCTACATGGACTCGTTCGAGTTCCTCATGTGGGCGGTGCGTTTCCCGCGTCCACGATCGCCCGAGAGTCGACGCGTCTCGCCCCGCGCAGGACATCGAGCGGAGCCCCTTCGCCGAGAAGATCTTCAAAATTTTCGATCATGACTTGAGTGGAGAGTTGGATTTTGTCGAATTCGTCTGCGCCATCTGGAACTTCTGCACCATGGACGACGCCGACGTCGTGAGTTTTGCCTTCGAGTGCTTCGGGGACCGAAATCCCGTGACCAAGGAGTGGTGGCTCCAGCAGGAGGGTGTGGACTTGTTGACGCAGTCGATCTTCGACGTGGAGACGCAGGCCTACAAGACGTGCAAGGTGTTCTTCGACGACATCATCATGCGGAACGGGAAGGTCACGGAGCGCGACTGGACGAAGTGGACGCAACACAACCGGCGAGCTCTCCGGCCGCTGATTGACCTGCGGAACAAGATGCGGCGCCAGATCGTCGGGAGGAAGTGGTGGAAGAAATTGATGAAGTTCCGCAAGAAGCAGTTCTTCCGGATGCGGTTCCACGACATCGAGAAGGCGCGCTCGCGGCGTCCCGCGCGTCGTCGCCAGGAATGACGGAAGTTGCTCCGCGCAGGCCATCGATAGTAAACGGCGCCAGATGAACCGGAAGCCGCTCGCGCAGCAGAAGGAGGAGGCGACCGTCGAGAAAGTATTCGCCTCTCGTCGTACCAGAGAATCGCGCGGCTCGTTCGACAACGCGAACGAGCACGCGCGCCAGCGCGAAGAGGAGCGGTTAGCTAAGCGCCAAAAACCCAAACGCAAGAAGTTCAAAATAGTCATGATGCACGGCTACGAGCAGTCCGTGCCCTGGACCGACGACGACGATAACGCGTCTCCGAAAAAACAGCCTTCCGTCGAGCGACCGATCGAGATCAAGCGCAAGGCCGCCAAACTCAAGAAGAGAAACCACGACGAGAAGATAGCTTTACTGAAATCCTTGCGGTCGGGCAGCGCGGCGCACGACTTTAACCGGAGAAGGTCGCCCTCAAAACGCCTCCAGGCGGGCTCGGCGTTTCTGGACGCGGCGAAGATGAACGGGTCCGCGGCGCGCGCCGCAGCTCGCTTAATCTCGAAGACCGGCCGGCCGAAATATGAGACGAACTCCTACTCCATCCTGTCGGAGCCGTCGGAATTGGAACGGGCGTCGGGCATCTACACGCTCTCCGGCATGATTCCTACAGGGGATGTGGTCGAGCAAGCGCGAGCGCTCGGCCAGGACCGGGAGCAGGAGGTCCTCCGGCTGGAGTACCGCGGGTAAGATGTTAGTGTGTGATAAATAAATAAATTAGGAATCGAGGATGGAGGGGGTAACGACGGAGGTGTGCGCGATGTCCTACGAACCGTAAACTTTGATTCTCGAACGTTTCGACTGCTTCTCGACGACGGAGGAAGAGTAACGACGGGGGTAACGACCCTTTCAATGCAGTCCCAAGAGAACGGCGAAAACGGACACCGCGCCGACCGCCGAAGCGACGCGACCGCCCAATGTGGCGGAGTCGACGATGTCGGAGCAGACGGAGTCGCCGGAGGAGCAGCACTTATAATCGACCCCGACGTGATGGACATAAGCCGCCCTAGCGTCATGTCCTGGCGCTGCACTTTTGGTGCAGGACTCCTTCGCAGTTGAGGCGCTCGAAAAGTCGTCGCCTTCCAAGGCTGCTCCGGGTTCTTGGGTGAGGTGGTTCATGAGCTGAATGCAGGTCGACCCAGCTTGTTGGTCGTACACGTGGGACGGCACCCAGCTCGAAGGGTCCGCGCAGAGGTAGCTGTGGTCGACCCAGCACGCGCTGCGCTGCGAAGCGGCGTCGCCGGTGCCGCAGCAATAGGTCGCGGCATCGTCGACAGTATACTTGACCTCCCACGTTTCGGCCGAGCACGAGAAGGCGGACGAAAAGTCCTTACCCGCCAGGGTCTGGCCGCTGCTCGTGAGGTGGGCCATCATTGCATCACACGTCACGCTGCTACAGGTAGGACAAGCGTACATTGCGCTCCCCTGGTAGTTTGCGGGCGTCGCGCAGACGTGGCTGTAGTCTGTCTGAGCCACCGCGGGAGCGGCCAGGAGCGCGAGGCATAGAGCAGCGCACCTCATGCTACTCGGTGCGTCTTGTGAATGGTTGGCGCCGCGCGGGCAGCAATCAGCAATTCAGCAATCAGAGCCCGCCGGGCGCAGCGCAGAGAGCTTTGTTCAACGTCGGCCTTTGGGATGCCGGGAGATGCTTCCGGGCGCGCTCGGTCTCTATCCAGTCCTAGCTTGCGTCGACGACCGCTGCAACGCAATGTGGCGAGATGATGTCGGGTCGGCACCGTGCTCACCGTGCTCGACCGGGCGCCGCGCGAGAGACCCGGGCGCCGTCGTGGCGCTCGACCCCACGGCGGGCGCGGGGGCGGCCTCCTCGTTCGCTCGTCGAGGTTTCTGATGTGCAGTCTGGGGTCGGGGACGTGCTGCTAAGTGTACCTTGAATCGTCGTCCCGATCTTGAAAGCGGCTCCGCGAGAGAGAGAGAGAGAGAGAGAGAGAGAGAGAGAGAGAGAGAGAGAGAGAGAGAGAGTCGCTTATTGAACCCACCCCCAGGTGGCAGGTCTGCGCGCTAACGGCCTGTAACACACTAGCAAGCAAGGTACCTTACCCTACATATAAGTATAGTACCTCTTGAGCCAAGCGGCAGCTGCCAAGCGGCCAGGCTGCCCGGCATTTGCAAGGCGGTTTGCGTAGGATTGGAACTCTGTTGCCTCATTCACCCAACGAGAGCATCAGTCAGCACCTCCTCCATCTCGCAGTTCCTCAAGTAGCCCCTGGTCATTTCGCAGCTTAGCACAAGCATGCTAAGGTAAAGGCTGCGCGCAACCGCCAGGATGCTGCGCCCCCTGGTGCTCGCGTTGAGCGTGCTGCCGGCTGCAGCCGACTTCGACCTGTCGCTGCCGTTCGCACAGAGCTCGGCGTACAACACGCAGACGGCGTTCCTCGACGGACGTCGCTCAGATCAGTGGCGTCAAGACGGCGATGTTCCTGCACGATTCGGAGGTCGTGTTCGACTACGCCCGCTCAGACACGACGTCCAGCGGCGGCCTCGATTCGCTCCAAGTCCAGTGGAGCGTGACCAAGAGCTGGGCTTCGTTCCTCATGGGCGTGCTCATCGATGAAGGCTACCTGGCGAACGAGCACGTTACGCTCGAGGAGGTCTTCACGTCGCCAGACTATGACTCCACATGGGCGTCGGTGACAAACGCGGCTGCGAAGAAGACCATCACGGTGCAGGAGCTCCTCACACAGACGGCCGGGTATTGGTGGTGCTGGTGGGAGTGGCACGCGAATCCGGACTCGCTGCTCCAGGCGCTCAACTTTTGCTGGGCTTCCTCGACCCGCGGATCGTTTTCCTACGCCAATCCGTCGATTCTCGCGTACATCCTCTACGAGCTCACGGGCGAGACGCCGCTCGAGTTCGCGACGTCGACCGGCGCTTTCGCCGCCCTCGGCATCGCGCCCGGCGACTTGACCTGGGAGCAAAACGCCGAAGGGATCGAGATGTTCGGGTACGGAATGTACGCCTCCGCCGCGCAGATGGCAAAGCTCGGGCAGCTCTACATGCAGCACGGAAAGTCGGGCGCAACGCAAGTCGTCTCGCGAGCGTGGGTCGCCCGCTCGCAGAGCCCGCACGTGTTGACCGGCGATGATTGGGGCGGCGACCACTACGGATATCTTTGGTGGGTGCATGGGTGCTCGGCTCCATACAACTCGACGTACTCTGCCGTGGGAAACGATGGCCAGTACATTACTTTGTTTCAGGAGCACGGAGCGGTGCTTGCGTGCACGTCAGACAACTATGACGCCGCGGACGACCTCACGGAGCTCGTCGAAAACCATTTCCTCGGGGGGCGACAGTGCCCGACGCCGCACTCGACGCCGAGGCCGACGCCGCGCCCGACAACGAGCCCGCGGCCGACCCCCATCGTGGAAGTCTCCGCAGGATCCAGATCAGCTCGGCTGAGCTCCCCCATCTCGTGGGCGCTTCCTTCGGCGCTCGTTTTGGTCGCCCTTAGAACTAAAGAACTGTAAGTGTGTACATACTGCCTCTACATACTGCCAGCATATCTCGCCGAAATAAACTTCGCGGCCCTGGGATTCCGGTGTCCGGCCTGCTCCCCCCTCGCAGTCGTCGCCTCCGAGCTAACACTCGGGGCGACGGCGTGCGAGGGCCGGGGGCGGGGCGGGTGTTCGGTCACGCAGCCCCGCGGCGGTCGTGGCGGCTAGGCAGGGCCTAGCTCTAAGCAAAGCAAACTTGGCAGGAGATTCAAATTGGGAGTACTTAGACATTGGACGTGGTGCTGAGTAGTATGCTCCACGTGGGTGACTCGCGAGATATGTACGATGGGGCGGAAAGCCGGGGCTCGATGGGGACGGCTCACGGCCCGAGCGCGACGGCGCCGACGAGAGCGAGGACCGCCGAGATCGCGGGGCCGGCCGCGGCCGCGGCCGAGATGGGCTTAACAGCGCATTGTTTCGGGTTCGCCTTGTAGTCTACCAGATCTGCTTCAGAGATCGAGGCCTGTGTCTGGTAGCACGTCGCGGAGGCATCCTGGACTACCGTTGTGGCCCCCGTGGAGTCCAGACACGCGTCACCCGACCACGTCGAGTCGAACTGCGTCCCGGTGCCGTATTCATCGGTGCACCCGGAGACCGTGTCCCACTTGACGTCGGAGCCGGCACAAACGGAGTTGGCGGGCGCGTACTGTTGGGCGACATGGATACAGGAGGTCGGCGTGCACTGCGCCGAGATGTCGCGGCGAAGGAAGTCCGCGCAGTCGCAGCCGCAGCCGGGGTAGTTCGGCGGCAGCGGCAGCGAGTCGTCGTCCCCCGGCGGATCATCATCATTGCACGGTCCGTCCCACAGGCCATTGAGCACGTCCTCCTTTGCCTGGGCCATGGACGAGCACTCGTTGCAGAGCGGAGCGTCCGGCATAAATCCGAAATAGGGGTACCGGCAGCCCTCGGGGCCCCAGAGGCCCATCACGTCGAACAGTCCGCTGTCGCCGTAGGGCATTTGTAGTTTCTTGTTGTCCGGAACCATGGCATCGTCGACGTCGCTGTACGTCGACTGAACGTTGGAGGTGGCGCCCGCGAGCGACGTCAGGGAAGCAGCCGCATCGAAGCTGCACGGGCCGCCCGTGCTCGCGACGAGATTCTGGAAGAACGTCGCCATCGCAGCCTCGAAGCCGGATTGTGTCCCGTCCGGCGAACAGCCTTCGCAGACGATCGTGGCCGTGCCTGCGTCGTTATGATCGCTCTCGACCCAGCAGTCAAAGTCTATGTCGTCTTGGTGTTTGTCTTTGCACCCTCGAGACTCCAGCTGGCCCTCGAGACTCTTGCGCCCGAGCGGTTGCTCGTCGTCGCTTTGGTCCACGTACGTGTGGCAGTCTCCCTCGATGTTGTCGCGATTGGAGCCGTCCGCGCCGGCCATGACCACGGGCGCCTTGTACTGGAACCGCAGGTCCCCGCTCGCCAGGCTGGGATGCGCACCGAGATCCACGGGCTCGTCGCAGACGGCGTCCACGAGAGCGCAGTCGGAGCACGCCGCGATCAGGCACGTGATGTCGTCCTGGCACGAGGGCGGGCAAATCCCCGCGTTCGCGGGGAGATCCTTATCTTGCGCGCACGTCGAGTCGTCCGGGTTGCTGCCCCAGACCTGTGTGTCAGAGAACTAGTGCGTCGCATCGACGGGTGCTCGGCGACCGACGAGACAATACTTCCACGCAATCGAGCAGACGACGTACCACAACAATCCACAAATCGAAGGCAACACACAAACTCTGCGTCGCTGACGGCTCGGTCCATAAAGTCTTCCTCGGCCTGGTCGCACGCCGTGAGTCCGGAGAGCCGCCGGCGCAACGAGTGCGTATTTTTGGTGAGCGCGTTTCGGAGCGCGAGGTGCTGCGGCGCCGAGGACGGGTCCACGAAACCGAAGACCGTCGGGTGCCTGTACAACGTGACGAAGCCGTCGCCGAACTGGACGTTGGAAAGCGCGTGTCTTACGACGCGCGACCGTTCAAGCCAAGCTCCGGCGCCCGGCGCCGCGTCTTTCAACAGAACCGCCAGTTTTGCATCCGTCTCGGCGTTCGAGTCGATGCCGCCATCCTGGGGCTTTAGCTTGAGACCCGACTTCGAGAGCGGCGCGGCGACGAGCGGCGTCGCGTCTCCGACGTATTGAAACGGCGCCGTCACGGCGATGTCCTCGCTCTGCTTGACCCCGAACGTGCCGTCGAGCGCAGCCACGAGCTCATCGCCGGCGAAGCGCTCGTCTTGCGTTTGGCGCGCCACGGCCACGTCGCCCTCGGCAGCTTCGACGGAGTACTGGCGCATCTGTTGAGTTTTCATGTCGCCGAACTTCCACTCGACCGAGACCAGCACCGACGACGCGCGGTCTGGCTTGCGCGCGGTCTGCGGTAACGAATCGAGGAGCGGCAGCGGCGGGAGTTCGTTGCCGCCATAGTTCAGGACGTAGAGCTTGCACGCGCCATCCTCGGCCGACACGCCGAAGCCGACGCTCGGCAGCTTTCCCGTGTCGTCGGCCGCGATGGAATCGAGCCAGGCTTCGACGAGCGGCGGCGCTTTGAGGGATTCGGCGACGTTTCTCGCTTGTTCGACGACCGCCTCGCGGCCGAAGGTCCAGCAGTCGCACGGCGGCTGCAGCGCGACGTGGTACCGCTGCGTCAGAGCCGTTCCGTCTTCGAAGAACTTGGCACTGACGCCGAGCGCCTCCATCGGCGCGTGGCCATCGCCGAACAGCTGTTCGAGGGCGCGGAAAGGCGCACCCCAGACCGGTTCCTCGGCGTCGAGGCCCGTCGCCGCTCGGAGCACGTCGCGCGTCGCGCGGAGCTTTCTGCGCTCTTCGTCTTTCGGCAGCTGTTTCGCCTTCGTCGCCGCTCTCTCCCCGCCGAGCTTCTGGAAGGCCTTGAGGTACCCCGATTCCTTCTTCTGGATAGCCGCGAGCGCCGGGCCCGGCCTCGCGCTGTCGAGCGCCGCGTGCACGCGGAAGTTGTGCTCATTCAAGAGGTCGTGGGCCTTCTCGCGCAGGTCGGGGGGAAGCAAATGACCGTGATCCGCGAGGAGCCGCGACGCTTTGGCTGCCCTCTCCGCGCTCCGTTCGACCGCGGGAGCATGCTCCTCCGGGGCGAACGGGGCGAGGGCGGCGAGGTCCGCCGCAGCTCCCGCGTCCCAAAGCGCGAGGACGACGAGGACGGAACGCATCGTTCGGCTGCCTGTCTCCTGTCTCCCAGAGCCTCTCGTAATCTGATGGGCATGGCAGCTCATATATCGATATCTCTGATGATAGGGGGGGTTTCGAAACCGAACGTACCGTACGATACTGATACGAGTTTGATACCGACTTTTACTTTCAGGCGGCCTAGCTCCACGGCGCGTGCTTATTTAATCTGAGAATCAGTGAGATCCCGGTCAGTTTCCCGGAGGGACCCAGCGATGGACGCGGGCGCGTGCGCGGCTGGTAGAAGCAGTTACGCCACCGGGGGGAGGGGGTGGGAAATCAAGAATGGGAATGAGGCGACGTCGAAACCGTGTCTGGGTGACTCGAAGGATTCGGTGCCCCGTCGGCCGCCGCTCGCGAGGGGGGGTGGGATTTTGCGAGAGTGAAGATTCTTACGAGAGGGGCTTAGGGAAATCTCGGATCAGAGCGGGGGCGGGGTGATCGTACAAGTAAGGGCAGGGGGTAGCTGGAGCATCGAAGTCACTGCTCCTCGGCCGCCGCGGGCTCCTCGGCCACCGCAGGCTCCGCAGCTTCTAGGTCAACCTCCGCCGCCGGCGGCGCGCCGCCCTCAGCAACCTTTGCACCTCCTCCGTCGTCCTCCCGCGCGATGTCGTTCGCGCACACGCAACCCATGCAGGCGGCCCCGCCGCTGAAGAGCATGCACGAGAGCGCCCCGATCACGCCAGAAATAGCCCAGAAAGTCGCAATGTCAATTCGAATAAGTATAGGAATAAGTGCCGCGATAACGAAGCCGGCAATCCACATTATGGTGATGAGCGACACATGACAGCACCGCTTCTTCCTAAACCATTCGGAGCAGGGCTTGGTGTCCCCGCAGCAGCCGCATTTGCCGGCGGAACAACAACCGTTGACCATTTTCGTTCTGCTGCCGCTCTGCCGCTGTCCTTGTTAGCAGCGCAACGCGTTAACGCCTGATACAATACTACACGAGCTTGTACCGATACCGAGCCAGGTATTTGACAAGGCACGACTAACATATCCCGTCGACGGGATATGTCATACGGGAAATGTGGTGCTTGTAAATGGAAGTTCGCTTCTCTCGGCCCCGCGTTTCGGAACCGATGCTGGCGCTAGTAGGAAAGGAATAGATCATGCCTGATGAGCCAGTTTGAGGGGATCCCGTCCCCGGGGCGCGGCGTTTAGGAAATCGCGCGCTAGCGGCCTGTAAGACACTAGGCATGTGCCTGGGTTAACGCTTGCGCACAGCGTCTGCCTCGCGTTTTACGAGCTGTTTTACGAAAGGGTAAAGGCTTGGGGGGGGCGCTGCCCTCGTACCTCGTAACGCAGCCCGGGCACTCCAAACGCGAATTTAACATGGGGGACGATGCCGATGGCTGCTGTACCCTCAAGCGCGGCTCCGGGATCTTCATCCTCGTGCTCTCCATCATCTCCCTCGTCGGCACCGTCATCTGCGCGGTCATCGCGTCCGCGACGGAGATGGGCCTCTACGCGGCCTTCAACTGGATCCACTTCGTCCTCCTCATTTACCTCATCTCGGCCGCCTCGGCCTACGTGTGCTGCCGCGCGTGCGGCAGCAAGATCACGGGGGGGCTCGCCGTCGGCTACGGCGTCCTCGCCTTCGTGACCTTCATCGTCCTCGCGACTGGCCAGCGGTCCGCCATCAAGCACAATTGCGAAGGTACCGTGGAGTGCGCCTCCATCTCAGACTGGGGAGATCATGATCCCGAGTGTGGGCGCAAGACGTCGTCCTTCTCGCTGTGCTACCTTCCGGAGACGGACGGCCGCCGCCGCCGTCTCGCGTCTTCGTTAGGTTACACGCGGACATCAGGTTACTGCCGCCAAGATGGCGATGCTGCAGTAGACACAACGGGCCACGTGTTTACGTCGCCCGGGTCTGGAACGGATGAGTGGTGTAGGGAACGGTGCGACGAGGATCCAAGCTGCGTCGCCTTTGACAACTGTAATGAGTGCTGGCTGCACGGGGCGCCGCGCTCAACTGGCGTTGGGGGTGGTTGCGAATGCTGGGTAAAAAACACCTGCGACTACGTCGCCGTCTCCGGCCGCGGCTGCGAGTCCTACATCCACATGGATGGCGGCTGGTATGGGGACCGATGGCTCTGGGGCGGCTCGACGTCGCTCGAGGACTGCGCCGCCGCCGTCCGCGCGTACGACGGCCAGGACGGGTGCCGCGGCGCCTATTTCTTCTACGAGACCGGTGGATACTGCAACTGCCCGACGGACGATTGCGAGCTCGGCTACGAGAATGGGAACGCTGGCGGGCCGGGCCAGTTGTACCAGTACGGCTGCGGTGTTGACGTTGACGTTGCCCCGACGTGGTACTACTCGAAGTGGGGCGACGACTGCCAGCACGACGGCGGCGACGACGACCACTGCCGCGCGTTCAGGACACAAGACGACTGCATCAACTATTGCAATCCGTGGGACGACGACGGCGACGAGCAGTGCGAGGACGCGGACGACCCGGAAGACTGCAACTCGATCGTTACGCACGTCAACACGGTGGCCGGCTGGTCGACGTTTTTTGCAGGGCTGGTGCTCTTCCC
>Ga0209404_10002843_pt1 | contig 10449 bp, 6 predicted proteins | sample TroAtlMetagenome_2_FD_187447 | JGI IMG/M metagenome (GOLD analysis project Ga0209404, IMG submission 187447) | Marine eukaryotic phytoplankton communities from Atlantic Ocean - Tropical Atlantic ANT8 Metagenome (SPAdes) (version 2) | ecosystem: Environmental > Aquatic > Marine > Oceanic | place... | reverse complement strand
AGCCTATGTTGAAGAGAAAACGTATCTGCACATCTGGTCCGGAAGTGAGGTCACGCTGGGAAAGCATACCACAGGGAAGCAGCTCAGGGTCGGTCGGGGCGTAGTAACCTTGGATGTTGCGCCACAACCGGATGGGCAGCCGATGGTGGTCCGGGGCGGGAATGCTACTGTGACCCTGAAGAGTGCGAGGGCTACGGTGTATAGCCGCGGTCAGGAAACGAGGGTGGAAGTAGTGGAGGGATCTGCTCAGGTGGTTCGTCCGAGGGATGGTGCTAGGATACAGATCAGTGCGGGGGGGTGGACCGAGGTGAACGATCAGGCTCTGCCAAGGGCATGGAATTTCCTGGCCGGGGTGAACCTGAACGGTGGCGAGGTGGCAGTGGATGGAGGAACGTGGTTTTCCTATACGAAGGCCCAGTCAGAGGGCTTCAAGGTAGGAGTCGAGGGAAAGGAGGGAAGTGTGCAAGAAACAATTTCGACGCAGCAACCGAGTGGGCATGTCCCGGGTGCTGGGTTGCAGGGCATGCTGATGAGCAAGGTCTCTGTCAACAATGCGACGATGTCGCTCCGGTGGCCCAGAGAGAATGGTCTTTATCAGGTTTTTGTATGGATGATGGAGGATGAAGGAAACTCGGTGCGGTCCTTGCGCCTGAATGTGGAGAACAAGAAGATTCCGGAGGAACTGGGTAGGAAACAGACTCTGGGTGCGTGGAACCGCTTTGGGCCCTACCGCGCGGAGGTTAAGGATGGGAGCTTGGATCTTCTTCTCAGCGCGAACTCCAAATTCCAAAGCAAGAATCCCCATCTGTCTGGAATAGCGGTTTATGGCCTCGCAGCAACTGGAGCCACCGCGGGGTCGGGGGAGGAGAGAGGAGTAGGCGTTCTGGACGTTGATTCCAGCTTCGAGGGAGAAAATCTGGCTACGGAGCCAACGGTGCCGGACTAATTGGCCAGCTCATCAGCGTTGCCGTGGGATCAGTTTGGTAACGAAGGCAGTTCCGAGGAGTGCTACGGCCATTCCGAGGATCATGCGATTGGTGATTTCCTCCTGAAGAAAAAGCGAGCCCCAGAGAATCCCGAAGACTGGGATGATAAAAGTGACTGTGGTGGCCGCAGTCGCCCCGTTTCTTTTAAGTAGGTCGAAGAAGAGGATAAAGGCAAAGGCCGTGCAGAGGAGACCGAGGGCTAATACGCTGAAGATGGTGCCGGCTTCGGGTGCTTGTGGTGGGGTGAAGACGAAGACAAATGGAAGAAGGGCGAGCGTCGAAGCAAGAAGACTTCCGGCCGAGACCGCGAGGGGAGAGACATCAGGGAGCCTCGATTTGGCGTAGTGTCCGGCGTAGGCATAGCAGCAGGTCGCACAGAGGACCGCAACAATTGGCCACCCTGCTCCGTCCCGGGTAAAGTCGAGTTGATTCCCGGTAAGAATTGCGATTCCAGAGAGGCCTATCGCAAGGCCGCCCACCTGAAGGCGGGAGAGAGGAATACGGAGCCACCAAAAACCGATGACAGCAGCGCAGATCGGAGTGGTAGCATTCAGAAGAGAGGTAAAGCCTGCTTCGAGCTGGAGCGAGGCCCAGCAGAGAAGAGAAAAGGGCACGGCGGAATTGAAAAGCCCTAGGGTCAGAAGAGAGAACTTATGGGAGCGTAGTGCCTTGCGATGCTCCGCTCGTAGCAGGAAAGGAGCTAGAGCCAGAGCTGCAATGGCAACGCGGGCGAACGTGGTAAGAAAGGGTCCAAGCTCGGGAGCCGTGATCCGCATGAAGAGAAACGATGCTCCCCAGATTGCGGAGAGGAGTATCAGCTTGATGGCATCGTTCGGTCTCACCTGTTCACCATTGCAGATCCCAGGGGAGTGCTAGATTGAGTTAGAGGGAAGGAGGCGCTCATTGCGCCCTTTGGCTGAAAACGGAGGGCGGGATGGAATTTTCGAGGAGTGGTTCGCCTGGAGAAATTCCCCCCTGCAAGCGAGTGTTGCCGCGACTAATTCTTATGTGAGCTGGAGAGGGCCGTCCTTACTCTGAGTCTTGTTGCCGAAGTGCTGGATCTCATGGCCAAAGGAATGAGCCAAGGACAGGAGCAGGCGGTTGTGAGGCTGGCCGTCAAAATCGTGGGACTGCCCCATTTTAAATTTAGACCCTCCGCCAAGGAGGAGGAAGGGAATATCGTTCTGGCTATGGGAGTTGCCCTTGCCCAGCTCGTTGGTCCACATGATTGTGGTGTGGTCAAGCATGGAGCCTTCAGCTCCAGGCTCTGGCAGGCTGTCCAACTTCGAAGCGAGGTAGGCGATTTCTGCCGCGAACCACTGATTGATTCGTAGGAGCTTCTCCTGCGCGTTTTTGTTTTTGTCAGGCTCGTGGGAGAGGTGGTGGTGCCCTTCCTCAACATCCAGCCATCGCATCCGGGCTTGTCCGACCGACCGCATGTACTGGAGGCTTGCTACCCTGCACATGTCGTTCGCGAGCGAATTGACGAGAAGGTCAATTTGCATTCTGCTAATCTCCGGAGTGTTGTCGTTGACCAGTTCGATATTAGGGTCCAGCTCGGGCTCGGGGTGGACAAGAGCGCTCTCGTCCCCCGTCCTTTTGAGCTCACTTTCCATCGAACGTACCAGCTCGAGGTGCTCCTTGAGCCTCTTCTGGTCTTCACTGCTGATTCTCGAGGAGACTTTAGTCAGGTCTTCTCGGACGTCATCCAGAAGTCCAGCCAGGGTGGCCCGGTCCTTACTCTGTCCGTAGAGCCGGTTGAGCATCTGGTAGGGATCGTCGACGGGAGCCACGGGCTTGTTCGATCCGGCGTAGACCATCCGAGTCCAGTTGTCTGCGCGGGCAGGTACTGCAACTCCGAATTCGAGGGATCCAAAACGGGTGCGAGTGGCGGGATTCTTCTGGAGAAAGTTCCTGATCTCCTGATCGATTGAGATGCCACTTGCCCATCCTGCCGGTGAGTCCGATCCGCCCTGAATATTTCCGGGCAGCAGCTCGATGCCGGTGAGTAGGCAGCTCATCCCTCGCTGGTGTCCGTCACCGTCACCCCGGATTTTGTTGTTCAGCCCCTTGAGCATGAGCATGCGATCCTTGAAGGGAGCGAGCGGCTGGAGGATGGCCTTGAGTTCCTTTAACGGCCCCGGGGAATCCTGCCAGAATTGGGTAGGTAGAGTTCCATTGGGTGAAAATACAACAATCAGGCGCTGTCGCGGGTTCTGGTTCTGGGCCGCCTGCAGACTGGGGAGCCCGGCAACAAAGGGCAGAGACGCACCCGACAGACCGAGGTCGCGGAGAAAGGTGCGGCGGCTGCGCGGTATTGTCATGGGTCCAGGATAGAGTCTTTTATTTGAGGGCGAGGGGCTTGTCCTCAGTCTCGTGGCTCACAGCCAACGTGGTTAATTCTACGAGCAAACTCCTGATATTGTAACCAGATTTTATAAATTTTGCGTGTAGCGATGCCGTTGTGTCCAACCCATAGGCGTTAATGGACTGCTTGGTAAAGTGATGAAATAGGGTGGTGATGAATTTCTCGTGGGCGGGTTTACTTCCGGCTGCGAGCTCTGCGAGCTCCCGGATATTTCCGATCTGGAATGCTGTTTCATCCTCGTCGATGTAGCGACTCTTCGTGTTAACTGGCTTTTCGTTATCAGAGACACGATGGCGGCCAACGGCATCAAAGTTCTCGAGGCTGAATCCGACAGGATTGATGATCTTGTGGCATTCCATACAGGAGGTAGCCTTGGTTAGCTTCGTTACTTTTTCGCGCATTGTGAGCGATGGATCGAATTCCTCATCCTTGAAGGTAACGGCTTCGACAGGAGGCTTGAGCAGGCGACCGAGGACCTTTCTGCTGATAAACACCCCCCGGTGAATAGGTGAGGTGTTGTCGTGATAGGCGTGGGCCGCCAGTAGAAAGGGATGGGTTAGAATTCCTGAGTTGGATCTGCCGGGGAGGGTCACTCTCTGCAGGGTGTCACCTTGCAGGGGCTCAGCCTCGTAAAATCGTGCAAGGCGCTCATTCAGGTAGAGGTGTTGGTCGAGGAGGAGTTCACGGTAGTCAGAGCGGGGACTCCAGGCCACTTCGTCAACAAAGCGCTCTAGCGACCGGCGGAGGTCTGCCACAAGCCGCTCGTTGAAACCGGGGAAGAGAGAGGGATCTTTCCCTAGGTCGTGCTGCTCATCGAGTGCCAGCCACCGGTTGAAGAAACCCTTCATCTTTCTCCTCGTCTTGCTGTTGTGTAGCATTCGTTGGATCTGGGTGGAAATCTGCTCGGGCTGATTGAGCTTGCCCGTTCCCGCTGCGTGAAGGAGCTCCTTGTCCGGGAGGCCATCCCAGAGGATCAGCGCCAGTCGCGATGCCACTGTATAGTCATCCGGGGGGCCGTTATTCTCGGCGAGTTTCGGATAGAGGAAATGAGGAGAGGTCAGGACGAGGAGCATGGAGTGCCGGAGCGCCACCATGGGATCTGGCTGGTTGTTGAAGCGGCGGTCCACGAACGTTTCCTGCTGCTCCGCATTAAGGGGCCGCCTGAATGCCCGGGACGCGAATTGGTGGGCATAGGAGCGCAGGGCTGCCGGATCCTTACGCTGTTCCTTGCTCAGTCCTGACACTGTGCCGAGATAGGTGATTAGATGATTGACCAGTTCGACAGCGGCATAGGTCGTAGCCTGCTGCCATTCCTTAGAGACTCCGGAGCCACGTTCGTAGCCAAGGCTGCGGTCGTCCGGGGGGAATTTGGTCCCGACGACAGTGACAGTGTCGAGGACCTCCGGCATGAGGTAGTCATTCGGGATTGCCTCCCAGATTCCGCCGGGAGGTTTCCACTCAAGGTGTAGAGACGCCACCTTCTCCTTGTAGGTAAAGTAGCGGAGAAAGACCGGGTATCCCCGGCCGGCAAGTAGGAACTTGCTTCCGGATTTCTCATGGGACTCATTCCTCGTGCTCACGTAGGCATCAATGAAGGAGTTCTTGTCATCATCTCCCCGGAAGGAGTTCAGCAGGAACAGGGCGCTGTTGTGGGTTCTCACCCGGAACTGATACAGGCCGGTTTCTGGAGCAAGAAGTGATCCCGACCACCGGACAGAAAACCCATTCTGGTTGATTTTCTCAGCAGGGACTCCGCTTCCCCAGTCGAAATTGATGACGGGGTCGATTCGCTCAAGGACGTGCTCCTTTTCCTTGTTCATCTTCTCGACGTTGAAGTATCGCCCCCGCAGGCCTCGTTCGGGAATAATGGTCTGGGGGCGCTTGAAGGACTCAATGAGGTCCGCTGCAGACTGCCTGTACTGCTCGTTAGTCAGCCGCAGAAGTTCGATACGGGGAGGCCTGTTGCGGAGCTGTGCTGCGGGGCTGTAGAATTCCTCATGAATATACCGGGCGACAGCATGGGCATCCTCATCGATGACCGTATCCTCTTTTTCCTCTGGCATCGACCGGTGGATATACCGGCTGAGGGATTCTACCGACTTACGCCCCCACAGGGGCTCGTCGTATTCCTCTTCGTTCCCCTGCCCCTTGTCTCCGTGGCAGGAGGCGCAGTGGGTGACGTAGATTTTCCTGCCATCAGGCTGTCCGAGAGCGCTTCCTGTCATCAGGAAAGGAATCACGACAAAACTGAAAAAGGGCAATCGCATGCGCGGTGTCTGGATACGGCGCTGAAAAGAGAATATTTCGGCTGCCGGCTGTATAATTATACCCCACAAGCGGGATGATTGAACTTCCTTCTGGGTAGAACTCCTTCCCGTGGACGGGAAGATGCCGCAAAACGGAGGTCAGAAGATTTTTTCAGGCCTATTTCTGCAGCTTTAGCGGGTAGCGTGCACTTACAGTGCGATCGGCAAAGAAGGCCTTTTCAAGCCGTTTCAGCACCTTCGGGTGTTCCGAGGCAAGATCTGTAGTCTCTGCGGGATCCTCATCCAGGTCATAGAGTTCCCATGGACCGGGCTTTTTGGTGCGAACCTTTTGGCGCACGGCCTTCCACCTGCCCTCCATGACTGCAAGCTGTCCCCGGTATCCATGGAACTCCCAGATCATCGGCTTGCGGCGCTGGAAGGTCGCGCCCTTTTTGCCGGTATTCAAGACCAGTGGAAGCAGGCTGTCGCCATCCAGACCCTTGGGGTGTGGCGCTCCCGCAACGTCACATAGGGAGGGAAACCAGTCGGGGAAGTAGGAAGGGGTATTGTCAATGGTTCCTGGCTTGGTCAGTCCCGGCCAGCGCACGACGCATGGCACCCGCATTCCTCCCTCGTAGACGCTTCCTTTGAACCCGCGGAGACCGGCAGTGGAATTGAAAAAGTCCGCATCGACGCCGCCCACACCAAATTTGGGATCCCGGGAACGGTGGGTGGTCCCATTGTCCGAAGTGAAGATGACAATGGTGTTCTCGACGAGGTCATGCTTCTCGAGCCGTTTCAGGATCGCTCCGACATGCTCATCGAGATCTGAGATCATTGCCGCATAGCCTGCCCGCGGACGGGGATGGGGAAGGTAGCCATTCTGCCCCCGGTAGGGCCCTTTCTCCGTGTCCCAATCCTTCGGATATCGGTCGACCCACTCTGCCGGGGGGTGCATGGCGACGTGGGGTTCAACAAATGGGCAATAAAGAAAGAAGGGTCCCTTCTTGTGAGCATCAATGAATTTGAGAGCCTCTTCGAGAATGCGGTCTGGCGCGTAGGTCTTTGCCCGGTAATCATCGGCAAGTATATCGCCTTCGGGCTTTCGCAGATGCCCGCGAATGGGGTTGCTATTGATAGTATCAATTCCCTCATCGTCATCAAGGAAGGGCGGAAAGAAGGAGTGGGCGTTACGCTGGCAGTTGTAGCCATAAAAGCGGTCAAACCCTTGTCGTATCGGGGAGCCGGAGGTGTCAGTTGGTCCGAGGCCCCATTTCCCGAAGCCTCCGGTCGCATAACCCTTCTGTTTCAATGCTTCAGCAATAGTGATGGCCTTTGCGCTGATTGGCCACTGTCCGGGAAACGGCTTGCCGTTTCCTGAGTCTCCGTTATTCCGAATCTCAGCGTGGCCGAGATGGCGGCCAGTCATCAGGACGCAGCGGGCTGGGGCACAAACCGGGGCCCCGGTGTAGTGCCGGAGGAACCGAACACCCTCGCTTGCCAGTCGGTCGATGTTGGGAGTTTTGATTTTCTTCTGGCCGTAGCAGCCCAGTTCGCCCCAACCGAGATCGTCAGCGAGGATGAAAACAATATTGGATCCGGTGGGGGCAGTCTCGGAGGCGGAGATTTTCGGATGGAAGAGGGCGAGGGAACAGAGTGCAAAAAGCTTTAGGAAAAGGGCAGTCTTCATGAATTGCTAAAAGGGGTGTAGATGAGGAGGTAGAGCAAGGGCAAGCCGTGGGGAGGTTCTAGTTCTTCTTGCGCTTTTTGCTCCGGTTGAAGTTGGCTTTGCGCGTGTGGGCAATTTCCTCCGTCGCGGCACCCTTGTCACCCTGAGACTTCATCCAGCCATCGAGCTGGGTTGAGAGCTCTTTTCGGACTCCTGCAAGTGCAGTGTCTTCAATGAGATTGACGAGGCAGTGGGGGTCTTTTTCGACATCGTAGAGCTCTTCGGCAGGCCGCCGCTGGTATTTTTTGACCATTGCCCTAGCGTGAGGATCTCCCTTCTCGGCTTTGTCCTGCCAGCTGACCCAGAAATTGGCTTTTCCGTCTCCTCCTTTACGGGTGACAGCGTTCGTGAAGGTTGCCTCTGGGTGAAGGTTCCGGATATAGCGGTAGCGGGCATTGCCACAACTCCGGATTCCATAGGCATCACTACCGTTGATAATACCGCGGGTGGTCTGCAAGCCGTAGGTATATTTCTTGTGCTCACTGGCATCGCCAAGGAGAACCGGAAGGAAGGATTTACCATCGAGATCCTTAGGAGTCGCGCCTGCCGCCTCGACGAAAGTTGGTAGGAGGTCAACATACTCGACCAAGGCATTGGTGGAAGTGCCTGCCTTCACTTTCCCTGGCCAGCGGGCGATCATTCCGGAAGCTAGCCCCATTTCGAAGCAAGTCCATTTCGCGAAGGGAAAAGCCGACCCCTGCTCTGACACTACGATGACGAGGGTGTTGTCTCTGAGTCCAAAATCATCAAGCAATGAGAGCAAGGCTCCACATTGCCAGTCATAGTAGGTGATTTCGGCAAGATACTTCGAATAGGAAGCTCTCGTGGCGGGGGTGTCCACCCATGAGGGAGGGAGCTTGAGGGATTCGGGGGGATAGGCAGAGGCGTCCCCCATGGTATAGGGCGAGTGAGGTTCGTTTGAGCATGCAACAAGACAAAAGGGAGTCTCTGAAGAACGGCATTGAGCGATAAATTTCTTCAGGTTCGGGAAGAACGGCCGGGTCTCAGGCTCGTTTTTGCTGAAGTCGTTGGAATACTCAAATGGGAAGGACTCTTTGGGAGAAATATGACCTTTCCCGCTCAAGGCTACCCGATAGCCAGAGTCCCTCAGATAGTGGACGATCGATTTGGTTCCCGGGTAAACCCGGGTGTGGTTCGGCCACGCGCCGAACGCACGGGGTAGAGTCCGGTATAGATATTGTGCCTGGTGGGCGAGCACATCGGAGCAGTCTGAAAGCAGCGGTTGAAGGTAAGCCCTTCCTTCGCAAGCTTATTCAGGGTTGGAGTCTTGGCCTGTCCGCCATAGACCTCCATATCAAGGTAAGTGCAATCGTCCGCGATCATCAGAACGATATTCGGGCGTTCTGCTGCACTGGCCATGGGAGAAGCGGCAAAAATTGCGAGAACGCCAATAAGAGTCGCTACGATGACAGGTGGTGAGGGAAGGATGCAGAATGACAGAATCTTCACGCTGGGATGCTAGGGACGGCCAACTGCTTGTCGATGGAGAACAGCAAGTGCGTCGGGTCCGGGCCGAATCCTGCCGGAAAATAGTGCCTTCATCCTTTGCCATTATGAATTTTCTCTCCCGGGCATATCGCCCTTTTTGATCCACCAGGGCCATGGATGTGCTTACCTGGAGCGGGATTAGCGGGCAGGCTATCCTAGGATATCTGAAGCGATCTCGCCGTAGACGTCCGTAAGGCGGAAGTCCCTGCCGTTATGCCGATAGGTCAGCCTTTTGTGGTCGATCCCGAGAAGATGGAGGATGGTTGCGTGGAGGTCATGGATCGTGCACCTGTTCTCGACGGCGTGGTAACCGAATTCATCCGTGCGTCCGTAACGCAAGCCCCCTCGTACTCCCGCGCCCGCCATCCACATCGTAAATCCGTCCGGATGATGATCCCGGCCCACCGGGCCATTACCCTGCTGGGTTGTCGGGGTCCGACCAAATTCTCCTCCCCAAAGGACGAGAGTATCCTCGAGGAGTCCCCTGGCCTTGAGGTCGAGAATCAGTCCAGTGATGGGTTTGTCGATCTGGCCAACATTGAGAGAGTGTCCTTTTTCGAGGTGGGAGTGCTGGTCCCATTGCTCATTGTTGAATTTAAGTGAATGAGCATGGCTGACTTGAATGAATCGAACTCCCCGCTCTGCCAATCGGCGAGCCATGATGCATTCCCGCGCAAAGTTCTCCGTTCGGGGGTCGTCCATGCCATAGAGTTTGCGTGTCGTCTCGCTCTCGCTGGAGAGGTCTGTAGCCTCGGGCGCAGCCATCTGCATCCGGAAGGCAAGCTCGAAGCTTCTCATCCGGTCCTCGAGTAGAGCGCCGGCTTGGCCCCCAGCGGACTGACGCTCATGAATACGCCGGAGAAGCCCCAATTGGAGAGATTGCTTCTGGTGGCTGATACGCTCGTTGGTCATGTAATGAAAACGGGCGTCTTTTGCTGGAGTATTCGGATAACCGGGGGTCCCAAGGGCTACTCCGCCAAATTCGGCGGGCAGGAAGGCCGGGCCAAAGTTGTCGGATCCGCCGTGCAGGGAGGTCGGGCAGATTGTTACGAAGCCGGGGAGATTGTTATTTTCGCTGCCCAGCCCGTAGTTGACCCAGGCACCCATGCTCGGCCGCAGAAGGGCCTCGTCTCCGGTATGCATTTTCATGCATGCACCTCCGTGGGAAACGTTGGTCTCGCAGAGTGAGTGAATCATGCAGAGTTCGTCAGCCACTTTAGGCAGGTGCTGCCAGAGCTCGGACATCCAGTGCCCACAATTTCCCACCTGTCGCAGCGGCCAGGGAGGCTTTAGCAGGTTGCCGCGCTTTGCGAATTGGACCTTGCGTTCCGGGAAGGGAAGCGGTTTGCCGTTGAACTCATCGAGCTTGGGCTTGTGATCAAAAAGATCTACATGCGACGGACCGCCGTGCATGAAGAGGAAAATGACCCTGCGGGCCCGGGCAGGAAACAGCGTCTGGGGTCGGAGATTATCTGCTCCCCGGGACTGTTCGGCTAGGAGGGTGCTGAGGGCCAGCCCGCCAAAGCCAAGAGCCATCTGGCCGAGAGCATCCCGGCGCGGCAGCAGATCTGCAGGAGGGAGGGCCATGCTCATCGCAGGTAAAGAAAATCG
>Ga0209404_10002840_pt1 | contig 10456 bp, 19 predicted proteins | sample TroAtlMetagenome_2_FD_187447 | JGI IMG/M metagenome (GOLD analysis project Ga0209404, IMG submission 187447) | Marine eukaryotic phytoplankton communities from Atlantic Ocean - Tropical Atlantic ANT8 Metagenome (SPAdes) (version 2) | ecosystem: Environmental > Aquatic > Marine > Oceanic... | reverse complement strand
TGCGAGGGAGAAGAAAGTTTTACCAGTACTAGACTCACCAGCGATGGCAGTAATCTTATTGCTAGATACGCCACCAAAAATGGAACCGCTAACCAGTCCGTTAAAGATGTACGAACCTGTGTCGATGAATCTTTCTTCTTCGTCGATGTCTGCTGCGAGTTGGGTGTAGTCATCACCAATTTCTTTTACAATCTCTTTTAAAAAATCCATAATTAAATACCTAATAATTTACGTTGTCTTTCAAAGTAACCCCTAAGAATCCAAGAACTACTATTCATCTTATCATCTCCACCAATACCATACTCAAATTGTACTCGTGGATTTTTATCATACTTGATGTTTTCAGGAGTATTATCTTTACCCCTATCACCACCATTACAGAAAATAACTTTCTCTGATATCTCTAAGCACTTAGCAAGAGCACCACAAGCAGAACCTTCATCATCATCTGGAACAGTAATAACTGCATCAACCATATCTAAATGTCTAATGATCTCAGCACGTTCAACCCAAGATTGAAAATATTGACCTTTCTTTTTGGTCAACCATTCTTCAGTGTTGAGACCTACTACAAGATAACCAGAGAGATCCTTTGCTCTCTCAAAGTATGATATATGTCCGCTATGGATAGGATCAAACCCACCCGTAACAAGACTCACTTTTTTAAAAAACATTATGCAACATAACCATATTTTTCACGGAGTATTTTTTTATATGGTCCTCCATCTTCCATTAATTGTTGAGTCAATTTAAGTTTCTTATACAATTCACTGTCCATTTCAAGAGAAGAAATAATTTCAGTAAACTCTTCATTGTTAATAGGTAAATCCATTAGATGTCACACTGTCCTTGTTTACATTGATAGTCATCAGACTCTGAATATATTTTAACATTAGGATCTTCAGAGAAATCTAAATCCTGAACCGTTCTTCTCTTATTATCATCCACAATATTTTTAAGTAAAAAATATAGTCTAGTATCACCTCCTAAAGATAGAGCACTAACTATAGTTTTTAAATCTTTGTGATTAATAGGTAATTCCATTTAAGAGAAAAAGGATTCTAAGTTTACAGTTTTTTCGACATTCCAGCCAATTGCATCAAGAATCGCTCTGAGTGGTTCAACAAAACTCTTGTCAAATTGTAGGTCATAATCGATGTATTTGTCAAGACCAAGTTCAGTAGGAAAATCTTGAATAAAGGAAATTACATTTTCCTGTATAATGTTTGGTTTTTTAAGATAGAGAAACTTGACCTTTTCTCCATTTCCAATGGGCGAATACTTATTTGCTAATTTCTTCTGCTTAACATAATGGTTAAAAAGCAATGCACCCCGTATATGTATAGGAGTTCCTTTTGAGTATATTGTAGCAGATGATTTGTATTTAAGAACGTTAGATGCTGTACGAGGAAATGCAATATCCTCTGGAGGAAGTTTTCTAAACTTAGTTCTACAATCTTCAATATACTTCTGAACATTCTCCTCAGTATCATTCATAATCAACTTGAGAGCATCCTTAATCATCTCTCTACAAGGTGCAGGTGTAGAGGATTTAACTGCCTCTATACCCATCATCTTGAGTTTAGGTTCATCATACCTAACCCCTTCACTATCCCATACATTTAAAATATATCTTTTCTTAGCAGTCCATATACCACGTTCAGCAATGTTCTCACGCTTCATAAACATCTTCTGATCATAAGCATTTACGTAGTCGGCCAATTCTTGGTAAGCACCTTCAATAAAAGGCTCAAATTCCATTTCACAGATCTTATTAAGGAACGTGACAACGCCCTCATTAGTTTTCTCTCTTCCCTGGTATACACCTTCGACCAAAGGACCGAGATTAAGATAAATGGAATCAGTATCTGAAGCAATAACATAATCAATCTCCTCTGTTTTTAAAATCTTGTTCATCTTCTGGTTCATTTTATTTTCTATCCATCGGATAGAAACTTGACCACTTAAGGTAATGGCTTCAGCGTTAGCCAATTTATAATATCGAAAGTACTGATTCCCAATAGCACCATAAGCACTGTTAAGAGATATCTTTTTGGCCATCTGGATGTTATTGCATCTGGCAATCTCTTTAGTGAGTTCATTAGAAGGTTTCTTTTCATAATCCTGCTTTGCTTTAAGCATTCTCTTCTTGAAGATGACTCTCTCACTGTACATCTTATCCATAAGTTCAGGAAGGAATCCTCGTACATCTTTCCTATATTGTGCTCCATTCGCACAAACTGCATAATCCCCATCAAACTCACATTCCTTATTTAAGATCCTTTCAACGCTGGCACTACTGTGTCTAGTCTCCCTGATGGTCTCTGGACTGATATTATATTGCATAATAAGATGAGGGTACAGGCTATTAAGGTCAAAAGAGACCACCCAATCATAGCGTCCTGGTTTCGGTTCCTTGACATAAGCCCCTGCATACCTCTCATTTTTTTGTGATCGATTCTTAGGAGGAATAACTATATTCCTCTTCTTTAGATAATTATATATGATTGTGTCCCACATTCGGACTTGATAAAACACATCTTCATAGTTGACCTTAGCATCATATGCCATAGTCAATGCAAGTTCAATAAGTTTCATCTTGTCTTCCAGACGGTCAACAAGTTCAACGTCAATTATATTATACTCTACAAACTTTTGCCAACCATTTGTATAGAAGTCCTTAAATGTATCAAACTCACTATGGTCTAATTTCTTCTGACCTAATTCAACACCAGCAATATAATCCAACCTATATGATTCTTGTGCCTTATACGTGAACTTCTTATATAAGTCCATATAGTCCAACTGTGAGACACCACCAATATCATATGAGATATATTCACGTCCCATAATATGTGTTCTATCCTCAGTCACCAATCCCCAAGGTGACATACGCTTCATTAACTTCTCACCAAGGATCCTCTCAATCCTACGACACATATATGGAATATCATATAACTTACTATTCCAACCAGTAATAACTTCTGGTGTATTAGTTTCGATCATCCACCAGTTAATGAAATCATTTAAAAGTTCATACTCTGTCCTGAATGCTTTATAAGTTACATTCTTCTGGACATTTTTAAATGGACCTAGACCCCAAGTTATAATCTCCTTAGTTGTATAATCCTGTATTGATATAAGAAGTATTTCTTCAGCAGCAGATTCTACATCAGGGAATCCATTCTCAGACTTAACCTCAATATCAAGTGTAACTAATTTAATCTTCTCAATATCAAATTTTAATTCGTCCTCTGGATACTTATCCGAAATATATTGATAGATAAATCTCTCATTACCGTAAATATTAAAATTCTCTACATCAGTATATTTCTTTATAAACTCACGACAATCCCTAACTGAACCAGGTTCAATCGCCTCAACAGTATCTCCAGTTAATGTTCTATACTTACTCTTCTTTTTTGAATCAACAAAAAGGGTTGGATAAAACTTCTCACGGGTTGCGAAGTGTCTTCCATCTTCATAACCACGAACCAAGAAGTTGTCTCCAACCATCTGGACGTTTGTATAGAATCTCATTACTTAATTAAGTCTTGATACTTTTCAAGTAGGGTGGGTGTTGGGGTCGCCAATGTAAGTATTTTATCAGAACTCATCATAAATTCAATGTCCTTTGTGACACTTTTTAAAAATGGTTCAAGTGTCCCATCATCATTTACAACATATGGAGAAACTAACTTACAGTCTGGTTCTCCAAGTTCTGATCCGACTTCCTCAATCTGTGAGACCAGTTTCAGTTGATTCACTAGGTAAATCAGATTGGTTTCCATTTAATTTCTCCAAGTACATTTCTGTCAAACTATCTATAGGTTCAACAATTGTTGTTACATAACTATTGGGAACTGCTATTTCATTATCCTTAGTTAATAAAATCCAAGGTGCTAATGTAATAGAAACTTTCCTTTCATCCAATTCTTCCTCATCAAGTGTAAGTTGATGTGCAGCAGTAACCCGATGTGGATTTTTAAGAAGATACCCAACAGGAGCATCTTTATCCATTATCTCCTTTATTTCTGTTATTACTTGTTCCTCTGATCTGAGAAGAACTAATTTGATAGACATGATTGTTTCATTCCTATTTGTATTATAGCATTAAAAAAGGGGTGTGTCCACCCCTTTGTCTATTTTGTTTTATAGATACTCTTTCCGAGCATGATGCTCAGGAACTATCTTTTTCAACTCCACAGAAAGGAGTCCATCTTCAAACTTGACGGATCCAACCTCCGTATCGTCAGTGATCGTCCAAACTCGTTGGAAACTACGTTGGGCCAGTCCTTTGTGGACAAACGTTCCATCAACTTCTGATTCTTCTTTCTTGCCCTCGACATATAATTTTCCAAACTCTGTATAGACTTTGACTTCATCTTTCTTGAACCCCGCAAGTGCGATTTCGAGTTTCGATTCATGATTATTTAATTGTACCAAATTATATGGTGGATAGTTTGAAGTGGTCGTATCATCCCAAAATCTATTGAGATATTCATCCATCCCAATACTGTTCTTTGTTATCTTATCAAACAGTTCTGGAAGATTTGCAGCGTGGTATCTTGCTAGTGTACCCATGATAGTAGCTCCTTATTAAGCGAGTTTGTATTTTGTTGTCCCCGAAGGCGACATTACTATTTAACCACAAAAAATAAAAAAGGGGATGTGGGATCCCCTATAAAATTATTCGGATTATACTAATTAAATATCTGATGCTTTGATGTACCAGCATTATCGTTTGATATATTTCCTATTCCAGTCTCTTCAGTTTCAGTTAATTCATAACTCCAATCTTCTACTACAGTATTTGCTAACAACAAATCACTGAGTTTATATAACTCCTTCTCTGCTGTTTCATAATCTTCCGCATCAAACCAGTAATCAATTACCTTACCAATCCGTAACAGATGTGATTCAAGACCTTCAGCAACCCTATGAGTATTATTCATCACAGCATTACCAGCAGCATCTGATACAGATCCTCTTAGTCTTACATTTACAGTTGCTTTGAATCTCATAATAATGAATTAATAACGGGACAGATGGGATTTGAACCCACGACCTCTGCCGTGACAGGGCAGCGTTCTAAACCACTGAACTACTATCCCAACTCCTCCACCTGGACTCGAACCAGGGACAGGTTGATTAACAGTCAACTGCTCTACCAACTGAGCTATAGAGGATTACCCCCATAGTATACTATCAATAATCAAATTCGTCAAGAATATCTAATGCGTTATTTAATGCTTGCTGTGCTGCCCACCTTTCTTTACTATCCCAATCTGGATACCATACCTTATCATCAATACCTTTCTTTATATGGAGTAGTCTTGCTTCCATATCAGTTTTTTTAAGTCTTCCGTTCATATATGTCCTATACAAATTATCAGGCCAAGCACAACTTGGATTTTTCCTTGAGAGTAATGGAATGTTCATAAGAAAAATATCCAACCTTACATACTATATTTAACCATAAACAACAATTTAAGTACACTAAATGTGTCCTTTCTCTAATTTTTGTTTAAGTTCTAAGTTTTCTTGTTTTAAATTTTCAATCTCATTCTTATAGGAAGAAATCAGTCGTTCTTGTTGTTCGTTGATTTCTTCTAATTCATACCAAGATCTTATGTGATCGAAACCCATCCTTATTCTGGTTCTTCAACCTTTTTCTTCTTACTTCCAATATTATACTTGGTTTCAAGTATCCATTCACCTTTGTCTTTATATGCCAACACTTTAATCTGATTTAAAGGTGCAATATCTTGGATTTTAGTCACATCTACCATAGTAACTAATCCCCAATCAGCAAGTAATTGAGCAATACGATTTCTACGCTGAACATCATTCTGCGTTAAGTTAGCATGTTTTCCATCAAGTGCAAATAGTTCTTTAAAATGCACAAGATAATATCTTCCTTGTTTATGTAAGATATGACATGATTGATATATCTTTTTCTCTTTACGGGATGCTACCCCAATTCTTGTTAAGGTTTCTCTTACCTTAAGAAAATCATCTGGTTCACCCAGTACGACCTCTACCATTTGGTCAGGCGACCACTTAACTTCAGGCTCTTGAACGAAGCTCATTTTGTTCCTCCAGTTTCAAATTTCGATTTTATAAAATTAATCTGTTCTTTTGTTAGGATTCTCAAAGCCTGTTTTGCTTTTTCGTTACTATAACCATAATAACGTTTTATCAAGTCAAGATCTTTGATTGTATCTTTACGAAGCCAAGGAGAGTATCTCTTCTTAACTCTGAGTGTATTTAGAAAAAAATCATATTGCATCTTCTTATCAAGAAAATGATACTGATTCATTTCATTAACAAACATAATACAATCAAGATGTCCTGATAGACAACGATTGATAATATATGGAGAATATTCTTTTTCAACTAAAGAATCTTCATCAATTAGATTCTTCTTTGTCTGATTGATTGAGTTCAGCCAATCCTTTAGTTCCATAATTAAGTAGAAGTAATTCTTTTCGTTTTTGTTGGTTATTCATATATTCACCAACAGATCTCATAGTATATGTGAGATCAAATTCAGCAGCAGCCCATCCATTAAATCTATCTCTAATGAGTTGACTGGAATTATAGCTTACCATTAAATCCATAGTATGTAAATCACAATTACGAGCAAACTTATCGTGATCAAAATACTTATGCATATCTCCTTTCTTTCCATACAGATTAGAACCAATCTCATAAGGGGGATCAAAATACATGAAGATACCTTTATGGAGATCATCACCCATTAGATGCTCATAAGAATGATTGGTTATTTTCCAATCTGAAATAATCTCAGAATACTCAGCTAATTTCTCAATGCCACGGAGGGAGAAGTTTGAATCTGATGCTTGTTTTGAGAACGAGGAAGACTCAGTGAGACCAGAGAAACTACACTTATTAACAATATAGAAAGCAACTGCCCTCTCGAAATTTTCTTTTGAATGGTCATTAACTACACCTTTAGAATCATTAAATAATTTTTTAGCAGTATCTGGATTAGGATGTTTATTTTTTATCTCTACTAATGTGTCCTGCATATCCTTTCCAGAATCCTTTAACTGGATCCAAAAATTTGCAAGAGGTTCATAAAGATCATTTACCCAAACACTTAAATGGGGATACATCTTTGTGATGTAAATTGCAACACTACCACCACCAATAAATGGTTCACGAAATTCAGTGTACTCACTAAAGTCTGGAAAGTATTGTGCCATTTTAGTAATAGCACGGGACTTACCACCAGGATAGCGTAAAGGAGTCTTTAATGCTTTTTTAGATTTCATTACCAATCAGGATAATATGAGATATTAGAAATGTATTGATAGATTAAAGTCCAACCAAATTCAAAGGTTTGACCTCTCTCATCTTGAAGATAAAAAGGAATATCTGGATGCTGCATCTTTGCACTATAATAGTGAGATACTACATTACAATCGTCATCAATATGACGTTCTTTTTCTAAATCCTTTTCAGTCATCTGATAGTCATCGGATTACCTGTATAAGGTCTCTCTGGAGAAACTTCTATTATTATAGGAGTATTTAACGCATCTTCAATAGCTCCAGACATCCTACGATATCCAGAACCAACATACAACTGTCCAGCAAATACTGATATAGTTGCAGCACCCCAGAAAACATAGTACCATCTAGATTTAACTTGGTGTCTTTGTTTTTTAGTCAGTTTCTTCATCATCAAAAAAAGGTTCAAGTGTAGTTTGTTCTTCTAAAAAGAAGTCAGGATAAGTCTTAAAAATTATCGGATCATATCTACTATACACCAAAAGCTTATTAAAATCAATATCTGCTTTTTTTCTTTGCCAACTGTTGCGATCCAAATTAGGGTTCTTGCATTGAATAAACTCACCATTCTCCCTTAATGGAATTATGTTAGTAGGAGTTTCCCAAATTAATTGACGATAACAAGTAATTAAAACATGATAATAATAATCAATTTCTTCAGGTCTTCTCTGTCTTCTACCATTCTTTAAATGTGGAGCAGTAGCACCAGAGTGATAAAAGAAATCATAACGAGGACGACGTACTTCTTTTCCAGTACGTTTCTTCATACCATAGTCAAGTGACATTTGATATACTACCTTTTTAACCTGACCCCTTTTCCAGAGGTAAGGTTCCTTTTCAAGAAGTAAATCTACACCATCATCAACTTTTGGTTCTGCTACATTTATTGATTGTGATAATAGATAAGATGCTACTAACTCTTCACAAGTAGTTCCACCAAATCTAGTTCCCTTATTTCCTTCATCCAGAGGAATAGTTTCTTCTTGAAGAAGTGGAGGCATACAGGGTACTAACCTCTTCGCATTAGGAGATCTACTCATTATTTTGGTAATTTACGATTAAAGTTCCAGTTTTCAAATTTCATATACAATTTGAATATTCCAATTAAAGTTCTTTTAACAAACTCTTCAAAATATAATACTGATAATATACCCCATTCTTCTAAGGTTAGTTTCTTCATTTGAATTCACACTCCACCATTATCTCAGTTAGACAAGCAAGCATAGTTATCTCTTGATCTGCTACAAATGCTATTTGATATTGATACTTCGCAATAACAAGAACAGCAGCAGGAATAGTACTAGGGACCAAGGATTCGTATAGACTATCGTAAATGCGACGAAATAATACAGTAGTATCATTGTCCAAATTACTGACGACCCACTTACGTACTTCAGGAAAGTTTTTTCCTTTAAGGTTTTTAATAAGATCATTTATAGCAATGTCTGAGAACGCTGCAAGTATTCCCGAATCGATTTTGCCCCCAACCGAGTACCTCTGACATTCATTAAGAACTCGTCTCCAATCAGGAAAATGTTTATTAATGAGCTGAACAAGAACTTTCTTATCGGATTCAATACGTTCTTGATCCAATATAAAGTTGAGTCTTTTGAAGAACTCTGCTGCAATCGTTTGTTTGTCTTTACCCTTAACACTGAATTCGACCACAGCACACCTTGAGTGTAGTGGTTCGAGAATTTTATTCTTGTAATTACATGTGAGGATGAATCTACAATTCCCTGCGAACTCTTCAATAAATGCCCGTAGGAGGAGTTGTACATCATTACTGGTGTTATCTGCCTCATCGATAATGATGACCTTGTGCTTCGCTTCAGACGTAAGCGAGACTGTTGATGCGAAGTTCTTTGCCTTATTACGGACGGTATCGAGGAACCTTCCTTCATCCGATCCATTAATGACATAATAGTCTACCCCTAATTCTTTACAGAGTGCTTTTGCAACTGTTGTCTTACCAATCCCTGGAGGACCAGCAAGCAACATATTTGGTATTTCACCCTTATTTAGGAAATCTCTAAAGGTTTTCTTAATATTCTCTGGGAGAATACAATCTTCAATTGTTTGTGGTCGATACTTCTCAACCCAAATAAAATCGCTCATAATTTAATTCCAGTGACGGATTACTCCACCAATAATAAAACAGTTAGTAATGAGATAAGAAATGAAAATAAAAGAACGTACCAGAACAATGTAATTGTCGTATCGTTTAGTCTTTTCATCAGAGAAGCTACCAAGTGCATACTTCCAGATCCTCCACCATTTGGTCATTTTTTCTTAAAGACACCAAGCTTGGATAGTAACCACATTGTAACTAGTGTCCACCCTATAATATACCACATTTAATTCAATACTGAATCAGGTTCAAGAGCAATATAATACTTCAAATTATATTGACTATTAGTGAATTTTGATAGGAGTTTAGATGAAACTACTACATCATAGGATCCAGGAATAATTCTAATATTCTCAACCTTAAAATTAAATGTAAATTCTTTATCAGTTTCACCAACATTTATATCATATACATTAGATGTATCATTCTTCTTATCACGAACAACAATATTTACAAAACCCTTAGAACCAACTACAGCTAAATCAGGTAATTGATATACTGCTGCTGCTTTTAGTAACTTCTCTAATGAAGTACTTTCTAATTGGAAATGTACATCTTCAGATGGAAGTGTAATCTCTTTCTCTGGTGGAGCAATGATTACATTAGGATCCGCATAGAAATACTTAACTCTACGTCTTCCCTCACGAATTGTAAGATAAGAATCTGTTGAGAAATCTAGATCTGGATCCTGATGCAATCCTAAACCATTCAAGAATTGATTCAAGTCATAAATTGCAAATTGCCGAGGAAAATCTTCTTCAATCTGTGCTTCTGCAAGAATATTCTTAGCAACAGACATTGTACGAAGTTGATTTCCTTCTTTAACAAGAATCGAATTGTTTATACCAGCAAAATTTTTGAGAATAGTTAGGGTGTTGTCAGATAAATTCATAGTCATAATTAAGGCATGTTGTGATCAATGTTCCCAGATGTCATTTTGGGTTTGCCGTAGTGTTCATCAAAATGTAATAGTAGCATAGCATAGTGTATCACCTTTTGCAAGTCT
>Ga0209404_10002837_pt1 | contig 10464 bp, 7 predicted proteins | sample TroAtlMetagenome_2_FD_187447 | JGI IMG/M metagenome (GOLD analysis project Ga0209404, IMG submission 187447) | Marine eukaryotic phytoplankton communities from Atlantic Ocean - Tropical Atlantic ANT8 Metagenome (SPAdes) (version 2) | ecosystem: Environmental > Aquatic > Marine > Oceanic | place... | reverse complement strand
CTGTTACTGTTCTTCATAGCCACACCGCCTGCGAAGCCAGAGCTATTGTTCGTTACAGTTACTCCTGAGACGACCGCATTATCAAGCAAGTAGAGTCCTCCTGCGAATGAGGTGGCGCTGTTGTTGTTGAATGTAAGGCCAGAAGACGAAGATATTGTTGAGCTGGAGACAATCGCTCCGCCCCCTACTTCAGCAGTGTTGCTCTCTACATTAGATGAAGTTGCCTTTAATGCGGCACCCAATTCTATGAAGAATCCAGCAGCATTGGCGGCCCTGTTTGTAGAGAAATCTGTAGATGTTAGGTCAAGCTCTATTGACCCTGAGATATATGCGCCTCCTCCAGTTACCGTGGCGCTGTTGTTTGAGACAGATGTCTGGTCTAAAGCTATGCTGTTTGGAGTTACGTTTAGGTCTCCGTATATAAACATAGCGGCACCGTATTCAGCGCTGTTTGAGTCTATTGTTGATGCTGTTAAGGAAAGATCAGTGAGGTAGGTGTAGAGGCCTCCTCCCCATCCCGCTGTAGACCCAACCGACGTCATGTTATTTGAGATGGTTGTCGAGCTTAGGATCACATTACCATCTGATGTCGTGAGACCTCCCCCAGCTTCAGTAGCCTCGTTGTACTCAATAGTGCTTGTATCTATAGTGAAATCGATACCGCTGTAGACGAACAGCCCCCCTCCGTATTGAGAGTAGTTGTTAGAGACTGTTAATCCTGCAACACCTCCTTGGTTGAATGCGACGATACCTCCGCCCCATTCGGTAGATGTGTTCGAGTCAATAATTACTGAGCTGTTCCCTGTAACAGATGAAGATGTGAGACCTAATCCTCCACCATAAAGGTCAGAGACGTTGTTTTTTATTAGCACGTCCGTAAGATCTACAGTGGCCAATCGATAGAACGCGCCTCCACCAATAAATGTTGCTGTGTTACCGCGCAGGATAGTGTTGCTGAGTGAGTTGACCCCTTCTGCCCCCAAAATTGCTCCGCCATAGTCGGCGCTGTTGTACTCGAGGACGCTGTTGGTGACAGTTAGTGAGTTGGCTTGCCAAGCGACTATTCCACCCCCAACGCTATATGTGTCGTCTGTCGCCCACGATGGGTCTTCGTTACCAACCCCCCCAGTAATAGTAAAGCCCTTTATCGTTACGTCTCCGCCATTAACCGCGACAACTGAACCTAGACCACCTCCATCAATGGTTGTGACATCCCGGCCAGCCATTGACTCTAATGAGATAGAGTAAGGAATGACTATGTTTTCGCTCCAGGTGCCAGAGCAAACGTTGACTGTGTCGCCTTCGGCAGCGGCATTAATCGCCGACTGTATCGTCTGGTAGCTACCCGAATTATTTACACTGGCTGTTCCATCCTCCGATGTTGAATTGTCACAGTCGTTATCGAGTTGATCACAGGCTTCGATAGCATTTGGGTAAATAAGAGGATTTTGGTCGTCACAGTCTCCATCATCGGGTGAGTAGCCGTCTCCATCCTCGTCAATAGGAGGAGAACCTGTCTCCGTTCCGCCAGTTTCAGTCAAATCCCCCGTATCAAAACTGGTGTCAGTACCAGTCTCATTGGTGTAACCAGTGTCTACTGAGGTGTCTGTAGTCTCTGAGCCCGTATCAAAGGTCGGCTCTTCGCCCCCGCCGACCTTGTTTTCACTGCCATTACAGCCGAACCCAAATAGGCAGAGATAAATAGTTACAGATACGCGCATTTAACTCACAAAATAGAGGAATTGACTTGGTTTACAGGAAATATTGGCTCGTATTGCCCAAGTTTGCGAGGGAACATTTGTCGAGCATTTGTGAAGTGGGCCTGCTGCTCCTCATTATTCGTTTCCAGTCGTCACATAAATGTCGCTTGTGTGACGAAGGCTAGCCATCTAATAAGTCGCCAAAGATGTTTTGGGGTGACGTAGATGATAGTGCAGAGGCAGGCTTTACGGGGTGTGTTCACATTGGGCTTGTTGTGCAGTGTAGGCTGTATGGACTACAAAATAATGGAGCCTATCGGAGATGATGAGACTCTTACTGATTCCTCGGGTGCTGGAGTTAGCGACGATAATGGTTCGTTAGATGACAACTCTGAGGGTGGTGATGTTGAGCAGATAACCGATGATATTGATGAGCCAGATGGTAGTACTAATAGCGGCTCAAATGATGGGTCTGTTAGGGCGCCAGCAGTTGGGGAATTGGTTATTCACGAAGTTATGATTGATCCATTGGCTGTCTCGGATTCAGCTGGCGAGTGGGTGGAGATCTACAATAGGGGAGGCTCTGCAGTAGATCTCATGGACCATCGTCTTGCCGATGACAATAAGGATGATTCTGTTATCGTAGAGGCTTATTTTGGATCACTAATCGTTGAGCCAGGCGATTTTGTATTGATTTGCGCACTTGATGACTACTTCGATAATGGTGGTGTGGATTGCCACGGAGTTATTCATTACGAGACCTGGGGTGGAGGTTTTGCTTTGGCGAACAGTGGTGATGAGGTAATCCTCTTGACCCCTGAAGGAGACGTTCTGGATTCGGTTGAGTACGGGGACGGTTTCTCGGTACCTGGAGTTGCGATGGGGCTCGACAATGACTGGGTTAGCCATACAGGTAATGATAAAGAGAGCCATTGGTGCGAACAAGATTCTCGTATGTCTTTCGGTGATGAGGGCACTCCTGGACGGTCAAACAACTACTGTTTCTAGGCCTCAAGTATCCATAAGCCTGTTATCTTATGTTGCATCAGGGCAGTTTTTAGCTTGAGTCCTGTTTCGGAGGCTAGTTGAAGAGATCTGATTTAGTGGGATGGCTAGATAGTCACTTGTTGGGTTCGCATTCACGCGATTCCGCAATTAATGGACTTCAGGTAGAGGGTGACGAGGAGGTCGGGCACCTTGTAATAGCTGTGGATGCCTGCCAGTACACCATTGATAAGGCTGCTGAACTCGGCGCACAGATGATGTTTGTTCACCACGGCTTGTTTTGGGGTAGAGAAAGCGCTCTTGTGGGGTCTCATGGTAAGCGGGTTAGAGCCCTTAATTCTGCTGGGATCAACCTCTACGCCGCTCACCTCCCCCTAGACTCTCACCCTAGCATGGGAAACAACTCAGAGCTGGCTAGGCTGCTGGGACTGAATGATGTTCGGCCTTTTGGTGCATATAGCGGCGAACCTATAGGTGTCTCTGGCTGCATAGAGCCAGTCTCACGAGATGACCTCGCAGATAAGATATCGTCGCTACTTGAACATAGGGTTCAGGTGCTACCATTGGGGCCTAGGGTTATTCAGCGGGTCTCTATTGTTTCAGGTGGTGGCTCTCAATCGCTAGGTGAATCCATAGCGGGTGGGTTTGACCTTCTGATTACTGGAGAGGCCCCACATTATTCATATTTTGAGGCCGAAGAGGGGGCGGTAAATATGTTCTTGGCTGGTCACTACGCAACGGAGACCTTGGGAGTTAAGGCTTTTGGGCGCGCTATTGCCGAAAAGTTCGGCATTAAGGTAACATTTATTGATCACCCGACTGGGCTATAATGTCTACTTAGGGGCACGCCGCAGCATGGTCGTTTGGCTCGGAATCCAGTAGAACTTCCTCAGTAGTATCGAGGTCTTTACAGACCCAATCTTCTCCACCACCTACACTTATGAGGACCCAGGGAAAGCTAGAAGGCTCACTTTGGAAGAAGAGATCAATTTCTGTGTTCTGTACATTTTGAGCTGAAATTGAGCCATCTGAGGCCAAATTGTTAGAGTTGGCAAAGGTCATGTCAGAGGTAAATACGCTAACCCATGATGTTACCTCTTCTAGCAGATTGTTTGTGTAGCTGTACGATATCTCAAGTGAACCAACAGCTGTAAGAGCGTTAGCATCCCCACTTATTTGAACAGGGGTACTCGTGAAGCCAGCAACCGTCACGTTTGCGCTCCATGATGGCTTGAACAATAAAACCTCATCCTCAAAGCTAAAGGCAATCTCTCCGTTAAAGGAGTTGTTGTCCAAATTCCAGTCTACGGTGAACTCCTGCAGATTGAATTTTGACTGCTCGGTGGCGCCGAACTCGGTCGAAACTATCGCCAAGGATGACTCAGTCTCTACAATGTTTCCGCTTGATATTGAGGCGACTACACCAGAATCATCTGAGTATTCATAAATAAAGTCGCCAGAGTAAAGCCGGTCGTCTTCATCTAAATTGGCTCCCCACGCAATTGAGTCACTCCTGTCAGTCCAGCTTGTCACTGCACCAACCTCACTTAGTGAACTGTTGGGTATTGCGAAGTCTGGCAACTCCTCGATACGGTCAGTGAGTATAGCGACACTTTCATCGATAGTGAGCATACGTCCAGATTGATTTCCCGAGTAGATTGCAGATAGAGAGAATACAGCTTCGGGGCTAATTGATGGATCTGTGATGTCTTCCCAAAGAATGGTCAGGTCCCAATCTATCTCAGCGTTTGATGAGGTTGTTGTGAGGTCCAGCGTTATGCCGATTTGGTTCTGGGTTATATTTAGAGTTCCCGAACCGACAATTGGGGTGCTGTTGTTCGCTCCGATATTACATCCAGGGATTGATACTTCCCACTCCTTCTCACTGTTGGCTCCATTGTCGCCAGTCAGGGATATGCAGTTTGGTAGCCCACCTTCTTGATTGTCCTGCACGTAATCGCGTCCCCAACTCTTAAAGGTGTCACTTATGAATTTTACCCCCCAGGCGACCTCCCTTAGAGTCTTAAGGTCATGCGATATGTTGGTTGAACTGATCAAGCCGTGTTCTACCCCTATCCAGTCGAGGTGTAGAACCTCCTCGAAGTTGAAATTCTCAGCTACAACAGGCTCTGTATCACCTGTTTCACCAGTCTCTTTGGTGCCGCCACAGCTGCAGATTAATAATATGAGTGTTGTTAAGGGTATTAGTTTGGACATCGCCCCTCCTCTGTGAGTATACGAGCCGTAATATGAAAAGTGCAGGTAATTATTATCAGGTGCGTTAATCATCCGTGATGGTATTTGATGAGTCACCGCTAAAAGATCTCTATCGCCTAGTTGTTTGGGGGCCCTATAGGCGGGCGATCTGTAGATTACCCCACGGCGCTGAATTGCGTGCCAATCGACTTTTAGGCCGGTGTGTGTCGATCGGTGCTCGAGGTAAGAAAGCAGGCGTCCTAGCTAATCTAACTCGTGCATTTCCTGATAGGGGTGATCTTGAGCGGGTCGCTACGGGTACATTTTCTACGCATTTTATGGAACAGTATGTGAGTTGGTCTTTCAGTCGAATAGACTCAGGCACACATGAAAAATACTTGGAGATAAGGGGGCTAGAGCACCTAGAAGCTGCCTCACTTGCTGGTAAAGGCGTAGTCTTGATGCACCCACATATGGGTCCAGCGCAGATGCCCCTAATGGTACTTGGAGTGAGGGGGTTTACGATGAACCAGATCGGTGGTGGTGGTGTCTCACACAAGATGTCCCCAAGGGGTGAATGGGCTGAGAGTCTTCGTCACAAATTCGAGGAACAGATCCCCGCTGTAATCTGGGATGGCGGAGGCTTCATGAGAGGTGTCTTGCGTGCTTTAGGGCGCGGCGAGGTAGTCATGTGCGCCATGGATGGGACTGGTGGGGGCAAAGAGCTTGGTAAACGACTAGAGCGAAAGGTTCTGGGCCAGAGAATGCTGTTGCCTGTCGGCGCCGTCTATATGGCATGGCGATCTAGCGCACCTCTTTTGCCATTAGTTACTTGGTATGAAGCCGGCAGGGTTGTGACTGAGATTTTCCCTCCTGTTGACCTACCACGAGAATCTAAGCGCGATGACGTGTTAGAGGCTGGAGCAAGTATTGTGGCTGAGTGGCTTGAGAGGTTCCTTAGGGATCACCCAGGTGACTGGCATTTTTGGGATGAATTTCAGCCTGGTAGATTTCTAGTGGAATAACCACACTAAAAAGGTGAGATGACGAGTGAAGATTAATGGAATTAACCGGCTGTTCATCACCTGCGCAGGCATAGGTGCTTTACCTGGCTTGTTGTTTGGTCTTTGGGGTAGGGCTGTAAACGAGTCCTTCATAGACTCATTTTGGCTCTTTTTAGGGCTTGTAGTCCTTGTCCCAGGCCTTTTCGCAGGACTGGCGGGATGGATTGCTCTTCAGGGTAGGATCAAGCCTGGTAAGCCTGGTCCTGTCATCATCCTGAGCTACATTGTAGGTGCAGTCGCCCTATGTTCGTTAAGCTATTCACCTCGCCAGCAGGTTGATGGGGTTGACCTTTTAGTCTTTGGTGTAGATGGTGCTACCTATTCTGTGCTTGATCCAATGATTGAGAACGACTCTCTCCCTACATTTGAGAGGCTGATGAATGAAGGAGCATACACGGTCTTACATTCTATGGAGCCCATGTTCTCACCGCTTCTTTGGACCACTATGGCAACAGGGCGGACTCCAGAGGAGCACGGCGTCATGGGGTTTCATGTCCATGCTACTGATGTACAAGTCCCAAGATTTTGGGATGTTGCTGAGTCCGAGGGTAGAAGTTTAGGTATCTACAAGTGGTTGGTAACATACCCGCCACGTGAGGTTGACGGTTTCATGGTGCCAGCTTGGCTCGCTCCAGGTCCTGAAACTTGGCCTCCTGAATTGTCTCCAGTGAAGGAGATCGAGCTCTCAAACCGCTTGAAACGCCAGAGGATCGAGGCTGTTCGAGGTACTGGAGAGCTACTTATAGAGGCGATTAGAAGCGGCTTGCGTTTTTCCACATTGGTTGAGGCTGCCGGTTGGAAGCTGACGGAGGTGTTCGGCTCACCAAATCAGCTGGAACGTCGTCGCCGACTGGAGCACCTGCGTGTCCAGATGGATCGAGATGTGTTCGCGATGTCTCTTGTTCGTCATACGCCAGAGGTGGCCACTTTCACAGATTATGCAACAGATGGCTTGGCGCACATTTTCTGGAGGTGGCACGAACCTTCGGCTTTCGATGATGTCGACCAAGCTGATGTAGAACGATACGGTGATGTCTTGCGAGATGCCTACAGACAGGCAGACGACGTACTGGCGGAGCTCATCGAATTGGTTGGAGAGGACACCACGGTTGTAGTCCTCTCTGATCACGGGTTCCAAGCGCTTAACGAAGGCGGGGAAAATCGAGCCTTCTTCTCTCCAAAGACGGAGCGGTTGGACGCTCGCTTGGATGAGATGTTGGGAGATGTTGATGTCTCACGACTTGGCATCAAGCTAACTGTTGCAGCTGTTGAACCAACTATAGAAATGGGAGCACTGAGGGCTGCCATAGAGCAATTGTTGGATGAAAACGGCGATCCATTTTTTGTGGTAAGTGAGGTGCCTGGCGCCGAGCGTAGCCTGGGTCTGACATTGACCAACGAGGAGGTCGATGAGCTTAGGATCTCAAATGGACAGGTTGGTGGTGAGCCAATGAGGGCCTATTTGAAACTAGATGATGTATACTCTGGTGACCACCACGAGGATGGTGTGTTTATGGCTATGGGGCCAGGCATCACTCCCGGCTTAGTCCCTGAATTTGGTCTGATAGATGTCGCCCCAACGCTTCATGCCCTTATGGGGATAGCTCCAGCGCAAGATCTCGTAGGATCAGTTCAGATTGTAGAGTCTGAACTGGGCCCCGCCAGCCGTGATGGTCTTATGGGACAAAGTGTATGGCAAGAGGGGATTGATGGGGTAAATGAGGAGCAGTTGCGAGCATTGGGGTACATACAATGAAGTTGATGATGGTAGCTAGACGCTACGCTCCAGATGTACTCTCTGGGACAGAGACTGTTTTCCGAGAGCTCTACAACCGCGCTAGGCTGGAGAATGAAGTCCGTCTGGTTGTTGGTTATGTGCAAGACCGCTCAATGGTTCCCCCAGAAGCTGTGGCAGTTGACCTTAGGGGTCTATCTAAACCAAAGGCTTGGGCCAAGATGTTAGCGGCAAGCTTACGTGAAGAACGCAGGTTTAAGCCAGATGTTGTCTTGGGCAACTCTATAGAAGTCGCTACATTAAGATCTCCATTAGCATGTATTGTTCACGATCTAAATTTTGGGTCGGCTAAGCCGAGCCGTGGCGCAAAGGCTAGAGAGGCTTTTTATAGGTTTAGGGCTCGTCAGATGCACGCTGTTATTACTGTGTCCGAGTCATCTAGGGTCGCCATGGAGTCCCACAAGATCGTGCCTAGGGCATTTCATGTCATCCATAACGGCGTAGATCTTCAGTGCTTTCAGCCCTCTACAGAGGTAGAGGCATCAGGTGATGATTCTATAATACGGTTCTCATACCCCTCTAGAATTCTCCCAGGAAAGGGTCAGCATTTGGCGGTTGATGCAATAAGCCGACTCCCGCACGCCGAAAAGTCTCGCGCTCACCTGACTATAGTGGGCGCCGCGTCCGATGCAGCTTTTACTGAGCAGCTCAAAGGGCAGATTCAGGGACAGCCCGTTGAGATCCTCACCAATGTTCCAGAGATGGCTCCATATTACCAGGCTGCTGATGTGGTTTTGTTCCCGACACTTCTTGAAGAGGGCTTTGGGTATACGGCGATAGAGGCAATGTCATGTGGTAAGCCTGTTATTTACTTCGACCAACCAGCAGTAAGAGAGGCGATGGGGGGTATAGGCGTGGCTGTTCCACAGGGTGACGTAGAGGCGCTTCGCGATGCCATGGTCGAGCTGATGAACGATCCTGAGTATCGACGAGAATTAGGTGAGAAGGGGCGTAAGTTTGTTGAGGGGAGATACGGTTGGGCGCGTGTCTGGAGTCGATATCAAGAGGTTCTCGGCCGATTGGTTGAGAGGTATTAGGGAATATCTGGTATAAAGAGTCTTATGATATCATCGATTAAATTCGAAAAGGGCAGGGTAGAGGTTTACGAAGCCTGGACTGTAGCTGAAGTCAGGGTGGCGGTAGAGGCTGTTTTTAGCAGCTTCTCTGAACGTTTACCTGAGGACCTTGCGGCTAAGATCGTCATAAAACCCAACCTAAATAATGATCTGGTAGCTCTTGTTGGTAACAGTACTGACTTGAGGGTGATGGTAAATATAATTGAGGTCCTCCAGGAGTTGGGCTACACAAACATTACGGTCGCAGATGGCTCAAATGTTGGTATTGATCGCCGCGAGATTAGCACGATGAAGCGGCTTCGTTACGATAGGCTTGAGTCTCGCTACGGGGTGAAATTGGTCAATTTGAACCGTGATCCAGGGACTGTTCATCAGCTTCATGCTGGTGCTAGCCCTGAGATATCCAATACCATTCTGAATGCAGACTTTCTTATCTCTGTCCCGAAAATCAAGACGCATGCCGAGGCACAGTTGTCGTGTGCTATGAAAAACTGGGTCGGTATAGTAGTGGGCCAGCAGAAGAGAGAGGTCCACTTGGACTTAGCTAAGAATATTTGGGCTCTCAATGAGGCTGTTCAACCTGATCTGATAATAGTAGATGGGTTGGTCGGAATGGAGGGCAATGGGCCAGGTGACGGAGTACCGTTTCGTTTCGGTAAGATAATTGGTAGCGATAATGGGTTTCTTAACGATCTCACTGTCGCCAAAATGGTGGGAATGCCTCTAACCTTTGTTCCCTACCTTGTTCACGCAAAGGTGGCGGGCAGGATCACTAGGGGCGACGAAGTTATAGCCGATGGTGTGGAGACGATCAGAGTAATGATGCGCGCTCCAGAGCGGTCAAAGTTAGCCGTGCTATCAGAGCTCCGTTCTCTCCGCTGGCTAAAGAGCGCGGTTCAGCCAGCTTTGAAGAACCCAAAGGTTATCGAGGCAGCCTACAAATTAAAGATCACCCAAGATGTATACTCAATGGAAGATGACAGTATTACGGGTATCAAGCGTGTCACCAATGACTGCGGCGAGTGTAAAAGGTGTGAACAGGTCTGCCCAACGGGGCTGAGTGCTGAAGAGATAGGTGTATCTATGACCAAGGACAACTGCATTGATTGTCTATACTGTTGGTGGATCTGTCCTGATGGTACTCTGGAGTTGGAGGGAGACCTAGGATACATGAAGCGCCACATCGACAAATACAAGGGTGTCGTCGAGACAATTTAGCTGCTCCTTAGCCTCTCCAAAATGATCCTACCTAAGAAGGCCGTGTTTCCCAATAGGTACCTACGAGCTAGTCGTCTTGGCTCAGTCACCAGCCTAGCGAGCCATTCCGCGCGAGTGTATAGCCACTCTGGGCCTCGGCTTGTCTTGCCTGAAATAAAATCCGCAGTTGCACCGAGACACCATACGATGGGGGCTTCTATCTCTGGACGCCACTTATTGACCCACTCCTCTTGGACAGGTGAGCCCATGCCCACAAGGACGATGTCTGGTTTGAACGCGTTGAGTCGTTCGATAGCACTGGACAGTGAATCTCCTTGGTGAAAGCCGTGGTCTGATCCTATCTGAAGCTTTGGCCTAGTTTTAGATAGAACCTCTGAGGCGAGCCGAGTCACCCCATCTTCACCACCGAT
>Ga0209404_10002836_pt1 | contig 10465 bp, 10 predicted proteins | sample TroAtlMetagenome_2_FD_187447 | JGI IMG/M metagenome (GOLD analysis project Ga0209404, IMG submission 187447) | Marine eukaryotic phytoplankton communities from Atlantic Ocean - Tropical Atlantic ANT8 Metagenome (SPAdes) (version 2) | ecosystem: Environmental > Aquatic > Marine > Oceanic... | reverse complement strand
ACCGAAGCGTGGGATTGTTCAATTGCGGGCTGATTTTGCACGCAGAAGCCGTATTGGTTTCGTGCCGCAAAAGTGTGATTTAAATCCTAGCGTTCCGACTACAATTCAATCCTTTGTTTTTCAAGGAACTGCGGGGTTAAGTGTTGAGGAGTCTAAGCTTAAGCAGCGAGTTCGGAAATCACTCGAAGTGATGGGGATTCAGCAAATTCGTGATCACAGTATTTGGAGGGTTTCAGGTGGGCAGCGGCAGCGAGCAATGGTAGCCCGTGCTTTAGTGAGGGACCCTTTGCTTATGATTGTTGATGAGCCAACTGCAGGTTTGGATCTTGCTGCATCTTCAGGGCTTTTAAAAACAATTACCAAACTCAATCGTCAACATAAAATCACCGTCATTTTTGTAACTCACGACCTGCAATTAGCTGGTCGCTATGCAAGTCACTTGGCCGTCTTTAAGAACCGAAAAGTCAAATGTGGTCCGGTGCAAGAAACACTAACAGGTGAAAATTTAGAAATGGCTTTTGGCGTTCCTACGGAAGTAAGACCTGAATCCTCTGGAGGATTCACCGTGCAGGCAAATGTTGAGCAACCGGATATTTTACCATGATTTTAGAATTCCTTGAATCATGGACGTTGTTTTCGCGCACATATATCAGTGCGCTGCTAATTGGTGTATCGTTATCACTCATGGGGGTTGTGGTTGTAGCCCGCGGTAATATTTTTGTTGCAGCTGCTTTGGCGCAAGCTTCTGTGTTGGGTGTAGCTTTAAGTTTGTTTTTTGAAATAGGACAACCCGTTTTATCTGCGGTTCTCTGTTCAGTTGGCGCGTCGTTGTTAGTGTCCCGAAAGCACCAGGAAGGGGGAGTTTCAACGAGCGAAGAAATGACAGGTTGGATCTTTCTAGTCGGAGGGAGTTTGTCAGTACTGTTGTTGGTAAGAATGCCCTATGGTTTGAAGGAGATTCAGTCACTATTTTCTTCTAGTATCATAGGTGCTGGCTCAGCTGATATTATTGTTTTCGGGATGCTTCTGTTCGTTTTTGTCGGGTTTCTCGCCCTTCGAATGCGTCGTTTAACACTATACCTTTCTGATCCTGTGATGGCTGCTGCCGTGGGTGCTAATATAATTCTTTGGTCAATTGCGATTTCGAGTGCCTTGGGACTATTAACGGGATTGGCTATTCGTTCCTCGGGCATGCTCTTTACTTTCGGAACTATGATTTTACCGGCTCAAATGGCTAAAATTATATGCCGCAATATATCGGGCATGTTCTTGGTTGCACCTCTGATGGCGCTTTTTTGTATCATGTTAGGTTTGATGCTGGGAAATTATTATGATCTTCCACCAGCTCAAACAGTTGTTGCGTTAATGTGCTTTTTGCTAGCGTTGACCTGGGCTCTTCGATGGATATTCGATTACGTTTTTTTAGTAAGTAACTCTGCAGGAGATAGTTGATAACAGTTTTTTCTGAACTGCAAACTATCAAGTGCATTAAGTATATATTGTTGATTTTAAAAAACGTCTAGATATATAGAGCTCAGAAATCGAGGTTTATCAGCGGGGAATTGAAAAGGTAAATAATTTTAAATTTAAAAGTTAATTACTTCTGATACACCAGTGCCTCCATCTATCAGTTTGCGACCTTCATTGGGCTGGTTTCTACCGGTCCCTGAATTGCCAGCTGCTTCCTCTATTATTTTAGCTATTTCCTTATTTCCTCGAGACTCAGCCACCTCTAGTGGGGTCTTCCCTTTATAATCCCTTAGAGATGGATCTGCTCCATTGGCAAGCATCCACTTGGCTACACGAATATGGCTCGTTTGACCGTAGTGTGCTGTAAGGTGTAGTCCGGTAACCTTTTTTTTGTCTTGAAGATTAATATCTAAACCGTTTGCGACTAGTCGTTTCATCATAGCTAAGTCAGCCTTTATTGCTGCCTGGTGAATGCTGCCTTTTGACCCGCTACATCCGGTGATCATTAGTACTGTAATAGCTGCTAGCCGGAAAAATAAGGATTTAACAATATTACCTAGATTCATGGGGGGGAAAATAAACTTTTATGTGGCCAAGTACAAACTGCATTAAGTTATAATATCCTTAACTCCATGTCCTTGAACATTCTTGAGGCTGCCGTCTAATCAAGTTAATGGCTGCTCTTCGAATAGAAGCCCGATGATCAAGTATCGTTAAACACCAGGGTGCTGCCAAAATGGAGGATTATTGGCCTATTTATTAAAAGAAAAAAGAAAATGGTCGGAGCGAGGCGATTTGAACACCCGACATCTGGTTCCCAAAACCAGCGCTCTACCAAGCTGAGCTACGCTCCGACCCGCGCGTTTTCTAGGCGAAAGTGCATTTTTTCGCAATACTCAATTTCAATTTCTTGTCGCTTTCTTTAGTTGGTGGCAGCCTAGCTAGAGCATATTCGAGAATATGAATAAGTCATTTTTTTCAAATATAAGGATATTCAGTGCTGCCATATTATTGTTTTTCAACTTTTTTTGTTTTTTTAACAGTACTTTGGCTAAAGGGAATAATTGGTGGCAATTCCGTGGGCCCAAAGGCAATGGGCACTCGGAAGCCATCAATCTTCCACTTCATTGGTCAGAGGAAAAGAACGTGACATGGAAAACCCCGATCCACGATCGAGGTTGGTCTTCTCCGGTAATTAGAGGAAATCAAATTTGGGTTACAACAGCAACTGTCGATGGCCATAGATTGTTTGCTCTATGTTTAAATAAGGATACTGGCCACATTATTTATGACTTAGATATATTCAGTGTTGAGAAACCTATGACCATTACCAAAGATAATACTTATGCCACACCTACTCCTGTAATCGATGAAGGTTTAGTAATACTCCATTATGGCACATATGGTACGGCTTGTGTTGATACTGCTAACGGGAAGATATTGTGGGAGCGGCGAGACTTAAATTGTGATCATGAGAAAGGAGCTGGTCCGGCTAGTTCTCCTACGCTGGTCGATGATAATGTTGTATTTCATGTGGATGGTCGTGATGTGCAATATATTATTGCCTTGGATAAAGCGACAGGACAGACAGTTTGGAAGACCCATCGATCTCTGAATTATCAAGAGTTTCCTGTGCATCATCGAAAGGCTTATTGCATGCCGATTATTGCTCCCCGAGGAGAGGGCTATCAACTCATTAGCCCGGCAGGCCGTGGATTGTATTCTTATGATTCTAATTCTGGAACGGAATTATGGCATGTGCGACATCGTGGATGGTCTGTGGCTCCCCGTCCAGTGTTTGGTCATGGTCTAGTATTTGCCACTATAGATCGTGACCGACCTGAGTTATGGGCCATTCGTCTCGACGGAGAAGGAGATGTTACTGATAGCCACATTGCTTGGAAGTTAACTCGAGGCATGCCGCAACGCTGTTCACCATTGATTGTTGGAAATTTTCTTTTTGTTGTAAATCGTGGCGGGATTGCAACTTGTCTTGAAGCAAAGACAGGAGAGATCTTATGGAAAGAGCGCTTGAAGGGGGCCTACTCAGCTTCGCCAATATATGCTAATGGTCGAATTTATTTATTCAATGAAACAGGACTATGTACAATAATTGGTGCAAATTCAAAATTTGATCTGATTACGACTAATACATTAGCTAAGCAACCTTTCATGGCTACTCCTGCTGTCGATGGAAATGCTTTTGTGATTCGATCAGAGGGTTATGTTTATCGTGTTGAGGCCATGTCTAATTCCGTATTAAAATGAAGTTATTAAAAGATTGTTTACTGTATGGTTTTTTGGACTCTGCTTATCTTGATGGCCGAGATCCTGAATTGTTGTGCCAACAACTTTGTGATGGAGGTGTAGATTTGGTTCAGCTACGGGCAAAGGATTGGAATCAAACCGAAGTGTCAGATTTAGCGAAGCGTTTAGTGCCGATAACAGAAGATGCTGGTGTGCGATTAGTTATCAATGATTACCCTAACGTTGCTGAAGAAGTTGGTGCTCCTATGGCGCACTTGGGTCAGGAGGATTTTTTTGATTCTGGCTATCAAGATATAAAAGATGTGAAGCCAGTTGGAGCTGATTTGGAGCTTGGTCTTAGTACTCATTCTCCAGATCAGGCTAAGCGTTCTTGTGATGCTGGAGCAGATTACATTGCTATTGGCCCAGTATTTGCGACTCCAACCAAGCCTGGGCGGCCTGGGGTGACTTTGGATTATGTTCGTTGGGCTTCTAAAAATATTGATCGCCCATGGTTTGCTATAGGGGGGATCGATTTGGATAATCTTAATGATGTGATAGCTGCTGGCGCTCGCCGAGTTTGTGTAGTTTCAGCTATCCTTCTAGCGCAGGATGTGACCGATGCTTGTCGTACCTTCAAGGAGCGCTTACTCTGTGCCTCCGATTAACGGGAATATTCCCTAAAATTATTATAAATCATGAGCCTTCTTGTTTTTGGTTCCACAGCGTTGGACTCGATCAGTACACCTAAGAAAAAAAATCCTCGTTTACTTGGGGGGTCGGGAAGTCATGCTGCTGTTGCAGCAAGTTTTTTCATAGCACCTAGATTGATTGGCGTCGTTGGTACAGATTTTCCAAAAAAATACATTTCTTTGTTTCAGAAGCACAAAGTAAATATCAAGGGTTTGAAGGTCCGCGATGGTAAAACATTTCATTGGGCTGGAGAGTATGAGGTTAACATGAATAATCGCCGTACACTTAGTACGGAGTTGGGTGTAGTGGATGGTTATTCTCCTGTTCTTCCGGCTGCCCATCGTAAACTTAAATATGTGCTACTTGCGAATAATCCTCCAAGTGCGCAGGAGGCGATAATCGATCAGTTGGATGCCCCAAAGTTTATAGTTGCTGATACAATGGACCTTTGGATGAATGTTGCAATGAGTGATCTTCGAAGTCTACTTAAACGGGTTGATATGCTTGTTCTAAATGATAGCGAGGCGCGTCAGTTGACTGGTGATGATAATGTTGTCTCTTCATTATCCAAGTTGCACAAGTATGGGCCGCAATATGTAATTGTTAAGAAGGGTGAACATGGTGCAATTCTCTCATCTAAGAAAGGCTTGTTTGTTGCGCCAGCTTTCCCATTGGCAAAAGTCGAAGATCCAACCGGAGCTGGCGATTCATTTGTGGGTGCATTAGTGGGCTACTTAGCAAAGAATGCTGGTTCGATTGATGCCAATATTCGGAAGGCAGTTCTTTACGGGAGCGTTGTTGCTTCGTTCTGCTGTGAAGGTTTCGGTCTAAACAGAACCACTAAAACCACGCGTGCGGAGATTAACAAACGGCTGCGAGAGTTAGAAAAAATGACTCGTGCCTAAAGTGAATTCAGAGCATCTAATACTTCCTTAGTATGCTCTGCTACTTTTACTTTTGGCCAGATTTTTTGAATAACTCCATCGGAATCAATTAGGAATGTTTGACGGTTAATCCCCAGAAAGGTTCGACCCATAAATTTTTTTTCTCCCCATACACCGTAGGCTTTACAAATATTCTTGTCTTCGTCAGCAATCAGTTTGAATGGCAGTTCAAATTTCTCGATGAATTTATCATGTTTTTTTACCGAGTCAGCGCTAACACCTAAGACTACAGTGTTTTTTGAAGTGATCTCAGTGTATGCGTCACGGAAGCCGCAAGCTTCTTTATTGCAGCCAGGTGTATTATCTTTTGGATAAAAATATAGCACTACCGTTTGTCCTCGGAATTGACTTAGTGAAACCTCGTCACCCCCATTTGTTGGGGCAGTGAAATCTGGAGCAGTATCCCCTTCATTTAATTTGATGTTAGTCTTGTTTGTCATACTTACAGTAGGATCTCGTAGTGTTTGTTTTTAGTCAATCGAGATTAATTTTCACCAATTTGGACGATGTTTCTGACCTACTAACCGTAGGCCCTCAATCGTAAGAAGTGGATCCACTTTTTGAATAGATGCTATTTTTTTTGCTATTAGGCTTGCGTAGCCGCCTGTTGCTACCACAGGCATTTTTCTTATATTAAGTTCTTTTTTTAATTGAGCTATTATTCCTGATATAAGTCCTCTATAACCAATTACAGCACCACTTAACATTGCATCTTGAGTGTTCTTTCCAACCACCGATGTAGGTTCTGTGATTTTTATTCGTGGTAGTAGCGCGGTTTTTTCATGCAGGTATTCGGTCATTGCTGCAAGCCCTGGCGTGATTATTCCACCGATGTAGTTTTGATTGCGATCAACAATATCAAATGTAACGGCTGTGCCGAAATCAACAACTATCACTGGGCTTCCGAATTTAGCGTGTGCAGCTATGGAATTAGCCAAACGGTCTGCACCGATAGTGTTTGGCTTAGGGTAATCAATCCCGATTCCAACTATTGTCTTAGTTGTTAATTGAAGTGTTGGGCACTTCCAATGATCACGCAGCATTATTTTGAGTGGCTGATTTAACTTTGGAACAACACTACAAAACACAGTTCCCGATGGCGCATTGCATTTGGCCATCCGAATCAGTTTTGCCAATGCGGGCTTCGCTTTGCCATTTGCAATATTATCACTTGGGATAATTATATCTGCTAGCACACGTTTGTTTTTAACTGCAGCAGCGTGGGTATGAGTATTTCCAATGTCAATTAGCAGAACCACACGAGATTAGCTAACCTTTGTAATTAGAAGATTCAAGATTGAAGTTTAGGATAGTGGTGTTGTTATTTTTGAAGATTAATGAGACTCGATTGAGCTTGATTGATTGGGTGGAGCAAAGGAAAACTGGTCCGAGCGTGTTTTTTGGAAAGGACTATTTTAATTAATGAAGCAACAAACCATTGTTACACTAGATCTTGAGGGGGTTCTTGTTCCAGAGATTTGGATCGCGTTTGCAGAGAAAACCGGGATTGATGAACTCAAGCTCACAACAAGGGATATTCCCGATTACGATGAATTGATGAAAGGGCGTTTATCTATTCTGAATAAAAATTCACTTAAGCTTGCCGACATTCAGGCAGTAATCAGTATGTTGACTCCGTTGGAGGGTGCTAAAGCTTTTCTTGATGAATTAAGATCAATTACGCAGGTGGTGATTTTGTCTGATACTTTCCAAGAATTTGCAAAACCGTTGATGAAACAATTAGATTGGCCGACGATCTTTTGTCACGACTTGGAAATTAACGAGGAAGGAAGTGTGATTAATTATAGACTTCGTCAGCCAGATCAGAAACGCAAGGCTGTTGCGTCATTTCGAGGATTGAACTATCATGTCATTGCGGCTGGCGACTCCTACAACGATACTACTATGCTTGGGGAGGCGGATAAAGGGTTCCTTTTTCGATCTCCCGATAATGTTAAGGATGAATTCCCTCAGTTTAAATCAGCGGAAGAGTATGTGGATTTGATGCGTATGATAAGAAGTGAATTAATTGTATAAGTTATTGTATTTTGGATTACATCCATCGGATTAATTTTCTTTATCTATTAATAGATATAATCGTTTGACACTAGAAAGTTCGGCTTTTACTTTCGCTTATATCGCTCCCAGTTTTAGGGGGCTTTTTAATCGAGGAACCTACCATTTTTTATATGAGCCAGTCGGCAGTTAATAAGGATGACTCTGGGAAAGAATCCCAAGCTTCAGATATTTCTGAGGCTATCATTCGTATTGCGGGTAACTCACAGGATGGTATACAGTCTATTGGTGGTTTTTTGGCGCGCTTGGCAGGTCGGAGCGAGCAGGAGGTAATGACCATGATGACAATTCCCTCAACCATCTCTGGAGGACCATCTATTTTTCAGGTTAGATTGGGAACTGGCGATGTTTTGAGTCCAGGTGATGACGCGGATGTGTTGCTAGCATTTTATCAGCATTCTTATGAGGGGCATGTTAGTAATTTACGTGAAGGTGGTCTAATTGTTTACGATAGTGATCATGTTGAGCCAAATGAAGAGTGGCTTAAAAAATACCGTCATATCGGAATAGCTATTTCTAGTCTGACAGTGGAGGCAATTGGTGGAACTACTCGTGACAAAGGTAAAAATATTTATGCTCTCGGCTTAATTGGTCGAATGTTCAATTTAGATCTAGAGAAACTTGAAAGATTAATTAACGAACGCTTTGCTGCTAAAGGGGAGAATGTAGTTAAGCCTGCAATGGATGCTTTCCAGGCAGGTTATCGTTATCACTCGGACGATATAACAAATCTTTTTAATTTTAAAAATGGTACAGTTGACAGATCTAATCAAGTGGTTATGTCTGGCAACGAGGCGCTTGCTTATGGATTGATAGCCGCGGGGGTTCGCTTTGGCGCTGCTTATCCTATAACTCCTTGGTCAGATATCATGGAACTGCTTCGTCGCGAACTACCAAAATACGGGGGTTCTTTTATTCAGTGTGAAGATGAGATTGCATCGGTATCAATGGCGATTGGTGCTAGTTATGGTGGTCGAGTGGGCGTTACAGGTTCAAGTGGGCCTGGTATATCTCTTAAGACTGAAGCAATAGGTTGGGCTGTGATGGCTGAGATTCCATTGGTGATTGTTGATATTCAGAGAGGAGGGCCTTCCACAGGGATGCCTACCAACGTTGAGCAGTCTGATTTGAATATTGCCTGTTTTGGTGGCCACGGCGACTCTCCGAGGGTTGTTTTAGCTGCGGCCGATGTTGAGGATTGTTTTTATACTGCTATTGAAGCGGTGAATATTGCGCGCAATTTTAGTGTTCCTGTTTTTCTGTTGAGCGATCAGGCCATAGCTACTCGCATTGAAGCATTCAATGAACCTGATTTGAAAAAATTGTGCCAAGATCTGGCACCAGATTTGACACCTGTACAATCTCACAAACCTTACGATTTAGAAACAGAAACTGGAGCAAGTCATCATCGAGTTCCGGGTACTCGTATTGAAGATGGGCGTTATCCCGTTGTGACTGGACTAGAGCACGACGAATGGGGTCATCCGAGTGGATCTCCTGAAACGCATAAAGCAATGACTCAGAAACGACGCAATAAACTAAAGGCACTTGCTAAAACACTTCCAATCCCAGAGGTTTACGGTCCAGAATCAGGAGAAGTACTTGTCGTCGGGTGGGGATCTACTACTGGACCACTTTATGAAGCCGTAGAAAAATCAGCTGACAATGGCAGTGCTATATCTGCTCTAAAGCTTCGTCATATAAACCCTCTTCCGGAAGGTCTGGAAGATATATTCTCAAATTTTAAGAGGATTTATGTGGTGGAAATGAATGACGGAGGTGTATACGGTTATGGGCAGTTGGCTTCTATATTACGGGCTCGGTTTGTTGATGCGCGAATACAGGGAATTAATAAGACTGATGCACTTCGTTGGAAGGTTTGGGAAATTATCGATAGAGTCAACGAACGACTTAGTCCTGATCCTGCATTAGCGAACGACTGAATTTAAAGATATAATGAGTGAAAATGCTACATTGGAATCATTGACTCAAGATACTGAAGAGCGCGAGCCTTTAACCAAAAAACAAATCGCCGCAGATACTCCTACTTGGTGTCCGGGATGTGGTGATTTCTCTGTGCTTTCGATTTACTATAAATTAATACAAAAGCGAAAAATTTATCATGAAAAAGTAACGACAGTTGCTGGTATTGGTTGCTCAAGTCGTTTCCCGTACTTTGTTCAAGCGCATGGAGTCCATTATATTCATGGGCGAGCCTTATCTTTTGCTACTGGAGTATCTCTTTCTCGCCCTGATTTGCATGTGTTTGCCTTTGGCGGTGATGGTGACGCTTTCTCTATTGGTGGTAACCATTTTATGCATACTGCCCGAAAGAATGTTAAGATGACTTATGTCGTCATGGATAATTTTGTTTATGGGCTTACAAAAAAACAAACCTCTCCAACTTCTCCTATCGGTTTTAAGAGCAAGACTGACAATTGGGGTGCATTTGATCGGCCGATTAATCCTATGAAGCTAGCTATATCAGCCGGTGCTACATTTGTAGCTCGGTCATCCCATACTAACCCAAAGCATCTCCTTGAGATGATGGATGTAGCTATGGATCACGATGGTTTTGGATTTATAGAGTGTTTGAGCGAGTGTACAGAGTTTTACAAAGGGGCATTTGATCCCACTAACCCTCGTAAAGGTGGTGTTTTTGACTTAGTGCCTGAGGACCATGATGTCACAGATGAGGCAGCTGCGTATGAGCTAGCAAGTGAAGATTTCCCCGGTAAATTTGGTATTTTTTATAAAGCACAGATACCTACAAAGAATGCTTTAGAAACTGGACTTCAGGATACTGCTAAAGCCAAGTTTGAAGGTAAGGAAGATTGGGAGATTCTTCAGTCTACATTCAACCGAATGAAGTAATTTAAATTTCTTGGGCTAATCTTTTAATCCCATTTGCCATTTGGCTTCAATAAGTGCCTTATACCCTCCGACTAGGGAATAGACATTTGTATAACCCATTTTTTGCGCTATTTCTGCGGTGAGTACCGAACGATAACCGCCGCCGCAGTACATGATTACTT
>Ga0209404_10002835_pt1 | contig 10466 bp, 16 predicted proteins | sample TroAtlMetagenome_2_FD_187447 | JGI IMG/M metagenome (GOLD analysis project Ga0209404, IMG submission 187447) | Marine eukaryotic phytoplankton communities from Atlantic Ocean - Tropical Atlantic ANT8 Metagenome (SPAdes) (version 2) | ecosystem: Environmental > Aquatic > Marine > Oceanic... | reverse complement strand
CTTTGCAGTTTGAAGAAAAAATCTCATCTTTTGAAGAGAAATCTACAATCCCATCTGTTTTATGATTTTCGTTACCAATTTTTCGTTTCTCTCTAAAATCATTGGTGATTCTGCATCAATCCACTCAACTCCTTCTATATCATGAGCACTAACTTTTCCTTCTTTTGATAATTCCTGTAAAATATCAAATGACAAATTTACTTGTTTTTTCTTTTTCTTTTTAATTCTCTGAATAATTTCTTTATCTAACATGTAGATTCCTAAACATTCTGATAACTGTAATTTCATTATTGGTTTTTCTTTAAATTCTGTAATTATTCCATTATCTACTACTGCAAAACCTGTTTCTTCCTTCCTCTTTGTTCTAGTTGCGATACAAGCTAAACTGCTTTTCTCTTTGAATGTTTTTCTCATTTTTGTAATATCTAATGCACATAGATTATCTACAAACCACAAGAGAAATTCTGATTCATCTTTTAACTCCTTTTGAATGTGGAGTAAATCTCCCCCTGTTCCACTTTGTGAGTCTTGGATGAATTTGATATTTTTTTGATTTCCATAATAGTTTTTGATTTGTCCTCCTAAACCTGTGTAATCTGAAATGATAATTACTTCTTTAATGAATTTGAATGATTTTAGATATCTTACAACATAATCTATCAAAGGTTTTCCATTAATTGGTGTCATTGCTTTTGGAAAATATTCTGTATATGGTTTTCCACGGGTACCTTTGCCCCCAGCTAAAATTACAGCTTTCACAGTCTAACGGTATGATTTCTGTTTTCTTCTTCTTGCACCAGGTCCGCCAAATTTCTTTGGTTCTTTTTGTCTGGCGTCTCCACTTACTAGATACTTATCAAAATCAGTAATTCTTTTTCTAAGGTCTTCTCTAGTTGATTTTGGGAAAGGATGATCTTTTGGCTCTTTTTTAGATTTTGTCCAGCCTACTAATGCTCTAGTGATTGCTGTTGCTACTGCACTTGCTTGTCCCATGAATCCTCCACCTCTTACTCTTACAGAAATATCGATTTTATCTCTCAAATCTCCTGTAATTTCAAGTGGTGCTAAAATGACTTCACGAGCTGTTTCTTGTGGAATCATTTCTACTGGAACGTTGTTAATTCTAACTTTACCTACTCCTTTTGTAATGTATACGTGAGCACTAGCTGTTTTTCTAGTTGCAAAATAAATTTCAGTTTTTGGAATCATATTATTCTGTCCATCCTATTACTCTACATATTTCTGCTAATGTTGTATAATTTGAAGCTGCTCTTTTGATTAATGCTTTTTCAAATTGTGTTTTTTCTAATGATTTTGTATCGTTAGGTGCACCAATGTATGTTCTTAATCTTTGGAAAGCTAATTTACCTGATGGTTTTCTATCAAATGGTAACATTTGACGAATCATTTTTGCAATAATTGTATCTGGTCTTCTGTAGTGTACAGGTCCATGTTTGTAATTGATAATACTGTTAATTTCTAAAAATTCTCTATACTCTTGAATTTGATTTGATCTTGTTCCACTCATCATAATTTTTTCACAATTGATTACTGTAACTCTTTGTCCTTGTAATAGTAATTTTGCAACATTTGATGCTAATCTACCTGCAATGTGATTTGTTGCATCAACTACAATTGGTCTGTCTGTTCTAATTACAACTTCTTGTTTGGAAGTATTTGAATTTCTTCCAGCAGGTCTGTTTAATCTTCCATTAGCCAAGTAGTACTACTCCTTTGCCTGTTGGATTTTGTTTTATTAATTCTTCATGTGAAATTAATTTTCCGCCATTTTCTAAAACTTTGGCTGCTGCTGAATTTGAAATTGAAAATGAACATAATGTGATTTTATGTGAAATGTTTCCTGTTCCCAAGACTTTGCCTGGAAATACTACTGTATCATTATCTTTGGTTAATTGACTAATTCTGTTGAGATTGATGTCTCTTCTTGCAATTGATGGTTTTAAGGCATATTCTGCTAATTTACCCCAAATTGGAGCATCATTTTTCGTTGATGCTTTCTTAAGATCGCTAGCCATACGAATTACAACTTGATTAGTCATGTGAATAATCCGGCTTAAAACCCAAATATAATGTCTATGCTTCACTTATTCTTCGATATTGTTGATCATATCTTTGAATTCAACAACTCTTCTGCTAACTTCTTGCACTCCTTCTAGAACAATTTGTTCTGGATTTAGTGCTCCTGTAGACTCTATGGTGAGTATTTTCTCATCATCTTTGTCTGTATCTGTAAGCATAGCAACGTTAGAAGCATTCCATTTTGCATGTTCTGTACCACGTCCTAGTCTTGCATAACATTCGACTTTGATCTTTTGACCTGGAGCTAATTGAACAATTGGAACTTTTTCAGAGACTGGTTTTGCACTCTCATCTTCAGAAGATAATTCTCCTGATAAAACAGCTCTAGTTTCTTCAGATTCTCCAGAATCTAATACTAGTAAGACTTTGTCTGATTCGTTGAATTTAGTTAAGTCTGTTCTTAATGGAATCAATCCCAATCTGTGAGCTAAACCTTCATCAGGTAACACAGATGTATTTTCAATAATGTCTACTGTATCGATTGCAAGAACTGGAACTCCGTTTAAACAAACACGTCTTAGAGCGTTTGCATATTGTAATGGAATTCCTTTTAGCTTTAAGGATATCTTCTCAGAATCTTTTGTAATAACGTCTAATGATGACAAATCTTGATGAAAATCGTCAAAGTGCACATAAAAATCTAGCTAGCTTTACGTATAGATAAATACCAAAATGTAATAGCAATAAGATATGGCTGATGTTACTGTAGTTAGATACTCTTTTGAAGGTGAAAAATTTGAGATACTGGTAAAGCCAGATCCTGCTTTAGATTACAAATTAGGTAAGAAAAAAGATATTTCTTCGGTTTTAGTTTCTGAGGAAATCTATACTGATTCTGGAAAGGGTACAAAACCATCTACTGAAAAATTACTTGCTGCCTTCAAAACTGAAGATAAAACTGAGGTTGCTCAAATAATGTTTGAGAAAGGAGATCTAAATCTTACAACTGATCAGAGACGAAAAATGGTGGATCAGAAAAGAAAACAGATTATTGAATATATTGCAAAGACCTTTGTTGATCCAAAAACTCACTTACCTCATCCTCCATTACGAATTGAACAAGCAATGAAAGATGGTCGTGTCTCCATTGAACCTCAAAAAAGCGTAGAAGAACAAGTCAAAGATATTGTTGAAAAATTACGTTCAATTATTGCATTAAAATCTGAAAATCTCCAATTGGAGATCACTATTCCTGCACAATATGCCTCTCAGTCTTATTCTGTTTTGAAATCTGTGGGTTCGCTAAAAAAAGAAGAATGGCAAAACAATGGTTCACTAAAAGCAATACTTGAAATACCCGCAGCAGCAAGGCCAAACGTGATTGACAGATTAGGTTCTATAACAAAGGGCTCTGCAACTGTAGAGGTAATGAAATAATATGGCTGATAAGCGAAAATACGTTATTCCTGGTGATGTAATTACTAGTGGACCTTTTAGACCAGAACAAAATGTAGTTTTAGAAGGAAACAACATAGTTGCAACTGCTGTTGGTATATCTGAAATTTATGAGGATTCTGTTAAAGTCATTCCTTTAACTGGAAAATATATTCCTAAAATCAATGATCTTGTAATTGGTAAAGTCATTTCTCACACTTCATTATCTTGGGAATTAGATGTAAATTCTTGTTATGTTGGATTTTTGCCTGCTCAAGATGTTTTTGGACGAGACTTTTCAACTCATGCTGATGAACTTTCAAGTAAACTAAAAACTGGTGATCTTGTAGCTGCCAGAATCGCTAATTTTGATAGAACTAGAGATCCTCTTGTTACTATATCTGATAGAGACTTAGGTAAAATTGATGATGGAGTTTTAGTAAAAATTTCTCCAAGTAAAGTTCCTCGATTAATTGGCAAAAAAGGAAGTATGATACAAATGATTGAAATGGCTACAAATGCTGCCGTTACAATTGGTCAAAATGGTTGGGTTGTAATCTCCTGTGAGACTGAAGAAGGGCTCTCAAAAGCTAAAAAGGCAGTTGAAATGGTTAATGAAAAAGCACATATTGCTAATTTAACTGATTTAATTAAAGACATGTTAGATGGAAAGGATGAATCATAATGGGTGGTAGAGATGCAACCATGGTCTTATTGGACGAAAATGGTATTCGTTGTGATGGACGTAAAGTAGACGAACCACGTAGAATTATGATTAAAGCTGGCGGATTAAAGAATGCTGATGGTTCTGCTTACATTGAATTTGGTGATAACAAAATCTTAGTTGGTGTGTTTGGACCAAGAGATGTTCATCCTAAACATATGTCAAATACTGATACTGGAATTCTTAGAGTAAGATATCACATGGAACCATTTTCTGTTGGTGAAAGAAAAAATCCTGCTCCTTCTAGAAGAGAAATTGAAATTTCTAAAGTTATCAAAGAAGCATTAGAACCTGCAGTAATGTTGGAAAAATTCCCAAGAACTGCAGTTGATGTATTTATTGAAATTTTACAAGCCGATGGTGGAACTAGATGTGCTGCTTTAACTGCAGCTTCTGTTGCATTAGCTGATGCTGGTATTCCAATGAGAGATATGGTTGCAGCAATTGCTGCTGGTAAAGTTGCCGATACTGTAATTCTTGATGTCAATAATGAAGAAGACCAAGCAGGTCAAGCAGATATGCCAATTGGATATATGCCAGGTCTTAAGAAAATTACCTTATTACAATTAGATGGTGTTTTAACTCCAGAAGAATACAAAAAATGTGTTGATGTTGGAGTTAAAGGATGTGAACTCGTTTATGAACTTCAAAAGAAAGCACTTAATGACAAATATTTTGGAAATAGAGGCGATTAGATATGACAAGTACTTCAGTTATTGATGAACTAAAAAGAGCACAAATTCTTGAATTATTAGAACAAGGAAAAAGAGTTGATGGAAGAGCATTAGATGAATCTAGAGAACTAAAAATTGAAGTAAATGCAATTCCTAAAGCAAATGGTTCTGCTAGAATATACCTTGGTGACACTGAAGTAATTTGTGGTGTCAAAATTCAACCTGATAGACCTTTCCCAGATACTGGTGACAAAGGTTTGTTCATGTGTACTGCTGAACTTTTACCACTTTCACATCCAACAGTTGAAACTGGTCCACCACAACCACCTGTTATTGAATTAGCAAGAGTTACTGATAGAGGAATTAGAGAAAGTCACATGATTGACGTTTCTCAATTAGTTATTGAAAAAGACAAATCTGTAGTTGGTGTATTTGCTGATAATGTAGTTGTTGATTATGATGGAAATCTATTTGATGCATGTTCTTATGCTGCAACAGCTGCTTTACTAAATTCAAAAGCTCCAACATGGGAAATGGTTGATGATAAACCAACTCTAGTTGAAGGTGAAGCAAAACAATTACCAATTAACACTATTCCAGTTTCTGTTACTATGGCTAAAATTGGAAACTATATTGTAGTTGATCCTAATGGAGATGAATGGGACAGCATGGATTCAAGAGTTACAATTACCACTGATTCTGATGGAAATATCTGTGCACTACAAAAAGGTGGTAGTGATGGATTTACCCAAGACGAAATTAACCAATGTGGTGAATTATCAATCAAAGTAGGCGCAAAGATAAGGGAACAATTAAAATCAGTCCAACAGGAGAGTCAATAATATGGCAAAAGCAAAGAAATCTCTAAAAGGATTAGGTGCACGTTACGGAATTAAACTTAGAAAACAATACACCAAAGTTCACCTTCAATTAAAACAAAAAAGAAATTGCCCTGAATGTGGTTCACAAACATTTGGTCGAGATGCTGTTGGAATTTGGTCTTGTAAAAAATGTGGCTTTAAAGTTGCTGGAACTGCATATGACGTTAAACTATAGTGCAAAAATTACTGTAGATGCTAAAGATAAGAACAACGCAATTTTCGATTCTGTTAACACTGACAATGAATTTTATCCCGAAAATCCTGTAAAAACTAAAATCAAATTAGATAAAAAATTAGTCATTTCTGCTGAAACTGATCAAATTGCACATCTTAGAGCAAATTTGAATTCCACTCTCAGACTAATTCAAGCAAGTTATGACACAATTGAATCGGTAAAGATATAATCAGATTAATTTCACAAATATTCATGTCTGCTGGACAAATGCCTCCATGGCTTCAAGAGCAAATTGGAAAATTACAACAATCTCAACAAAATTTACAGTCTATTATGACTCAACGACAACATCTTGAAATGGAGAAAGCAGAAACTGAAAAAGCTATTGATGAATTAAAGAAAGTTGCAGATGGTGATTCTGTCTTTAAACAAGCTGGAACTGTTTTAATTAAATCTGATAAAAAGACCATATTGGATGAATTAGAGGAAAAAATAGAATTGGCAAAAACTAGATCAACTGTTCTTGAAAAACAAGAAGTTCGTGTAAAAGAAACTCTCAAAGAACAAGAAGCAAAAATCACTGAAATGATGAAAAGTGGTAATGCTCCTCCACCTCCAGCAGCAGATGATAACCCTAGAAAATAATTTTAGTCTATTTCAAATAAGATATTAACAATTCATTATAACTGATATTTGTGAAATTAGAAAATCTTCGAATTATTGTCGATGAACGAGAAACAAAAAGTGGGATTCCAAAATTACTCAAAACAATTGGTATGAATGTGGAGATGAAAACACTTCCAATTGGTGATTATATTGTTGCACCTGAAACTATTGTTGAAAGAAAAAGTATCAAGGATTTGATGGCATCTATTTTTGATGGACGATTATATGATCAATGCAGTAGACTCAAAGAACACTTTGCAAATCCTATAGTCTTACTAGAAGGAAATGTTGATGAAATTGAAGAAATTACTGACAATCCCTTAGTTTTCTATGGTGCCATTTCTCGAGTTGTATTGGAATTTAAAATTCCTATAATACCTACTCCTAGTGCATCTCATACTGCAAAATTATTAGTTTCAATGTGTTCTAAAAAAGATGGACCAACAGGACCTTACTTGAAAAAAATAAAAAAATCATCAAATTTAGAAACTCAACAACTTTCAACACTTTGTAGTTTGCCTGGAATTGGTGAAAAATTTGCAGTTCGAATGCTTGAAAAATTTGGTACTCCATCAAAAGTTTTTAGCGCAACAACTTCTGAATTGGCTAAAGTTGAAGGTCTTGGTGAAGCTCGTGCAAAAAAAATCAAAAATATGTTAACAACTAAGAATAAACTCCAAAAAGAAAGTAACCAAAAGACACTGACATAACCATTACTGTCATTTTGTTTCATCAATTTTTATAGTATGTACTTTTGGAAATTCTATGGATAATCGTGTCAACATTGCAGTTGTCATTGGTGTAATCTTTGTTTTAGCTTTTGCTGTTACTTTAACTCAAAGTGATAAACAAGTCGAATCTCAAACAATTGAAGATGATATTCCTGAAGAATTAATCTATGAATGGTTGAAAAAATACGATCCTTCTGAACAAACAATTTCTGTTTCTGGTAGTGCAACTGCCTCTTCAAATCCTGACTCTTTAGTGATTGTACTTGGAGTTGAATCTGAAGCCAAAACTGCAAATGATTCTTTATCTCAAAATTCTGATTCTCTAAATTCTGTAATTTCTGCATTAACTAATTCTGGAATTTCTGAAGATGAAATTCAAACATCAAATTTTTCAATCTATCCAGTATATGATGGCACATATGATTCTGATGGAAATTGGCAACAAATTCTAACCGGATACCGTGTGTCCAATATCTTATCAATTCAAACTGAAGACATTGATTCTGCAGGAGATATTATTGATGCTGCAGTTTCTTCTGGTGCAAATCGTGTTGACAATGTTTCATTTCAATTATCTGATGAAAAATTACAAAAAATTAGCGATGGTTTAATTGCTGATGCTATTAATGATGCAACTCAAAAAGCAGAAAAAGCCCTTGTTCCGTTAAAACAAAAAATAGTTGGAGTAAAGTCTGTTGTAATTCATGACAATGTAGTTCCTTACTATGATAGTCCAATGCGTGCATCATTTGATGGGTTTGCAGAATCCTCTATGAAATCTGCCCCAATTATGTCTGGTGATGAGGAAATCACTACAAATGTTAGTGTTGTATTCTATATCTCTCAAGAATAATTGTTTTAGAAAATCATTTGAGCAATTTTCTTTTTAATGGTGTTCCGCAATTTAGACATTTTTTTCCACTTTGGAAACTAGTCTTACATCCTGGACAATAATGAATCCATTTTCCAACATCTTTAATTCCATTTGTCATTATTGGTGCGATGTTTAATCCCATGTTTTTAGCAACATTGGAAATTGCAAAATCATCTGTAATGATTTGTCCTTTTGTTTCTATTCCTAATGCAATTATTGAAACATCTTGTTTTGATAATTGTGGGAAATCTCCTGTTTCCTTTGCTGCTTTAATTGCGGCATTTGTTGATTCTTTATCAGGCTCTCTAATTTTTAATCGATTAGTTTCTAGTAGAGTACCTAGTACATCTTGATTTTTTTTAATATGCTGAATTTCATCATAAACTAGAGATGTTGTGTAACAATCTTCAGATGATCTAAATGGTACTCCTGCATAAAATGCACTGGCGTCTAAAATTCTAAAATCCAAGTTTACTCATTTGTCTTAAACCTCTTTTTTTCAATCTAATGAAAACTGCTGGGCTTTTGTATTTTTTAATAATTATTGGTTCTTCATATCCTGCTGATTTTACTACTTGTGCATCTATTGCTATGTTACAATCATGTGAAGAAATTACTTCAATTTTTTCATCAGGGACAACTAATGATGCTAATCTGTAGACAGGTGCAACTGGTGTAATAATTAGAACATCTAAACTTTCGTGTAATATTGGTCCTCCTAATGAAAATGAATGACCTGTTGAACCACTAGGTGTTGCAATAATTACTCCGTCCATTTTTTGTTTAACTGTGTCATTTTGAAACTTAATTTCAATTTGTGCAGTTTTTGTCAAGTTTGCTCTACTAATGTAAATTTCATTTAATGCTGGTGGAAATTCCTTGTCTCCACATACTGCAGTAACTCTTGTTCTTTTATCTAAAAAGAAATTATCTTCTAAAATTTCATTTAATGCTTCATCAATTTCATCAATTGTAATTTCTGCTAAAATTCCTCTATTACCACCAACATTGATTGTTAAAATTGGTGTCTCATTTTCTAAATTTCGAAAAACACGTAGAGTTGTTCCATCCCCTCCTAATGTGATTACTAAATCTAATTTCACATTTTGAATTTCTTCCAATTCCTCCATCTGCTTTGCTCCTTCCACACTAACTGGTGAAATTGTGTACACTGTTGCTTTTTTTTCTAATAATTTTTTAGCAACATCTTTTGCAGCCTTTTCAGAATCTTTGTTTCCTACTTTGCTTACAACAGCAACATTTTCTAGTTTCAAGTAAGTTCTTTTGAATTGTATTTACATAAAAATGATATTTTTATGAAATTTCTGTCTGATTCTTGATTTTGTTAATTTTATGGCTAAAACAACTAAATTTTAAGAATTAATGTGTCCCCAAGTTGACAACTGATAACGTTTTTAACTAAATTCTACTCACAAAAAACGGATGTCATTACTTTTAAAAGATCGGGTATGGTCAATGGAAGCCCCAACTGCAAAACGTGGCGTTTATCCATTACATGGTTTTAAACTTGGATTATACAGATTACCCATAGTATTAGAGGAACCAAACGAAATTAAATCCGTTCATGATGGTTTGAAAAAAGCATTTGAAATGGATATGTACGCAGATAGAATTTACGCTACATATCGCTGGAAAGAACAAAACATGGAAGATCCTGATGAAAAAGGATACGAAGAAGTTGATTTATCTGTAACAGTAGAAATTGTTACTGGTGAAGTTGTCGATATAATTTATCAAGTTTTTCCAATTGAGAAATTTGGAGATCCTAATTGGGTTAAAGATTATAGAAAGAAAGCCGACCATTTTGCAAAAATGGTAATTGATACTATTTTAAGAAATACAATTTTGGCTGATAAGATGATTTCTTATTTGGCAAAAAGTGAAAAGATTGCTGAAGTTGCTGCAATCCAAAGATTAGAGGAATTAACACCTTTGGCAAAAATTGTTCTTGGTGCAAAACCAAAACCAATTGAAGCAACAGATGAAGAAGAAGAGGAAGACGATGCATCTATTGAAATTCCAGATGGTGCAAAACCTGGACCAATTGACGTTGATTATAAATCAAAAATGAAACCATCTGCTGTTTATGAAGCTGCAGAACATACTATCAAAACTTGGGGTCGTAAAGGTACCAGTAACGGAATAATGGGTATCTGGGGAGAATTTGTCTCAGTAGATTATGATATTTGTGTTGCAGATGGTGGATGTATAGAAGCCTGTCCAGTTGGAGTTTACGAATGGTTTGA
>Ga0209404_10002833_pt1 | contig 10472 bp, 10 predicted proteins | sample TroAtlMetagenome_2_FD_187447 | JGI IMG/M metagenome (GOLD analysis project Ga0209404, IMG submission 187447) | Marine eukaryotic phytoplankton communities from Atlantic Ocean - Tropical Atlantic ANT8 Metagenome (SPAdes) (version 2) | ecosystem: Environmental > Aquatic > Marine > Oceanic... | reverse complement strand
CGACTCATTTGATTCCTAGTTCTGTTTCTGTTAATATTTTAAATTCAAATCCTCTATCAACACACCATTCATTTGCTGCATTCCATTTTGCTTTATTCCTAGCAAACTCAAATGCTTCACGTAAATATCCTTTAGTTTGACGTTTTGGTTTTGCTGGTGGTGTAGTTTGACGTTTTGGTTTTACTTCAATAATATATTTTTTTATCTTCCCACCATTTTCTCTAACTTTAATATAGAAATCTGGAAAGTACCTATGTGGTCTATTATCAATAGGAGATCTATACCAAACATACATTTCTTCACTTCCCCATTCAAGTATATTGGTATTTGAGTCACAATATTGCATAAACTTGCGTTCCCAAAGAGAGCGATATATAATATTAGTAGGGTCTCCTTTATACTTATAGGGGCATCTTGGTTTATATTTTCCTTTATAAGCCATATATAAATATAGGTATCATAGTAAATATTTAGAGTGCCAGAATCGTTAGCAAGATCTATATCAACATCTGAGGCTAAAACACTGATAGGTGGGTTAGCACAGAATAACCATTATTTGGTGAATTTTTCTGCATTGAAAAAACCCATATATGATTATTTAAAAGAATATACTAAGATGGGTGATATAAAAACTTTCTTAGGAAGAAAGGCAGGGATACTTTGTAGTGATGCATCATTACCTGCTTCTCAGTTTGCAACCAGTCAAGTAAAAGATAATTTTATGGGTATTCCTCAAGAGTATGCTCATACTAGAATGTATCAAGATATTAATTTTACATTTTATATTGATCAGGATTACTCATTATTAAAAATCTTTGAAGGGTGGATGGATTATATTTCTAGTGGAGCAAATAGTCAGGTAAAACAAGAATCCCATTCATATTATAGAAGATTGAGATATCCAGATACATATAAGGTTGATACGATGAATATTAGAAAATTTGACAGGGGACACCAGAATCAGATAAGATATAAGTTTATAAACGCTTTTCCTAAAGCAATTAATCCAATCCCTGTTACCTATGGTGCAGCAGAACTTTTAAAAGTAACTGTTCTTTGGAACTTTGACCGTTATGTGGTCTTCTAAATAAAATACTGAATTGTATAGATTATGCCTTTACCTCAAATTAATACACCGACATATGAGTTGGTATTGCCTTCAAATGGGAAGAAACTTAAGTATCGTCCTTTTTTAGTTAGGGAAGAAAAGATTCTAATTATGGCATTGGAATCTGAAGATATGCAGCAGATTAGTACTGCTATTGTTGAAACATTAAATCAATGTATTCTTACTAAAGGAATAAAAGTAGAAAAACTTGCTACCTTTGATATTGAATATTTGTTTTTGAATATTCGTGCTAAGTCAGTTGGTGAGACTGTAGAAGTTAATGTTACTTGTCCTGATGATGGTCACACATCTGTTTCAATGGAGATTGATATTGATTCAATTAAAATTAAAAGGGATAAATCTCATAAAAATACAATTAAATTAGATGATAATCTTTCAATGAAAATGAAGTATCCTTCTATGGATCAATTTGTTGTATCTAACTTTGATAGTACTATCACTGATGTTGATACAACTCTTGGTATGATTATTGGATGTATTGATATGATTTACAATGAAGAAGAAAGTTGGAATGCTTCTGAGTCAACTGATAAGGAACTTTCAGAGTTTGTTGGAAATTTAAACACTAAACAATTTAAATTAATTGAAAAATTCTTTTCAACAATGCCCAAACTTACTCATACTATAAAGGTTACTAATCCACAGACTAAAGTTGTAAGTGACGTGACGTTGGAGGGTCTAGCAGCTTTTTTCAGCTAGGTATGGCTCATACTAATCTTGAGTCATACTATAAGATTAATTTTTCGTTAATGCAACACCATAAATACTCATTAAGTGATATAGAAAATATGATTCCTTGGGAACGAGAAATCTACGTTAGTTTACTACAACAACACATTGAAGAAGAAAATTTAAAGGCACAACAGCAAAGTGGCAGTTAAACAAAAAATAACTAAAGATAATTTTAATTCTCCATTGAGAGATAAGGAATCGTGGAGCTATAGACCTACCAAAGAAAAAGATAAGAAGGATCAAAAATCTGGTAGGAGATTTTTTGCTTTTGCTGGAAAAGGAGCAGGAATGACTCCAGATCTTGTTGGGCAGAATAATGTTGCTAAACAATTACGAGAAACAAATGAAATTCTTGTACAAATACAAAAACAATTAACGGTAGATTTTACTGGCCGTATTGCAGAACGTAAAAAAGAGTTTAATGAAAGAAGAAAGGCATTATCTGAAGCAAAATTCTTCTCTAAAGAAAGGGCATTAGAAAGCACAAAGGGTGTTGGAAAATTTGTTAAGGATACAGCAGGTAAAATAGTGAGTCCTTTAGGTAAAGGATTTAAGGGTATACTTGAGGGTGTATGGGGTTTCCTTAAGAATATTGTTATTGGAGGAGCTGTTATTGGTGCATTAAAATGGTTAAGTGATCCTGAGAATTTGCAGAAGTTGAAGGGTGTATTTGATGTTATGGCGAAAAATTGGAAATGGATAGTTGGAGGTTTAGCAGCAATAGTTGGTGTTACTGCATTAGGTGGTATTGCTGGAATTATTGGTAGTATTACTACAGGACTTTCAATATTACTACCAGTTGCACTTGCTCTTGCAGCAGGATATGGGTTGTATAGGTTGTGGATGGCTGGTGACGCACAAGAAAAGAAAACACTTAAAGCAGTCGCAGAGTTTGGAGAAGAGGCTGTAAGAAAAGATTTAGAACGTAAAGTAAATAATCCTACTTTTTGGGAAATAGTAAATGGTGTACATGCTGAAGCAAAAGAACAGTTACATTTTTTAGATACGGGATTAACAAAGCAGTATGGAATGACAGGAGAACAGTATCTTAAGAATCTTGAAAAGAAAGCTGCTGGTGGTTCAATTACAGGTGGAAAATCATATATTGTTGGTGAGAATGGTCCTGAATTATTAATTAGTGGTGGTAGTGGATATATTTTAGATGCTCAAAAAACTGCAAGATTATTAACTCCACCAGTTCAGGGTGGTTCATTTGATATTATACCTTTACCAGATAAGTTTATAAAATCTAATAAAGATAATACTGTAAAGGTAGCTTCTAAAGCAAATAAGCTTGTAAAAGTTTCTCCTATTAATCCATCTAATCGTTATATGGTTGATGTTCCAGAGATATTAGGTATAAGATAAGATGTTGCAAACAGAAGTAAAAAAATTAAAGATAACTGCAGAGAATATTAATAGTGTTCTGACGAAGAGTAATAGTGTAATAAAAAAAAGAAAAAAGAAAAATGCAGAATTAGAAAAAATTATTGATGCACGGAGTATAAGAAGAGATAAAGAATCCAATTTAGAAAAAAAATCTGTAAAAGGTGGAGCATTTAAATCATCTTTAAATAGTATTAAAAAGACTATAATAAGTGGTCCAATGGATGTAATGGGAAAGGTTATCCAATTTGGATCTATGATTTTATTGGGTGGATTACTGAAATCTTTACCAGATATTTTAATGAAAAGTATAGGAATATTTGGAAAACTTGCAGAATGGGGTAAGGGAATAGCAGAATTTTTTAAAGTTATATGGGATTCTATTAGTAATTTTGTTAAAGCAATAGGAGAAAATGAAACAGTAAAGAAAATTCTTAAAGGTGCAGGAGATATGTTTAATGCTATAAAGGATATGTTACCAACATTAGAAGATCTAGCTAATAAACTTAATAGTGTATTAAAACACGGACCATTAGCATTATTTGTTAATGATAAACATTTTAATAAGAAACGAGAGATAGATCCTGTAATTGATAAAGACGGTACTAGATTCAGTGAGACATTTGCTTTTGCTGAAGATGATCCTGATAATAAGGAATTAATAAAAGAATGGAAGTCTCTTTATTATCTTGATGAAGATGGTACAGTAAGACATAAAGATAGTGGTAAAAAAGCTATTGGAGCTCGGTTTATGGGAGTTGGTACGGGCATTGATTTTGAAGATATTAAAAAAATGTTAGATAGAACTAGATTCCCAAGTCTTCAATCATCCATTAAAAATGTTAATTTGATTGGTAATAATAGTGTATGGGGTAGTAAAACAAAAACCATCTATATGCCACAAAGAGTAATTGTAGAGGTATAATATGAAACAACCACAAGAAGCAGCACAAGCATCAAATTATCCATTATTACAAGTTATAAAGGATGATAGGAAATTAGTTAATATTCAAGGTAAAACTGTTAGATTGGATTATTATGAAAGTGTATATTCTCCAACAGTAACTGCATCATTAGTAGAAATGGATAGTGGTGCTAGTCCAAAATTAAAAAATAATCTTGGAAATAGAGGAACACTTAAAGATGTTTTACCGATTGAAGGATTTGAGCAAGTAGCATTTATAATTAGTACTGCATTTGGGGAATTGAATTATTCTCCACCAAGAAATATACCTTTTAGAGTTACAGGAACACCAACTATAATTGAAGATGGTATGAATCAACTTGTGTCTATCAATCTTGTTTCACAACATGAAATTGATAATGCACAAACTCCTATAAAATCATATTTTAGGGGTAGGATTAATGAGACTGTAGAAAAATTATTAAAGGAATTAAAGATTCCAGACTCTAAATTAAAAAATATATTTGATTCTAATAAATCAAATATTGAAGATACTCAAAATAATGAACAAGTTACTGGTAGATCTCGTTCACCATTTGAGATTATTTTAGATCTATGTAAAAAATCTATTCCAGTTGTAGGAGATCCAGGATTCTTTTTCTATCAAACACAAGATGGATTTCATTTTAAATCCATTGATACTCTTATTACTGAAGGTATGAAATTGTTGGAGGAGAATGATACGTATAGGGGGTTTCATACTTACTATTATAGTCCAGGAGTTTATAATCAGTATGATGGTAATAATAATTTTAGGATTTTAGAATCACCTAAAATAATAAAGGATCAGGATGTATTAGAATCATTAGAAAATGGAACTTATTCTGCTAGGTTTATAACTACTAATCCATTAACTTTTCAGACTAAAGAGGAAGTTGTTAATTTGTTGAGCAAATCGAATCTTGGTAAAACTCAGAAACCTAATCCAAATGTAGATAAAAATAATTTTCATGTTACTTATTCTAGTATTTTAGATATTGGATCATCAGAACCTGGTGTTGGTGTTATTGAATTAAATAATCCACTAAGATGGGAAGCATTAGCAAATATGAGGTATAATCTACTTCATGCTCAAGTTATGCAGGTTCAAGTTCCTTGTAATATAAATCTTAAAGCAGGTGAAGTTGTTAGAATTAATATTGCTAATGTCACATTGGATAATAAAATATATGATATGTGGAATCAACAACGAAGTGGAGATTATCTAATCCTACATCTTTGTCACCATTTCGATCCAGAAAGTTCATACACATCCATGACACTTGCTCGTGATACTTATGGATTATATAAAAACAGTTATTAAATAAATGTCTAATTCTGTAAAAAAATCTGATAATAATACCTTTGGAAAGAATCCATTACAATCTTGGATTGGAATTGTTGCACCTTTTGCAGCACAAGAAGAGCAGGCTAAAGGATTGGGATGGGGATGGAGATTTAAGGTTCGTATTGTAGGAGATCACTCAGATACGGATAATATTTCTGATGAAGATCTTGATTATGCTTACTGTTTACTTCCAACTACTGCTGGATCTGGTGGTGGAGGAAGAATAAGAACTGTAAGGATAGTTCAGGGTGATATGGTTTATGGAATATATGGATCTGGTAATAGTTCAGGAATACGTTTAATCTTAGGTGTTTTTCCAAGAACAGCATCTATTGAATATGGAAAGTTTGGTAAGTTTGATCCAATAAAAGGATGGTATGGAAATATTAAACCTTCACCATTAACAGGTGATAATGAGATTAATGATCTTGGTACTGCTACACCCAATAGTGCTCCAACATTAAATAAAACTAATATTTCATCTAGTGAAGAGCAGATGGAGTCGATGGGTATTCTCATTGGAACTGATGGTCCAAAATCAAATGTAATTAAGGAAAGACCAAGAGTTCCTGCTGATCAACCTTGGAATGGTGGTAGTATAACTAGAGCACAATTAAATTATATAAGAACTAATAGTGGAGATCCTAATTATACTGGGTATTATGCTGGTGCATTTTCAGGAATCCCTACTGAAAACGAAATTCGATCTCGACAGATTTATGATGCAGAAACACAAGCAATTCTTCAAGGTTTGATGGAAGAGATTGAAAGAACTCAAAAATCAAACTAAATAAATTTACTGGAGGTATAATTAAATGGTTAACTTACATGAAACACAGCAACATTATTTTGGTAATGAGAATGCTGAAAATTTAATACAGTTTGAAGGTACAGGTAATGAAAATTATTATTTAATGGTTGATAGGCAAACTGGTGAAATTCTGATATTCAATCAAGAGTGGGGAGTTGGTGGTGTTGGTGATCGGTATGTAGGTAGTATTCAATATGATGCCAGTACTGATTCCTATAAGTATCCAGATAATACATTTTTTAATAAAAAAGTACGTAAGTATGAGGAAGAGGTTTTTAATGATCCTAAAAATATAAAGGAACTTATTGTAAAAGCAAGAGAATTATCAATTAATCAATATAGAAATGAAGATGATACTTTTAAAGGGCCTCAGTATAAGAATCCAAACATTGGATTTATACCAGATGTATTTGAGAATAAAGGAGCAGATAATGTCTTTATTGAAGTTGATGCTAAAGCTAAAGAAGTTTTTTATGATTCGGATGGTAGATCGTATATTAGAATTCCAGGAACAGAGACAAAGGATAATTTAGATGGAAGAAAATATGTTGATATATCTATAGGTTCTGGAAATGAAAACTTAATAATTCATGATGAGAAGGCTGCTAAGGGTGAAATAAAGGATGGTCAGAGTTCATTAGGACTTAAGACTGGTAATGGGGTTACTTCAGAGGAAGTCTTACAATCAACAGCGACTGATATAAAGAAAGAATTTGAATTAAATGATTTAAATGATGAACAAATTGAAAGAATTACTCAAATTATTAGGGATAATCCTAGTGATAGTTCTCAACAAGCATATATTCTGGCAGTAAAGAAAGTTTACCCTGAGTATTTTGAGAATATTCAACCATATACTAAAGAAGATATAGAGTCTATGTCTTATGAAGATCAATGGGATTATAAAGAAAGAATAGCAGCTTATCAGAGAAATAAAGATCTTCAGAAAAAACTTCCTCATGATTCAGATACTGCAGGAGTTGATGTCCTTATAGGTGATCCTTGTCTTAATGATTTCTTTGGTGGTATTGAAAAAACTTTGAATGGTTTTATGAAGAGACTTGCTGGTAATAAACTCGTAGGAAATTTAGCAGCATTGGGTGGTGGATTAACTCAAGGATTTGGATTCCCAGCAGAGTTGAAAAGTACAGTTGGTTTAATCAAAGATATTTCTAGGAATCTGGTTGGTAAGATGGCAGGTGCTTTAGAGGATAAGTTAATATCATTTATATCTGGTGGTGTTAAAGGTATGACGCAGTTTTTCTTTAATACAATTAGTAATCCTATCTCAGCATTAGCAAATGCAACTGGTTTCCAAAGTGCATTAACTAATCCAGTTGGTATGTTATTCAATGCAATGGGATGTGTCGCTTCAAAGATTACTGATGCATTAGGTAAGACGATTGAAGATATGCTTACAAATATGGTTAAATCAGTTATAAATCCTGCTGTTTGTGTTGCTGATCAATTTATTGGTGGATTATTTAATAAAATTACTAATGTAATGGATTCTATGATTGGACCTTTCATTCTTCCTATTGAACTGTTAATGAATCCATTAGGTGCAGTTGCAGGAGTTTTTGGATTAACAGATGTACTTAGAAAAGGTGCTAACTTGTTTAATAAAGCACTTAATCTTTTTAGATGTGGAAAAGGTTCAGGTAAAACATGTCCAACTAGTTCAGTATATAAGATTGATGCAGGTGTAATACCAATACTTAGTGAAAACGCACAAAACAGTCACGTAAAGAAAGCAATTGATGGTGCTAATAAGGGATTAAAGAATCTTGGTGAAGGTATTACAAAAAAGGCAAATGCTTTTGAAGAGAATGTTGGTAAGATGTCAATCTTTGGATCAAAACTTAGTGATGTTGATGCTGTTGAATGTGAAACTGGTGCAGTAACAAAATGTGGTTATCCAAAAATTAAATTCTTCGGTGGTGGAGGAGAAGGTGCTGTTGGTAAAGTTATCCTTGGTAGGTTTGTTTCTAATTTTGATACCGAGAATCTTAGAAAAGATGTAAAACAAACTGCAAGTATTATTGGTGTAGATATGACTTATCCTGGTGAAGGATATGAAGAAGCACCTTATGTGCATTTTGAAGATAGTTGTGAGCAAGGATATGGTGCTTATGGTAGAGCAATCGTTGATTATAATATGAATTCACCTACTTATGGTCAAATTACTGATGTTATTATAATTTCTGAAGGAGAAAATTATCCACCAGGTGCTCCAGAAGATGCTTTTGTTGAGAAAATACTTGTTCAAGATCCTGGAAATGGATATTCTGACGAGGATGAGATGGAAGGGTTTGACATGGTGGTTAAAGATGGTAGAATTGCCGAGGTAAAACCAAATAGAAAGGCATATCGTTTCTTACCACCAATGAAAATACTTACTCAGACGGGATCTGGAGCAATTTTACGACCAATAATGACTACTAAAGCACCTCAAATGGAAGTCGAAGAGCAAATTGACTGCGTTACAACATAATGGCTGAATCAAATTCTCAAGAAAATAGGACGATTGATCTGTTTGGACCTCAGTTTCTTATTGAAACAGGTTCAAGAGCAGTTGGTGTTGGTGGTCAAAATGTTTTTAATATATCATCAATCAATGACGATGGAGTAAGATACACTCAATCTCTTACTCAGACGGGATTATCTAAAATTAATGCTGAAGGAATATTACAAATAGAGTCTGGTATTAAGAATCAATCATCAGAAGGTGTTGCTTTCTTTGCTTGTGCTCATAATGGAGATATGGCTCTTAGTGCTAATAAAGGATGGGTTAGAATTAAGGGTAGAAATATTGTACTAGATGCTACTAATAAGATAGTAATTAAGGGTCAAGATATTCAAATTGGTAATGAAGATAAGCATGCTACTGAAAGAATAATTATGTCTGCAACAGAAATTGATGCAGGTGAACCATTAAGAGGAAATATAGCAGATCTTCTTAAGACCAGTAGCATCTATCAAGTTGGTATGTCTTTATTAGGTATGACTCCATATGGACGATTAGCAGCAGGAATTAGTAAAGGTGTTGGTTTTGCTAAAAAATTCTTCGGATAGTACTAATGGCTATAGAAAATCCTACTAACATTACTTTTTCCGAGTCAGGGGATAGTACATTTCAAAACGTATATATTTACGGGAAACTTAATTATGATTTTGATAATGATGATATTACAGTAAAAAGTTTAAATGTAACTGGAGTATCAAATGTAACTGATCTTACAGTTAGTGGTAATCTTAATGTAACAGGATCAAACACGAAAATTGGACAAGATATTGTAACTAGAAATCTTAAGGTAACTGGAATAGCAACAATATCAAGTATTAAGGATAATAATGGTAGTACAGGAAGTGCTGGACAAGTTCTTTCTACTGATGGAAATGATTTAGAATGGATTAATACTAGTAGTGCTAATGTAAATTCAGCATCTAAAGTTGGTGTCAATGACAGCAGCAATAGTGGTGACAAAATGTACATTACCTTTGTAGACGCTACATCTGGTAATGAAGAGATTAGAGTTGGTACTGGTATTACATATGCACCATCATCTGATAAACTTTATGTGAAAAATATTGCATCTCCTGCTGGTAATCTGGAACTACAAGCAGTTTCTGGAGAAAATGGTATAGTAATTAAAGATAATAATGCAGTTGAATTATATTATGATGGTAGTGCGACATGGAAATTAGCAACAAAGTCAGATGGTGTTGAAATAAGAGATAGACTCTATATTGCTGATAATGATGAAATAAGATTTGGTAATAGTAATGACTTAATAATATCTCATACTGATAGTCTTTCTAGTCAAAATGATTCTAATGGAGATAGTGTTCTTTCTGGTACAACTTGGGCTTCATATATCAATGAGAGGGGAGCAGGTCCATTAGTATTTAAGACAGATGGTGGTCCTTCAACAGGAGCATTTCAATTCTATGATACTGGTTGGAGACCAATATTAAAATTATTCAGTGGTAGTAGTGCAAGAGCTGCTTTATACTACGCTGGATCAGAAAAATTAATTACATCTAATACTGGTGTAACAGTAAGTGGAACTGTTGCTGCTACTGCATATACTGGTGATGGTTCTGGGTTAAGTGGCATCTC
>Ga0209404_10002830_pt1 | contig 10476 bp, 7 predicted proteins | sample TroAtlMetagenome_2_FD_187447 | JGI IMG/M metagenome (GOLD analysis project Ga0209404, IMG submission 187447) | Marine eukaryotic phytoplankton communities from Atlantic Ocean - Tropical Atlantic ANT8 Metagenome (SPAdes) (version 2) | ecosystem: Environmental > Aquatic > Marine > Oceanic | place... | reverse complement strand
TCCTGAGCTTCGCTGATACGAAGGGCTCTTCCTCCCATATCCTGTCCGTCAAGGCTTCCAATTGCGGCTTCGCCTTGCTCTTTACTGCTAAGCGTAACAAATGCGAACCCACGAGGGCGCCCAGTTTCGCGGTCCAAGGGGATATGGAGATCAACGGCCCCTCCAAAGTCTTCAAACATGGAGCGGATTTCGTCTTCAGTTGCGGAGAAGGGCAAATTGCCCACGTAGAGTTTCATCTTTGCTGTAGTGTAGGCCAGGGCTTGCTGGATGATGGGTATACAAGCTAGCTAGGCTAACCGTACTTCCAAGTCCTGCTAACAGGGCTGGCGGGGAGTGAACTAATGGGAAACCTGCTTCAGTGCGAGAGAAATCGACAAGAATCGAGTGAGAATTTATGCTTGATATGGAAGAATTTGGGGGAACACCCCGGATTTCTAAGTGTGTTTTAAGTGGCCGAGGGTGCTCGCCAGACTGGAAATACGCTGTGTATGCAGGGCAAACCCCTAGAATGCCTTTCCACGGTTCGGGTGCTATCTCAGCTTCAGGATCTGCCCCCTGCAGCGCCCATGGCTGAGGGGGCAATTCAAAGGATTGCGATAAGGGATGGTGGAGGCTAAAGGGTGGAAGTGAAAGTTGCGGTTGTCGCGAATCCCCAGAATGCACAGGCGGCTCCTGCCCTGAAGAGGATTTGCGAGGCATTGACTGCGAGGGGAATCGAAACGATCCTTGAAAAGGATAGTGCGGAACTGATTGGGAAGGCAGGCCTCGAGCGAGCGTGGGAAGGGGCAGAAATGGTTATATCCTTAGGAGGCGACGGCACTTTTCTGAATACGGTTCATAAGATGGGGAACTGTGACGTGCCGGTCGCGGGGGTAAATATAGGAACATTGGGGTTTCTCACGGCCTGCACTGCTGCTGACGTCGACGAGTTTGCTTCTGCTATCGCGGAACATAAGCATGCAGTTGTAATGCGAGCGGTGCTGCAGGTATCCATGACAGATGAAGCCGGGCAGAACCATGTCTTCATGGCTCTCAACGAAGTCGTGCTGATGCGGGGTGGGACCGGACGATTGATTTCACTGGAGGCTCGTGTGAATGGAGAGCTCCTTAATCGCTACCGTGCTGATGGACTCATTGTGGCGACTCCCACCGGATCGACGGCCTACTCTCTCGCTGCTGGAGGGCCTCTCATCGATGAGCAGGCAGGTGTTCTTGTAATTACCCCAATCTGCCCCCACAGCCTGAGTGATCGCTCTCTTGTTCTAGGAGATAGTTCTGTGATCGAATTAGAGGCGAACCAGCGACATTCGGATTCCATCTTGTTTACTGTCGATGGTAGGGATGTTCTCCAGCTAGGAGAGTCCAGCGTAGTAAGGGTCGAGAGAGCGCCAGCACCGCTTAAGATTGTGAGGCTCCCAAATCACAGTTTTTACGAGACGCTCCGGGGAAAGCTTGGTTGGTCAGGCGGCTAGACAGGGGGGCTCCTTCCGGCTAGAAGAAGGCAGTATGAGATACGAGCAGATTGAAAGTGGTCTTTTCGCGCAGAACCGCGCGCGGTTATCTGAGCTGATGGAGCCTGGCTCCATGGCAATAGTGCATGCAAATGACATCCTTCCGACCAATGCGGACGGAGTGCTTCCCTTGGTGCAAAACCGCGATCTTTATTATCTTTCAGGAGTCGATCAGGAGGAATCTGTAGTTATTCTATTTCCAGATGCGGTTGAGGAAAGAGATCGTGAAATTCTCTTTGTGAGGGAAACCAGTGAATTGATTTCAATCTGGGAGGGGGAAAAGCTGACGAAGTCGCAGGCAACCGAAGTTTCTGGCGTCAAGCAGGTGAATTGGACGAGTAGTTTTGATGCGCACTTTCATCGCCTGATGCCTCAGGCCAGATCTGTCTACCTGGCTACCAACGAGCATTTGCGGGCGGACATAGTGGTTGAGACTCGCAACGCTCGCTTTATCAAGGAGTGCAGAGATCGCTATCCTTTACATGACTACAGGCGCCTTGCCCCGCTGATGAATCAATTGCGTGTCATCAAGGACGAAGTGGAGTTAGTTCAGCTACAAAAGGCGATAGATCTGACAGAAAGTGGATTTCGCAGAGCTCTTGAATTCATCAAGCCAGGAGTTGGGGAATGGGAGATCGAAGCTGAGTATCTTCATGAATTTGTTCGGAACCGCTCAAAGGGGTTTGCGTATCCTCCCATAATTGGAGCGGGAAAAAATGCATGCGTGCTTCATTATCTGGAGAACAACGCTATCTGCAAAGATGGGGAGATGGTCTTGATGGACGTTGGTGCTGAGTGGGCAAATTGGAATGCCGACATGACCCGGACGGTCCCTGTAAATGGGCGATTCACCGATCGTCAGCGTGACGTCTATAACGCAGTCCTCTCGGTTCAGCGTGGATCAATGAACTTTCTCCGCCCCGGAGTTACGCAGCAGGATTGGCGTGACCATACTATCGAGTTGATGGAGGTTGAGCTGATCAAGCTTGGACTCATTGATGCCGAGGAGGCAAAGCGGCAAGATCCTCGTGATCGCTCTCTTGTTAAGAAGTATTACATGCATGGGATCGGGCACCATCTGGGTCTCGATGTTCATGACGTGGGAAATGCTTATGAACCAGTGAAAGAGGGAATGGTGTTTACGGTGGAGCCTGGCATTTACATAAGGGAGGAAAACCTCGGAGTTCGTCTTGAGGACGACATCCTGATCGGGAAGGATGAAAACGTAAACCTGTTCTCCAATTTCCCCATTGAAGTGGAGGAGATCGAGGATGCTATGAACGGTTGATTGCCTCCGAGTGGCTCAAGGGGGGCGGCCCCTGATTTCCCTAGATGAATTCAGGTAGAACCTCGCTCAGGGCGCAAAGCAGCTCGTCCATGGTGGGGACGGTCTCGTTGCCCATGTTGCTGATCCGGAATGTCTTACCCTTGATTTTCCCGTAACCGCCATTAATGAGAAAGTTGTGACGTTCTCGAACGGCCTTAATGAATGCCGGGACATCGATTTCACGATTGTTCCGAACAGCGGTAAGAGTCTTGGAGCGGAAGCCCTCCGGGGCGAATAGCTCGAAGCCATTTTCCTCAACCCACTTGTGGACTAGAGCATTGGTCTCGGAATGGCGCCGGAATCTGGCCGCAAGCCCTTCCTCCATGATCGATGACACCATAGAGTCCAAGGCGTAGAGTAGGCTGATTGATGGAGTCGAGGGAGTGTTGTTTTTCTGGTGATTTTTTTCGAACTCTAGGAAATCGAAATAATACCCACGGTCATTAGTTGTCTCGGCTCTTGCTAAGGCCTTCTCGGAAACGACGAAAACGGAGAGTCCGGGAGGAAGAGCCATCGCTTTCTGGACACCTGCAAGCAGGACATCGACTCCAATTTCATCGGTCGGGATGGGAAGAGCACTGAAGGAGCTAACGGTGTCGACTACCAGTAGGACGTCCTCAAATTCATTTACGACTCCCGCTATCTCAGAGAGTGGATTAAGGACTCCGGTTGAGGTTTCGTTATGGACAAGGGTAACAGTGTCAAATCCGCCTTCGGCAAGCTTAGCTCTTACCAAGTCGGGGTCGATCGGTTGGCCCCACTCGGACTGAATCTTTTCTGCTTCTTTCCCACAGCGTTGCGATACATCAAACCATTTGTCAGAGAACGCGCCACAGCACAGGGTTAGGACTTTTTTCTGAACGAGATTTCGAATAGCTCCCTCCATGACTCCCCATGCTGATGAGGTTGAAAGGAATACGGGCCGTTTTGTGCCTGCTATTTCTTGAAGTCCTGGCTGTGCGGATGCGTAGAGAGCCTCAAAGTCCTTTCCGCGATGCCCGATCATAGGAGAGCACATCGCTTCATAGGTTGCAGGAGAAATGTCTACGGGTCCCGGAATAAAGAGCTTTGGCTTTGGCATTGCGACGAAACTTTGCGCTGGATTCCCGAGCTGTCGAGCGCGTTTCTGCGAATTCGCGATTGCAGGTTCACTGACCGTCAAAGAGCTGGTGTTCTAGCTCTATCTCAAGACGCCGCCGACCCGCTTCCTCTCCCCATGGGCTGGCGCTGTTCTCGACGGTTCTCAGTATTTCAACGGATGCAGCCCAACGGGGGAGGGCTCCCTTGGACAGAAGTTCGACTGCGGCAAAAGCGCATCGTGAAAAATAAAACCATTCCGTCGGGGTCTGGCCTTCCGGAAGGTTGTCTCTCTGCACGACATGATAGTAGGACTCTAGAGCCTCTCTTGGTTTCTTCAGATCTTCAAAAATCTGGCCCTTGAGAAAGAATAGGCGATTGCTTAAGGGGTAAGCTGTATCAGTCCGCAAAAGGATTCGATCGTAGATTTTAAGGGCTGCTATAAGGCTGTTGGCATCGCCAATTTCCCGGTGGGCTTCAGCAGCGAGCATGTGGGCGTCAAGTAGGTCCGGAGCCTCTCCGGTGAGAAGGCTATTCAAGGTGTCCAAGGCTTTCTTGGGTTGCCGCTCGATCTGGCTACGGGCCAAGAGAAGTTTGGCATCCATATAAAGGGAACCTCTTTTTTCAATGATCGTATTGAGGAATACTTCCGCATCAGCGTCGGAATTATCCCCTCCCACTTTGAGGGCTGATCTTGCGGCATAAAACAGAGCGGTCTCGGAAATTTCAGAGTTTTTCGTTGAGGAGGCAATATCCTGAAAACGAGTCTGAGCGTCGAGCATATCGCCATTGTGGAAATACGCCTCAGCTAGCTTGAAGCGAACGAAGGGCGTCATATGGCTTATCGGATCAGTTTTTAGAAACTGTTTTGATGTCTGGATCGCAAGCTCCCACTGCCCTGTCAGGCCGGCGATCCGAAGATGAAGATTAAGGTGTCGTAGTTTTTCTCGCGGCCTCAGAGAATTCGTGGGAAGAGATGCCACCTGGGCGGAAATCTTCTCCAGAGTTCGAGTGTCTCCCTGGTTTGAACGAACATACGATTCCAAGAGCGCGAGATGGGCTTCAGCGCTCCGCGGATGTCGGGGATGACGTTCGAGGAAGGTTTGTAGGAGGGTTTCCGCATCGCCGGATTGCAGAGACGCCTCATGAAGTGCTCTTTCCAGAAGAAGCGTATTGCGAACCTCCGAAGGGTCGAGTGCTTGGAGAAGGCCACGGAAACTGCTTTTATCACCAGCCCGCAACAGGCTGATCCCAGCATTCACAGCGCAGATATCGCCCTCTCCTGCGGGGAGAGACCTATGCGCTCGGAGGAATGCTGAGGATGCAGAGGTAAAGGCTCCGCCTTCAAAATAGAGCCTCGCCAGCAATCGTGCTGATTCTTGGCGTATGCCTGGCACCCCGGAGGAATTCTCGATTTTGGTAAGGGTCGCGATGGCGCTATCCTTTCTGCGGTCCGCAATTTGTAGTTTGGCCATCTCCAGGATGGAGCGATCCCGAAAAGGATGAAGGGGCATGTTCGCGGCGATCCAGGCAAGCCTGCTTTCGGCCTGTCTGTTGGATGCGCTGGTATTTCGCTGAGCTAGGGAAAGAGCGTGGTAGAACAGGGCGTATCCGGTTCTGGTCTCTGTCCCCGGCGAGATAATAACCTCTGTTCCCGGAGAGGATTCCTCGGGTTGGGAACTGGCGGTGAAATCGGCCCATCTACCCAGCTGCTCCTCCAAGCGCTTCCTGAGAGCCTCGTTTGAGGCCCAGCCGTGGAGCCGGTGGAAGGAGATCTCCAAGAGAGGGCTTCTTTGCCGGGCATCGATGAGGCTAACAAGTGCGGTGAAGGCCTCTTCAGACTGTCCGGTGGCACTTAAGCACTCGGCCATAAATACCTGAGCACTGTGCCGTATCAAGGGTTGGATTGGATTTGGGTCTTCAACAATCTTGCGCAGGAGAGGAATGGCTCCCTGCTTGTCGCCAAGCGCAGTAAGTTGTGCTTTCAGATAACTTATGTGGACTTCTTGTTGGCGATTAGAGGGCTTAATTTGATCGAGGATTTCACGAGCCTGAGACGCCTCCTCCTTCGCGATAAGGATTGTAGCTCGTAGGAGGTGGGCGTCCTGAGATAGTTGGCTTTGATCTTTTTTAGCGAAGCTTTTCTCCAGAAGGGAGTTAGCGCGGTCGGGATGCCCGAGAGCCGATAGGATGTGAGCTCGTGAAAGAGAGCTCTGATCTCGAAGCTTTCTGTCCCCGGTGTCTTCTAGCTCTTTAAAGAGGTCTATAGCTTGAGTCAGTTCTCCGAGGAGGACGTAGGCGTGCGCTGACCAGAAAGTGGCAGAGGGATCGCCTTCCTCAAGGGACCCTTTCAGGTGTTCTAATGCCGAATTCGCATGATCTTTCCTCTTGTCATGGTGTTTCTGGAGGCGCCCCGTTCGAACCAAGGCTTCAGCCAACTTTATTGTTATCTGGGTCTGGGAGCGCGGATCGTCCTTGAAGTCTATCAAGGATAACTCAAGTGGAGCGATAGCTAGATCAGGGAGATGATTTCGGAGAGCCGTTACGCCTTTGATGAACGAGGTATTCTTATCTAGTAACTGGCTCTCCTGACCTAGCGCCGAAGCAAAGACGGCTAATCCGATAAGAGCAATTATTACACGGAGCACGGGTGAATACTAGCATGGTGGAAGCCGAATGCCAGATTGGATCATGCTGTTCCAAAGGAGCGGTCTCCTGCATCCCCCAGGCCTGGGCAGATATAGCCATTTTCATCCAAGCAGCGATCCACAGCTGCTACATAGATGGGGAGGCCGGGGTGCGCTGACTGGAGGGCCTGAAGGCCCTCGGGGGCGGCAATGACGCAAGTAAAGATGAGTCGCTTTGCGCCCTGCTTCTTTAGAATTCGAATGGTTTCGATGGCAGTGCCTCCTGTCGCCAGCATCGGATCCAGAACAATAGTGTTGGAATTAGCAAAATCCACCGGGGGATTAGGATAATACACCTCGGGCTTCAGGGTGGCATGGTTTCTACGAATGCCAATGTGTGCGACCTTCGCTTCAGGGATGGCGGTGAGGAATCCTTCAGCCAGAGATAGTCCCGCTCTCAGGACAGGAACGAGGACTACCGGCATTGAGATGCGGCGGCCTTCGGTTTCTTCGATCGGGGTTTCCACTCCTTGCGCGGTAGTCTCGAGGTCGGCTGTTACCTCGGCCACCATGAGAGTGGCAATGTTACGGAGGAAGGAACGAAATTCCTGAGAGTTTGAATCCTTGTTCCGGAGGGAGGTCAGCCGGTCAGCAATGAGAGGGTGTTTCAGAATGGTCATGCGGTCCTGTGCTTTGCTGAGGTTTGTTTTCAGTTGCCGAGGTGTTCGCGTAATTCCGATTGCGTAATCCCCAGCTGCTGTGCGCTTTCCTTCAGATTGTTTCCGCTCTGGTCGAAGACCTTCCTGCATATCTCACCGATCAGATGGGGGAGAAGGCTTCCGCCTGATTCAGGAGTTGATAATAAAAGGGTGTCGAGCGCCGAGCTAATCTTCTGAGATAGAGAGAATGGGCTGCGAGCAAATGGGATATCCTCGGGGAGCAGAAGGTCGGAGGTGGATAGTGCGCATGCCCGTGCGATAGTATTCTCGAGTTCTCTGACGTTGCCAGGCCAATGATGTTGTTGAAGAGTTTCGGTAGCCTCTCCGGTCAGGCGCATGCGGGCCATGCCTTGCTTCAAAGCTAGACGCTGTAGGAAGAACTCGGCGAGCAGAGGGACATCTTCCGGGCGTTCACGAAGAGGGGGCAAGGTGATCTCAACAACGTTGAGTCGGTAATACAGATCCTCTCTGAACTCACCCTTGGATACCTCGGCAGCAAGGTCCTTATTGGTCGCTGCGACAATTCTAACATCACTTTGCAGTGTTTCGTTGCTGCCGACTCTGGAGAATGTGCCCTCCTGAAGGACTCGGAGAAGTTTGACTTGTACGGCTCCAGGCATGTCTCCGATTTCGTCGAGGAACAGGGTGCCTCCATCACATTGTTCGAAGCGACCGGCACGACGGGCGAATGCTCCTGTAAAAGAGCCTTTTTCATGACCAAAAAGTTCGCTCTCGAGAAGGTTTTCTGGAATCGCGCCGCAATTAATAGCGACCATCTCTGATGTTCGCCTCGGGCTGTATTCATGGAGAGCTCGCGCAACCAGTTCCTTTCCTGTTCCGCTCTCACCAGTAATCAGAGCGGGTGCATCGGTCTGGGATACGCGGCCTACAATCTTGAAAACCTCTTGCAGAGGTTTGGAAACCCCGATCATCTGCACGGGGCCTTCGGAATCAGGTAAATTGGGAAGGCTGTCGTCGGCATGCTTCCGCTGCTCAATATTCTGAAGGGCAGCCTCGACTACGGGGCGAAGTTCGAAAGAGAGGGACTCCTTGCGGAGAACGTCAAGGGCGCCACGTCGGGTTGCCTCAATTATCTGGGAGGTAGTGGGGAATCCTGCAGTCAGAACAACGGCGGCATTGGTATTCTTTGCCCGTAGTCTCGAAAGAAGCTCCAGACCGTCAAAGGGCTGTAATTGAATGTCGGCAACAACGAGGTCGACTGGGGTCTTGCCAACGACTTTGGTCGCACTATCTCCGTTGTCGCACCGGAGAATCCTTACGCCCTCGGCCTCGAGGTGTTTGGTTGCCCAGTTGAGGAAATCCAAATCCTTGTCAACAAGAAGAATGGTCTGCTCGGTGGAGGCGGGGGCCATGGCGACATTCTTAATTCGTTCTATACTAAATCGAGCCGAATCGGCGGTTGCGGAGTGCGTATTCTGCGATCGCATCCTTCAGGTCAGGTTCTCTGAAGTCAGGCCAGAATTTTTCGCTGATCACTATTTCAGCATAGCTGATCTGCCAGAGCAGGAAGTTGGAAATCCGCCGTTCTCCCGAAGTCCTAATCAGAAGGTCAGGATCAGGGATTTTTGACGTGTAGAGCTTTTGACTCATCAAATCATTGTCAATATCCTCAGGGTTCAGGCTGCCACTCGCGGCTTCGCGCGCAAGCTGCTTGGCTGCATCTACGATTTCCTCCCTCGATCCGTAGGAAAGGGCTAGTATGAGATCGAGGTCACTATTCGAGGATGTCTGTTCGATAGCGGAAGAAAGCTCCCTCTGGCAATCCGAGGGCAGATCCTCGAGTCGACCGATAGCATGCAGTCGGACCCCCTGGCTTTTCATTTCCGGAGTTTTAACCCTGAGGAATTCCTTTAGTAATGCCATCAGGGCTCGGATTTCTGCTTTAGGCCGCTTCCAGTTTTCGGATGAAAAGGCATAGAGAGTGAGGAATTTCACTCCAAGTTTTTTGCACGCTTCTACGACCTCACGGACAGAATCTGCGCCGGCCCGATGGCCTTCCCGGCGTGGAAGGCCTTTTTCCCGGGCCCACCGGCCATTACCATCCATGATAATGGCAAGATGTTGCGGGATATGAGAATCGCTCACGGGTATATTAGCGTTTAAATCGCGGTTGAAGGCTGATTTCGCTTATATCCAATTCTGGTCGGAAAGGGAGAATTTCCTAAAGAAGAATTGTCTGTTCCCTGTCAGGACCGATACCGACATACTTTACCGGAGCTTCTGCCAATTCGGAAAGTCGATTCAGATAGGCTTGCGCCGCAGATGGCAGATCATCCCAAGACCGGCATCCGGAGGTGTCCGAGTTCCACCCGGGATGCGTTTCATACACCGGAACAGCACGATTCCACGCGTCGCGGTGGGCTGGGGGAAACGAATGTTGAACGCCGTCAATTTCGTAAGCGGTGCAGATCTTAATATCCTCACGCTGATCCAATCCATCAAGGTTTGTCACCGCAAGATCTGTAACTCCATTGACCATGGAGGCAAACCGGAGAAGAACGCAGTCCAGCCACCCACACCGCCTTTTTCGCCCGGTGGTGGCTCCAAATTCTCGACCCATGTCATGAAGGTAGTCTGAGAAGTCCTGATTCTCTGTGATGTGTGCGCCTTCGCCAACCCGGGTTGTGTAGGCCTTACAGACGCCAATAACACGGTCGATTGCGACTGGGGGAAGCCCACTCCCTGTACAGGCGCCTCCGGAGGTCGTATTGGAAGAGGTGACAAAGGGGTATGTTCCAAAATCAATATCGAGGAAGGTCCCCTGGGCTCCCTCAAACACAATGCTCTTTCCGCCTCTCCAAGCTTCATGCAAGGTAGGAATCGTATTGGTCACATGAGGCCTAAGTCGCTCAAGGGCAGGGTTAATTGTTTCGAGGACCGCAGAGGTTTCATGCTTGGTCATCCCGTGACGTTGCAGAGAAGCATTAGCGTCTTCAAGCCGCACGGATATCAAATCTCTGGCCAGTGCAGGGTCGAGAAGGTCTGCCATTCGAAGCCCATTCCGATTTGCCTTGTCAGAGTATGCGGGTCCGATACCGCGACGGGTAGTGCCTATAGAAAAGTTGCCACTGGCCTGTTCCTGGGCAGCATCAAGATCGCAATGATAGGGTAGCACTACATGAGCTCGGTCCGAGATGAGCAGGTTTTCTGGAGTGATAACCACTCCCTGTGCTTCGAGAGTCTCTATCTCTCTC
>Ga0209404_10002825_pt1 | contig 10485 bp, 5 predicted proteins | sample TroAtlMetagenome_2_FD_187447 | JGI IMG/M metagenome (GOLD analysis project Ga0209404, IMG submission 187447) | Marine eukaryotic phytoplankton communities from Atlantic Ocean - Tropical Atlantic ANT8 Metagenome (SPAdes) (version 2) | ecosystem: Environmental > Aquatic > Marine > Oceanic | place... | reverse complement strand
TCACCAGTCCCGCCATGGGGACCCCGTCCATGTCCTCGATTCGCCAAACCAGCAAGCGGTCATCCAAGAAAGGCTCCGATTGCCCTCGACGATCGCTATGAATGCGGCCCTGTGGATCGAAGCCATCCAAGACCGTGAAACCGAATCGAGCAGGACGCGCATCATCGAGTGCGGCCTTGATGGTGCGCGCAAAACGTTTGGCATAGCGGTCCACCATCTCCCCAGAGAAAGACCCAAAGCCAAAGTTGCCCAAATCCACGTCCGTGAGGAGGCGCCAAAAGCGGCCTGGATGGCTATGTGAGTGGGTGGCGGAGGTCACGATATGCTCGAGGTAATTGATCCCGCTCGGGTGCTCAGCGTCGACGGTCAGCCGCTGAAGCTCCATGGCTGTGCGGGTGCGGAGATAGTCAGTCGACCAACTCAGCGGCATCCGCAGAAGAATGAGCAAATCATCTTCGTCGCTGAGGACGATCACCCGCACATCCTGCCGGTCCAGCACGCGATCTGTGCCCCCCAGGCTGCTATTGTAGGGAGTGCGTGCCCCCGTACGACCTCCATACCCCGCTTGAGACACACCGATTGGATAATCGAGGGGCAAAACCGCAACGCCGGCGTAAAGCTGACCCGGCAGTCCCAAGGGGGTAGCCGGCTCTCCGTGCAGCAGGGTCGGAAAGGGCAGGCAAACACCGTCCATGCAATGCCCCGGGTTACAGTCCAAGTCGACGATGCAGCTGGTCACACATCGCCGCCCTTCACAGTGCTGGCTCGTCGGGCAATCGGAAATACTGATGCAGGGTCGCACGCGCAGGGGACACTCACCGGCGAGTTCACACGGTGTCGCACACCGGTTGCCGATTCTGGATTGATCACAGACCTCGCCGGGGGGACAGGCGCCGTCGGGTCCACATCGCTCGGCCTGTTCATTCCGACAAAAACCATCCAAACAGTCTCCCTCTGGGCAATCACTCAACCACTGACAGGGACGCGCCGGCGGCGGTCCTTGATCCTGGGTAGGACTCATCACTTGGGCATCGGCAGCCCCCGAATCTGCGGGCTCACTTGATGCATCAGCGAGCATCATTGCGCTCTCTGCATCGCCGGACTGAGGCACTTCGGGAAAATCCTTGCAGCCCACGAGAGTCAAGAGTGTGCATAGCAAGACGATCGGACGGTTCATGTGGTCTCCCCTGAATCGGGGAATGATGACAAAAGGTGAGGTTCTAGGCCAATCAACAGGCCCTAGTTTTGCTCGACAGTCTCCAATCCCGTACTCTGAATATATGGAGTCTTGAGCATGTCTAGCGCATCCAATCTGCTCGTCGTATCGGATTTACATCTGGGCGGTGCGGTTCGCCTAAAGTACGACGAAGACAATCCAGACATCACTCCCACGGTCCCGTTCGGTGCACTGCGACGTGCCGCACGGCTAGATCGAGAGCTCTCGCGCTTTATCGAATACTATCGGGATCACCCCGCCCCCGATGGGCAGCCGTGGACCCTGATCTTCAACGGTGACATCTTCGATTTTCTGCATATGGACGTGCATCCCCTAGAGACCGATAGCGGCGGGGTGATGAACGAAGAAGAGAAACTGTACGGATTGGCGTTCGACGCCAAACGAGCTGCTTTCAAGCTGGAAGTGATGGCCCGCCTACATCGACGTAGTCTAAATGCCCTCACATCGTTCGCGCACCACGGCAACGCTCTCGTCTTTGTCGTGGGCAATCATGATGTCGATCTCTGGTTCAGCGAGGTCCGTGACAAACTCGTCGACCATTTGGCAGACGAGGCCCCCGATCCCGCAAGCGTGCGCACTCGGATCCGGTTCGAGCCCTGGTTCTACTATGAAAAAGATTGTGCCTACGTCGAACACGGACATCGCTTCGATCCGTACGCCACCTTCCCCGATCCCCTCAAACCCCTCGCTGCGGATCGAGGCAACCAGTTGGCGCCGAATTTTGGGCACTTTGGACTGAGGTATTTTTGCAACCGGGTCCGCTCATTTCCCGTACATGACCTGGATCATTTGCAGTTCATGGATGTGGTGCGGTGGATTCGAAATCACCCGCCTTGGTACGTAATCCGCGCGGCGATTCGCTTTGCCGCCTTTGTAGTCGTCTATGCCAAGGCCGCTCTCAGTGACCGTTTCCATCGTGAGCGGAGAGGCGGAAAAGTCAGGGCGAAGCGCCGAAAACGAATCCGGAAATTCGCAGTTCGTTCCGGACTGCCCCTCAATCGAGTCTTGGCCCTAGACCGCCTGCGAAAACCCCATGTAGGGGCTACGCTGACTCGATTGGCCCAGGCCCTACTCTTGGATCTCATCGGGATTACGATCGCCACCGTCGTCGGCATCATCGCTGCGTTCTGGTACTGGGATGGACTGATGGCATGGGGCATTGCCATCGGCGTTTTCTCGCTGGGCCTGCTGATCGAACGATGGGCAGCTCAAACTCGACCGGCCATCGATATTCATCCAATTCATGAGCGCATGGCCCGCCGAATCGGCCGACTCACCGATGCCCGGGTCGTGATCTTTGGCCACACTCACGTGCCCGTGCTTCAACGGGTAGGCCGGACCCACTGGTTGAACCCCGGCTCCTGGGAACATCTCCCCAATCAAAAGATTCATGGTGCAGACGAGCCCTGTGATTGTGACTCACGTTTCGGACTCGTGCTGGGTCGAGGCGCGAACGTAAAGCCGCATCTCATGCGCTGGTGTCGGCAGAGACGGGCTGTGCTGCCGGTGGCGTCGGCCCAAAGCGCCGACAGTCTAGTGGCATCGGCCAAAAGTGCCGACAGTCTGGTGGCGTCGGCCCAAAACGCCGACAGCCTGGTGGCTACTTCATCCGCTTCTTGAGCATCATCTTGGCAGCCTTGGCGACGGGCCCTGGAACTCCCTTGCTCCGGGCCACCGCTCTCAGGTCACCTGGCCGAAGATGGGACAAGAATTTCATCGCCGATCCCGTAGGCGTCTTGGGATTCATCACCAGATTGAGCTTCACTCGATAGTGACGGGTCCACTTCTTGTTGTTCGCGATGAACGTGATCACTTCGTCACGAAGTGATTTGTTCTTGGAGAAGGCCATCGCCTCGGTGTCAGTAATCGCAGGGCTACGGATCACTGCACGGGAGACCACTTTCTTCGGATCGCGAATCAAAATCGCGCGTTCCGTCGCGTTCCCCATCACCGCGAGGCGAACTTTCTGAGCGACGTTGAGTTGACGAATGCGACCGGCTGCGGACTTGCCCTTGATCGCTTCGGCTTCTTGCTTTTCGGGACGCTGGTGGGCCGCTTGAGGGCGACCATCCTCATCGTCGGCGTACGCATCTGCTGTGGACTCGACGGCATCGGCTCCGCGAGTCGTGAGATCTCGCAGTGCGGCCTCGGCTTCCCGATAGCGTGCGTCCGCCGCCGCCTGCTCTTCAGCTGTCTGCGGCAGCTCTCCGGCAATTTCGGCAACGATCTCCCGATAGTCGGGAATGCTCGGTAATTCGAGTGCATTGCGCGCTGCAAAATCGAGGATTCGGTCCGCGGTCGATGCACGCAGGTTTCGATTAAAATAGAGGGCTTCGATGACCGCAGGGCATTGAATCAAACGGGCCTGGTTTCGGGCGATCAGATCGCAGGTCACCTCGTCGGCCGCCTTGGCCACCGAGATAAAGGTGTCGTCATCAGTCGTTCGATTGAGGAGGACCGCGCGGACGATGTCCGGCACCTCTTTGAAGAGCGTCGCGATCCAATCGAGCACAACGGGCAAAAGAGGTCGACTCGCGATTTGAACCATCGTCGCGCCGGGCATCCGACGCAGGGCGGTCACGGCCTCATTGGCCAACGCGTCGTCTGTGGTGTGGGCCACCTGATAGAGCGCACAGACCTGCACCAAAGGCTTCATGGGCACGAGCCCACGGGCCAACATTTGCTTCATTTGCGGGGGCGCGTCAGGAGAGACGAATCGACGAATTTTGTCGGGAAACTTGTCCGCTGGAATGGTGCGATCTTCGGGCAGCGCCACGGTCGTTCCTCCCCCGTCTGGGTCTTGAACCTAGCGTTCGTGGCCTGAGACCGCAAACGTCCTGGGCGCCTCAGCGATTGCGCTCGTGCAAGATGCTCAAGCCATCGAGGGTCAACCGCTCGTCGACGTGCTCAATGATGTCCGTCTCTTTGGCAATTCGATGGGCCAACCCGCCGGTAGCGACCACGGCGCAGTCGAAATCCAGGTGCGCTTTCATGCGCTCCACGAGCCCCTCTACCAAGGCCACGTAGCCATACACCAAACCGGATTGAATGCTGGCCACGGTATTGCGGCCGATGACGCTCTTAGGGCGTGCAAACTCCACTCGCGGGAGGCGCGCTGCGTGCCGAAAGAGGGCATTACTGGCGATGCCGACGCCGGGGCTGATCGCGCCCCCCAAATATTCCCCGTCGGGGGTGACGACATCGAATGTCGTGGCCGTCCCAAAGTCGACGATGATGAGCCCTTGGGGCCAGCGATCATAGGCTGCTACGGCGTTGACGATCCGGTCGGCCCCCACCTCACGCGGGTTTTCGTACAAGATGGGCATGCCGGTCTTGAGTCCTGGACCCACGACCCGGCAGCGCACATCAAAAGTACGCTCCACCATTTTTACGAAGGTCTCCGTCAGAGAGGGCACCACACTGGACACAATGGCCGCATCGACGGGGGATGTATCGTCTCTACGTCCGGCAAAGAGTTGCGCAATCAAGACCCCCAATTCGTCGGCAGTCCGGGTTGCGCGAGTGGTAATCCGCCAATCGTCGACGAGGGTTCGCCCCTCATAGCATCCGATGACCGTGTTTGTGTTGCCCACATCGATGGCCAAAAGCATGATTCAGTCCTCCTGGGAGACCAATTCTACGTCTCCCGTATGTACCAGATGTACCCCGGTCGACGTCTCCAAACGCAACGCTCCGTCATCGGCCAAGCCGAGATAGCGTCCCTCGATCGTACCCCGTCGAAGTCGAGTCCCCTGCGGGGGTCCATGACGCTGCCAAGCCGAGATGATCGGTGCCAAGCCCTCTTGGGGAATGCGGGCTAAGAAGGCTTCGAATCTCGGCAAGAGACAGTCGGCCAGGTCTTGTGGTTTGGGGGGATCGATTCCCAGTTCGTCGAGTGCCACCGCCGGAACCTCAGGTGGCCACCCCGTCGTCGGTCGACGCAGATTCAACCCCAATCCCACCACCGCACACCACCGATCGGGAGTGCCTCGGGCCTCACAGAGCACCCCTGCCAATTTACGGCCTGAGACCTGTACATCATTGGGCCATTTCAGCATGGGGTCGATCCCCCGGGCGACGAGTTCATCGGCCACGGCCACCGCCGCGAGCAGCGGCAAGGCTGCGCCCATGGATTGGGGAAAAAGGGGGCGCGCGATCCAACTTAGATAAAGACCGGCACCAGGAGCCGACAACCAACTGCGCCCCATACGCCCTCGACCAGAGGTCTGCACATCTGCCCCGATGGCCCAAACGCTGGGGTCGGAGAGTCGCTCAACGGCCTCGTCATTGGTGCTTCCACAGGTGGACACCCACAGGAGTTCCCGACTCACCATCCCTCCAATCGCACATCAGCGATGTGCTCCGCGCCGGTCAGCAGCATCACGAGGCGATCCACTCCGAGGGCAATGCCGGCGGTCGGTGACATCTGTTCCAAGGCCGCGAGCAAACGCTCATCGATGGGGTAGACCGCTTTGCCCAATGATGCTCGCGCTGCCGATTCCGCCTCAAATCGAATGCGCTGCTCGACGGGATCGATGAGTTCATCGAATGCATTGGCCAATTCGAAGCCACCGGCAAAGAGTTCGAAACGCAACGCTGTGCTGGGATCCGAGGGATCCAATCGTGAGAGTGCAGCCTGACTGGCCGGCCAGCCCCACAAGAACGTCGGTCGGGTCTGTCCCAACCGAGGCTCCACCTCATTGAGGAAGATTTGGAAGAAGACATCGTCCCAGTCCGGACTGTCGGTGGGCACAGCGACGCCACGACGTCGGGCCACGTCGCGAAGGCCATCCGCCGTAGGATGCGCCCAGGGATCCACACCGGCGTATCGTTCGAAAGCCGCCCGAACCGTCAAGCGTTCGAATGGCCCCTCCAAGTCGAGCACGTTTTCGCCTACGGAGACGGCGCTCAGGCCAAGAGCATCGGCGGCCGCGCGAACCACGTCTTCGGTCTGCTCCATGAGCCCGAACAGGTCGGTGCCCGTGGCATACCACTCGAGCATGGTGAATTCGGGGTTGTGAGTGCGCGAAACCGGTTCGTCTCGAAAACAGGGCACGATGGCATAGATGCGCTTTGCGCCCTGACCCAAGAGCGTCTTGAGCGCATACTCGGGGCTCGTATGTAGATAGCGACGATCCGTGCCTTTGGAGAGTTCGAAGGCATCGAGATGGAGTTCCATTCCAGGTGAAGCCACGATGACCGGTGGCTCTACTTCGAAGAAATCTCGGTCGTCTAGAGTCCGGCGGATCTGTCTGAGAATCGCAGCACGTTGCCGCAGTCGATCGAGGCGTTTGGGGGCGATGAGCGTCACGGCATCCTTCGTCGAAGAGGCGGAGGCTGACACCCACCTTCTACCCTGTCAATGCGAACAACTCTAAATATACGCGCGCGAATCTTGGCGACTGGCCAAAGTGAAGATATCCTCACGGGGTATCCCTGCCCACGCTGGAGCCCAAGATGCATCGGACCCTGTGGCTAATCGCCGCTACGCTCCTCACTCTCGTCCTGCCCAGCGCGCCTCCCGCGTTCGCGGCACCGGCCCCGTACACCGACTGGGTGTTCGATGTCCGGCGTGCCAACGAATCCGGAAAGATGGAGCGCTTCGCCGAATTGACCCGGAAGTCGCCGGACTTTGCTCGAATCTGGTTCTATGGCCAGGTCTTCGACCTCGTAACCGTCGGGATTCCCCAGGCCGAGAAGGACGCGTTGCGGCCTCGGCTCAAGCAGATCGCCGATGTTTTGGCCGAACTCACACCGCCAGACCCCCTTCCCCGGCTCTTCTTGGATCGGGTGGACTCGGGTCGTCTGGCCGAGCAGGCGACGCGCGCCCGAGAGTTGCAGGAACTCTGGGTTCAGGCGGTCGAAATGAAGACCCCACTCGTCGCCCAAATGGGAGCTGCCGAATATCCGGAACTCGCCCGGTCGGTGTTCTATCTCCTTTTCTATCGAGCCGAATTGGCTTCGAGGCGCTTGGGGGGCAGTCGACAGAAGGCTGGGCTTTTGGGCGTGGCCCGACGGCTGGCTGAGGGCTTTGCTCTGGCCTATGGAGATGTCACACCGTGGCGATGTCTATCGGCGTACATCGGTCATCCCGATGGTGTCCCCTTGAGTGGCGAGGGCGTCGTCGAAGCGCAGATGGGTGCCGCCCTCAACGCATATCTGGCCAAAGAAATGCCCAACGCACGCGCAAGTCTCGACGCCGCGCTGCGCACGGCTCGCGGCGCTCGTTCGGGCAGTCTCTTGGTGGCATTGGTCATGAACGGTGCCGCTCATGGTGCGGGCTGGCTGGGTGACCACAGTACGGAGCGGGCGCTCCGAGTCCGCGTTCTCCAGGCCATGCGACCTTTGGGTAAGCCTCACTTAGTCGCTTTAGTGGCCCAACAGATCGTCCGAGCGCACCTGGCAGACGGCAGCCTCGACGACATGATTGCCTACACTCGGGAACTCCGAGAAATGAGAAGCCCGGCCGAGCAGAGCGGTGATGTTCTCCATACGATGGACGCCGCTGCCCAAGCGCTGGCACAAGCCGCGAAAGATCGTTTCAGCGCCGGTAAGTTCGACGATGCACAGCGCGTTTTGACGGAAGCAGATCTTCTCTTCGCAGCGCTCTCAGACAAGAAGGTCGTTGCGGTCAACACGCCGCGAGGGGATGTGGAGCGGGTCCACCGAGCACGTCTTCGAGCGAACGCCGAGTTGATCCGAGTACAAGGCCAGATCGCCTTGAATCGCGCCCGTTTCGACGACGCGTTGAGCAGTTTCGACCGAGTCGCTGCCATCTACGAAACGCAGCTTGCAGAAAATTTGGGGGCCTCTACGGCCAAGACCCAAGCAGCCATCGTCGCTCTCGGTGCGGGTGACGCGACGCGCGCACTGGCCTACACCAATGCCGTAGCGCTGACGCTTACGGAGGCCGACAACGCGGCCCCTCGAGCCGGCAACTATCTACTCCAGGGACGCGCACGACTCTCCCTTGGGGAAGCTGCGAAGGCCTTCGGTAACGCCAATTACGGGCTCGAGATCTTGCGCGACGCGGAGATCAGTGAGGGCCAAAAGAGCCTTCGAGCGTCCCTCCACGTCCTGGCGGCATCGGCCATGAATATGGCCGGACTGAATCGTGAGGCTGTAGCCCGACTGGACTACGCGGCACAACTGGCACCCACAGATCCCAAACTCGCGCGCCTCATCGCCATTGCACGAGCCGATGAGGGCGACGTCGACGGCGCCATCCGGGCACTCCAACCGGCAGCAGACGCCGTGGATGGTCGCGTGTCCGGAATGCAACGAGCCTGCCTTCTGGCCCGCGCCGGTCGCACAGACGAGGCACGCGGTGCCCTTGGCGTCTTGGTCCCGCAATTGACCCTCCCCCATCTCCGCCAAGCGCATTTGGTGGGTCGGACATGCCTCGTCTCGACACTCCTCTCGGCCGGAGACATCAAAGGGGCACGGACCGCACTGGCACCGGCCAGAGCGCAAATCTTGGAATTTCCCGATCCGGGTCTCCAATGGAGAATTCACGCATTGGACGGGCGCATCAATGCAGCCGACGGTCGGTGGCTCGATGCGGCCGGCGCATGGCGCCTAGCGGGCAAAGCCTATCTGGCAGCCCTGGGTGAGCGCGCCTGGCGGGGCGTCACCTACGAAAACAAGACGCTGGCACTGCCGGTCACGCCATACGCAGATTTGATGCGCTTGCCCACGGCCTTGGTGGAAAGCGCAAAACGTGATTCCAAGAACGCACAACTGCACCACGGCGCCGCCATGGCAATCGCCCAGTGGATTCATCGCTGGCGAGCCAGTCCCGAGACACCAGGATTGGCGGCGATCCGACCCGACGAAAAGTCTGAAACGAACGCACGACTGCAGATGGCAAAGCTAGAGGCACTGCGGAACATTTTGGCCGATTCAGCGGTGGTGACCGCAGAGCGTATGGCGGCCGTTAAGCAATTCCGCGATGCCGTGGAGTCGCTCCGCTCGATCAGTGGAGGCATTGGCCAAAACCAATCGGCCCGCATCGCTTACTTTGCCCCCACAGGCAATATCTTTGCCGTGGGTGCCGACGAAGCCTTGATTCAGTACCATGTAGACGGGGATCGAACTCATCTGTGGGTCGCCGTGCCCGGCCAGTCCATCGCGTATTACGCCCTGCCCGGTGCCGAGGCACTGACCAAGATCGTCACAAACGCCATGGCCGTCATCGCAGCCCCCCCATCTCCATGGCCAGCCAATGCACGTCGACCCGCCGATCCCAACAAGAAGGCCTGGAAGGCACTCTCAACGCCCGTCGCCAAACTTCTCCCGATTCTCCGGGACCGAAAGCGAGCCAAGACCCTCGAAGGCAAGCGCCTTCGGATCATTGCAGATGGCCCCTTGGTTGGTTTTCCGCTGGAAGCGTTGGTTTTGAATGCGCCTTCGGGGCGTCGGGGCGGAGGCCAACCGCCTGTCTTCGTGGGCTCGAAGTATCGGGTGAGTTATGTATTGACGACCCATCCGATGGCGCCGACGAACAAATCGAGCGCCCAAGCTGTGGTCGGGCCTCTCGGCGCCGGCCAAACAGCGTGTCCCACCAGCGATTGCGGGACGGGCGGTGCGATGGCCAAGACCATTCTTTCAGCGTTTGCCGGCGCGGGGGTCACCAATCAAGTACAGGGTGCCGGTGCAACCACCGAAGGGATCCGTGGCGCCATCGCCAATCACCGAACCGTCTTCGTAACCACCCCCATCGATATGAGTCAGGGGGCCTTCGTAACGAGCCCGGCCCCCGATGCCGGCGCCTTTGGGCGACTCGGTGGGACTCCTCTGGGCATCTTGGTCGGTGGTGCCGGTCAAATCATGGCAACCAACCCGGTATGGGGTTCGGGGACACGGTCGGGTGATGGCCTCCGCACCCTGCGCGAGGCTCTCCATTCAGCGGGCACGCACACCTTGTCGCTGCGAACACATGGCGGTGATGACGGCAACGATGCAGAGGCGATCGCCATTCAATTGGCCAATGGGCTCAATCTTGTTGCAGCCATCGAGGCCCATTCAAAGGCACTGAGAGAGACAGTTATCGATGGTAAAACCGGTGGTGTAGCGACGCATCACCCATACTACTGGGCACGCTGGCAGACCTATACGAATGTCGGGCCCATTGTACCCACGGCGACCCCGCCGGCCCCTGCGCCCAAGGCAGAACCGGCCCCTGCCCCCAAGGTAGAACCGGCCCCTGCGCCCAAGGCAGAACCGGCCCCTGCCCCCAAGGCCGAACC
>Ga0209404_10002824_pt1 | contig 10487 bp, 5 predicted proteins | sample TroAtlMetagenome_2_FD_187447 | JGI IMG/M metagenome (GOLD analysis project Ga0209404, IMG submission 187447) | Marine eukaryotic phytoplankton communities from Atlantic Ocean - Tropical Atlantic ANT8 Metagenome (SPAdes) (version 2) | ecosystem: Environmental > Aquatic > Marine > Oceanic | place... | reverse complement strand
CCATAAAGGTTGACTAATTGGTGCAGGATAAAAAAGAACCCTCCTATGACACGAACACACTGCATCTGATAACAATCTAGCAGCCTGTGGCGGTTTGCAAGTTGTATCCCCTGCACATTGGGGTCACGGTTGATGAAAGCAGACAAAGATAAGGCATGACATCCGTCATGATAATCAGGACTCACCTGCAGCATCATTGTAGTCCGCATAATATAGTATGCTTACGCCTCTGAAACAGTGAGTAAAACTTGAAATACTACCTGCCAGTCCGAGTCACGGTCACGGCCACATCACAGCGCTTAGCACTTTTTTGTGCCGCGCCCGGACCCCAGGCTCCCAAGGGCGACACTTCGACCAGGGCATGAAGCCAAGATACCCTGCAATGTTGAACCCAAGCTAGGGCATGATGACTCGGATAAATAAATATCTCTCCATACATAAAAAATAGAATGTACGGAAATCGTCGTAGCTCTCCCGGCCGCTATTAGTCTTCTTAGAACCCACCGTATGATCGATATAAATTTTACTGAATTTTCTTCCCGCAACAGCGTCTCCAACGGACTCCACTGCTGAGCTTATTTTGAAGCGCATAAAACCCGTTTAGTGACTTCAAGTTTAGCAAGAAAACCACTGTTAATACGGGCCAAAACAGTACTTTAGGCAAAGGAGTGGACACAAGCGAGCCAGGGTATGCCCACTGGCAAGCCGCGCGGGTTCGTGCCCTGGGGCCTTCCAGGGCCAACCCTCGGGCGCCGCGACGCCGCCGCTTTAGCCTCGAAAACGAAGGGGGCTGCTCGGATGGGGGGGAGGGTCGGGGTGGGGCCCACAGATTACACGTCTCCCCTTCCCGGGCCTATGCAGCCTTCCGGACGGCCTTGGGCATCGAAACGGACCCCTGGTAAGCATTTAATACCAAACATTCTAGCATTTTTTATGTACTATGGAGAGGTAAATAAATAAATGCCATGATGATCATCGGATAAATAAATAAATTAAGCCTGAGGAAGCCTGAGACCTCAGGCTCAGGCTAAAAATAGGAACAAGCTCCTTAGATATACCATAGTAATCATATATAATGAATACCTTTCAGGCTGTTTCTTGATATGATAGCCTAATCGTTCGTCTCAGGCTCAGGCTCCGAGGAAGCAGTAGTGGCATGTTGTATACTTTGTATACTTTATGTATCTTGAGAGAGTAGGGGGATAGCCTGAGGGCTCAAGTTTTGCTCCGTTGGAGCAAAACCCCATTCCCCAATGAAATAGTCCAATGAAACCGTGGTTGAAGTCAGCTTTGGGTGCTAAATTTATTGGGCGTTCCCACAAAACTGATTCAAGTTCCCCCCCGGCCAATAAGCACGGTTTCATTAAAATTGATTATCCCTTTTTTGCCCTAAACCCGGGCCCCCTCCCCGGTCCAGAGTGCTTTTGTAAGGGCCAACCCTGGATTTTCAAATTTTCGACGAAAGCCAGCATAAGTCCGGATGGTGCAGGGTCCGGATCGCCCGAACCCAACAAAGATACACAAAATACTTTTTGTAGATTTTACAGCACATGAAATCGAATTTAGTAATTTCTTATTGGACAGTTACCCTGCCATTGATTCGCACCGCTTCTAACCAGTTAAGGCTGCCACCACTGGGCCCGGCCGCTGCCATTGATTCGCACGGGGGCCCCCGGCGCCGCCGTGCGTTTGCCTTCCTTACTTGGCGCTGCGACCCAGAGCCGGCTTTAGGCGGTGTACGGTGGGCTGCCGCCCGAGGGACCAGGCGACAATTACCTTCTGCTTTGTCTACTCTGGAAACCCAGTAGGAAATGAATCGCCCGCTGTCAGTCTCCTAAAACGGAGGTTTTGATTTGCTGCATCGGCGATGAGTCAGTTTGGCGGGCTATGAGCCACGGCTTGAAGGGCTTTCACATGTAGACTTCAAGGAAAATGCGCGCTAGCTCCCCTCCCCGGCGCGCACAGGGAATTCTAAAAGTCCCCTGCGTTCATCCGCTCATAATCATTCATTCAGTCGGCCCGTCGCTGGCGACTGGGCGCTCCCGCATCAAGTCTTGGTGCGGCGCACGACAAAATGCCGAAAGTCCTATTGGAGAACCTTGAAACAGCCTAAACCTTTCAGTCCCAACTAGAGGGATGTATACCTCATCGCCAACTAGAAGCCTCAGGAAGTTCCTGATTGTGTCAACCCAAGCGATTCCAATACAGTATAACTATTAAAAAGCCCTTCAAAGTTAGCATAAGGTGGACAAAAAACTCACAAGGATGTAAAATATATACCGCAAAACCCTATTAAAATCATAACCAAAAGACAGCAAAAGCAACATCCGACCTACGTTATAGAGATAAAAAATATCATCTGCTAGCTGAGGCTGGGAATATCGATGGAGACCTGAAATGCAATTTTTGGGCCAAGCAAAGCCTAAAAACCCTTTGAGGTAATTTTATATGCTTCTGCCATGCAAAAGACGCTGTCTCCTCGCGGAACACAGGGCCAATGGATTGTAGGAAAATCTAAAGCGGCCAGCCGTTGGTGGAAGATATGGATTTGCATTTGGTTCTGTGCGCCCATGTCCAGCAGGTCTCAGTTCAACCTCCTCCTCAGGCAATATTTCAATCTAAGGATTAAATAATGATACTTGGTTGTTTCAGTAACGTCGAATGTGCCTACCGAGAGGGCAAGACTGCCACGAGGGAGCACTCTGCTTCTGCGTCTATCATGGTACGTTATATTTATCCATTCCGCCGACTCATCAATTTCACCAAGACCGACCATTTCCTTGAGCTGCTTGACAAAGTAGGCAGCATCTTTTGAGTCGCTTCGTGCCTCAATTCTCGCCATTTGAGTTGCGTGTCGCCTGGCATCCTTCGAGTCTCCATCCGGTTCGATAGCCTTATGATGATTCTACAAAAGGGCTGTCTGCTAAAATAAGAAAAACAATATCACGCAGATCCTCCTACCTCCAGAGTATCTGGTGAGGTTCGCACTTCTGTTTCATTAATTTCTGTTCCCTCCTCATTCGAATCTATGTTGCGCCCATATGTCTCTTTTTTGGCGGCCTTCATTTGCTGTCTGGAAATTGCGTCCTTGACTTCCTTGAATACATTCACGACACGTTGTTCGTGGTAGGCTTTGAGAAACCAGCGATACAGATCAACCTGTGTATCGCCAATTACTTCATTCCACTTGATAACATCTTGGTCCCAAAGCTGCAACATGAGGCGACCTTTCTCTGGTGAGTCTAGTGGAAGTTCAATTGGTATCTTGATTCGCCAATTCCAACTAGCTTGTCCATTTCTGCAACGCCAGTGGACATCAGTTTTTTGCTTCCGGGAATCGCCAATCCAAAACTCGGCAAAGTAGTCACCCATATCGAATGGCACATCCCTAGACTTCCAACAGACTATGCGCAATTCAAACTTTTGCTTCTTTGGTCCGTGGAGCTCGACAGGTGGCTCCCTGTGAGCTTCTGCCTCTGGCCTGATCTCTAACCAAAGATGCAATTGGCCTTGGATGATAGGTGATGTGTCTTTGTGTAAACTCCTGATTTCAATTGGTTTCAACCTATCTAGCTTTTGCCACCCATAATGAAACCACCGGTCTTCAAGATCAATTTCTGTTTGACCAATAATCTCGTGCACGGGATAAAACCTATTCCAGTCCCTGACTTGGACTTTAAGCAGGGAAGGACCAGGGATCACTGTACGAAACTCAAACGTTTCATAGAATTCAGGCTTAAGTGTCCTAGTACAGTGTGAGCTCCTGCTGTCTTGAATATCAGTGCCCAACTTCACCCTGAGATATGGATCAGCTGAGTTCCCATTTACAGGTTGGAGATTAGAGCCTCGTATTATGTACAGACGCACTGTATATATAGCGGATGAAAGAATCTGTAACGGAAAAAAAGGCTCCTTCTCACACGATGGATTTGTCTCTAGGACTCGTAGTATTCCCTTGAATACCCCAACGCAGCGAAGAGTAGATTTTGAGGCATTTGGATGAAACTTTCCTCGGAACAACTTGTATGTTTCAAAAGGTTTAGTTTTCAAGTGATTCTCTAGTTCCCTTCCCCCCTGTTTCGTCCACCACTCACGTCCCTCGATATATTCTGCAGCAGCCCATTGTGATGGAAATGAGATGGGAAGTTCACTTAGTTTATAGCTCGCCTGGCTCCCAAGGAGGGTAGAGTATTCGGTCGAAGTGGAACTCGCATTTATCATCTCAGGGAAGGGAGTGATATCTTCATCAAGTGGAAATTTCTCGGCAAATTGAATCTGCTTCTCTCTGAAGATAACATCTTCATGGATCATTGGAAGCCCGGACAAAATCATGGGATCAAAAGCTCCTGTCCCAGAATCTCCAGGCATAGAACCCAAGGCATCTGGAGAATAACGTTCTAATTCGAGGTGCTCAACATCACACTCAAATTCGTCATAGTCGTCTTCATGATTGCTATCAAGTCTCTCACGAAATTGCAACCCTGCATCACCAGGATATTTGATAGTCCATTGTGATAAACCACTACCTAGAAGCTCAGATTGGGTTCGTAGATGCGACTCTTCATTCCTTTCCTTCTCTTGTTGCCACACATCGCTGCCGCTGAATAGTTCTGTTTGCGGCGCCACAAAGGCCTCAGAATTCCATGGCAGTTTGCTGGAAAGATCAATTGAGCTTGCACCGAGAAGATGTTTGTGAAGCCCTGCGGAAATACCAACCCGGGCATCGTACACACGTAGGTCAAGGTTCGGAGCGTACAGGGGGTTTTCTGGCATATCAATAGCCATGACTTTTCGCTCTAGAAAATTTGCATTCCGTCCAGACGGCACAGAACTTGGTTGTGTTCTGAAGCAATTGCCTCTATCATTCGGAGCGGGCACATCAATGCGCACATATGGCTCTTGGGGTGCCCGCAGCCGATGAGCTTTTAGCTGACGTACGCCAACACATGTGATCTCCACCCAAGCCTGTCTCATCTGTGGGATTATGCACTCGGAACGGCCGAGTCTTTCAGAGAGGTCTCTTTTTCGAATAAGTGCTGCTGACATGAGAATTTGGCTGCTTATTGGCTCTGCACCAATACTGGTGAGGTTTTCCCAGCTGGGAGAAGGAATTTTAGATCCTTCTGAAGCAAGAACATGGCACTTGGTCAATGGGAAACGCAAGAGCGCCCTCGGAGTATTAGACGAGAATACATCCCTGTCCCACACTTGCACAACGATGTCAGGCCCAAAGCGCACGTCGAGTGGAAGCATCTCATGAAATTCTAATGTCTCATAGAAAAGCGGCGCCGTTGTCATTGCATGCACTCGTGTTTTCTCTTTCTTACCGCAGAAACGTACTTTGACATATGGATCAAGGAGACTAGTTTGGTCCGATGCAGGCAATTCCTTTGCTTGGTAGATAAAAACCCGAAGGCAAAAAGGCACACGATCCTTGGCCTTCCTCAGGAGCTCTTCTTCTGGCCAACTAAAGTCAGGATCCAGTGCATCTTCTGATAGACCAAAGCCAAGCTTAAGAAGCACAGCACCAGGATTTGTTTTGAGCGCAGCTCCACCAAGATGAGACGCTCTTGATGGCTCGGGTTTCAGCAATTCCCAGCATGGTCCTGCACGAAATTGCTCCCTCAGCAATCTTGCAGCAGGTATGCGGCTAAAGCACACCGTTAAGATTTTAGGCGGACCACGTACAAGGTACAAGCACACATCTGGTATCTCTTCTACAAGCACTGGAAGCTTTATTGCCTATATCAATAAGAAGTATACGAGAGCAAACATGCAATGTTACCTTCAAGGTTAGTAGCATGTTCCACATCACAACACCGCGCTTGTTTGGCTCCCAAGCATAAGTAAGCGTATGATTACCTGCAGAGCGCAGTGCAATCGACAACAGAAATTACATCCGCACCTATAGAAATCACCAAACGCATTTTGGTACAGTTCCCGATGGCTGGGGAACGAAATTGTGGTATCTCGGAGCCCATCACCACAAGAGCACGCAGATGATACTTGGCAGATGCCGATGTGAGGCGTGTGTTTGGCTTGAAATGAAATGGCCTTCGATGAGCCATACTCTTATGCCGTTGCTCGTTAGGTGGTCTAGCAAGAAGTTCCATGGAAAGAAGAAGTCGACCACGATAGGTGGAGGCTTCATTACCATATCGATTCTGCAAGGCACCACGCTTACCTTGAATACGGATGGGCGCACCGTATAAATTATACCAGCGAGGCCTAGGCCCCATATAGTTGTTCTGCTCCAGTAGCCCGCCACCCAAAAAACTTCCAGATATGTATTTGCTGCTCCGTTCGATGTCGTCTAGGTCGAAATACAAGTGTGCAATCGGCCTATCCCTAGTATGGGAGCTATAGTTCCAGAGCCCAACTGAAATGCGTCTTGTTTCTGTCGGTTCTGTGACTGGAAGCCAAAGTTCTTCATTGAACTCAGGAGCCAAACGAGCACGTCCCCGAACACATACTACGGATGTAATTGCCTGGGATCCACAAAAGTTAACTCTCACGTATGCTTCGATCCGGGTGTTGGAGAAAAGATTCGCTTCCATTATGTTGAGATCCTCAGCTTCCCAGACAAAAATGACCAAGTAAGTGGTCTTCCTACAATATAGAGAATGCGACACAAATAAGCACGTTGACACAGATTGCACATAGTAAAGTTCGGTTTTACCATGCCATCCACGCCATAGCCGACTTCCTCAACAAGTTCTTTTTGATACTCAGCATCTAGATCATGTGCTTGTTGCACATCATTAGGACCAAGGACTGTGACCGATAGTTTAAGGAATCCACGAAAACCTGTGGCTCTAGAGTGTGTTTTGAATCCCTCGATGCACTGCAGCGCTGTTGTCCTTGCTTCTGTTCGCATTTGACTGACTATTCGTGAGGCCAACCCACTTGCGGTAAAACTCATGGTTTGGAAGTTCACGCACTGATCTCGCATCAAACACAGTCGCACCAATAAGATCATGGGCTAGGAAAGCATCAAAGTCGTACATTTTAACTTCAATGCTCGCCTCTTCAATTGCTGAGCAGGAAAGTCCAGCGAAGTTAAACTGAAGCGTGTCGTCAAAAACGCAAGCTGAAACCTAATAGACGACCCCAATATAATTGGCCATTAAACTCTCTGTTGTTTCGTCACACCTTGCGAATGACACGCGTCTTTTTTACTCTCCCCATGACCTTGACTCTGACATAAGGATCATGGAGTCCGGTGAGATCACGACATTCAATAAGGTGAACCTGTATTTGGTAATCGCCAGAGGGCATTATGCGGCTTCGTTGCTCAAGCTGATCGAGGTGGCGGCTCGCTGTCATTACCTACATTTCATTTTTGTTAAATTTCAAACAACACAATATTGTTGTGTGATGATGGTATTATGAATGTGTGTGCGCGCATGTGCTTGTGCGACTGTGTGTACTTCAATATGCCAAGGGCTGTTACATTTGCTTCTCGTCTGTCAGTTCGTTCTTCTCGTTCCTTGGAAGAAAGCTCCAGCGGCATAAATGCATCTTCCTCTATCATCCATGCGCTCTCTCTGTCAACTAATGCCCCTGAGCTTGATTTGGGGCCTTGCATCTTTCGACTCATTGTGAGCAACCCAGCGCCTGACAAGTAGGAGAGAAGTTAATGCTAAACATACTATGAAATTCGCTGAGAGTCTTGCTGGTCGTCAGCATATGCCGCGAGAGACTTTGAGCATACTGCGCGTCAAAACGCCACGCAAGATAAAGTTCGACATCGCCGCGTCCCTAAGGGGATTATGAAAATTTTATTCTTTTTTATGGATCACTCGCATGATTATCAACAAGACCGTCACTGCCATGAAGAGAGCACCATTTTGTTAAGCCCGCCTCGCCATGTGCGGCTACTTCAACCATGGGTATGATGCAGGTGCCGATAAGACGATTACGAAGAACACCGTGGTCTTTGACCTACAGCCAAAGTATTGGCAATGCTCCTTTTTTTATGTTGAGCCCGACCTTCACAGTGATCATTCTTGACCCATCAGAAACTGGCAATTTGAACTCATGGTCCCAATGCGGATTGCAGTTTTTCCGGACAACGGCCGTAGAATGTTTATGTGCGCCTACCTTGAGTGTCACATAAGCGTCAACAAGCTCTCTTCCCTTGAGATGCAGAGAACGCCCACAGATGATAGTTCCAACGAGCATATTTGGCGTGTGCACAAGGTCACCCCCATCTTCTGCATCCTTACGCCCAGGTACAATATTATTCGAGTCTGATATGAAGTAAGTGCACTCTATCCGTATGCGCCCCGAGACTTCATGCCTCATGCCTGTCCTCTGTTGGAGCATGTACCATGCGTCAGACTCTATGGAGGGCGATAGTACGACAGTGCGCAGGTCCACAATTGCCTGTCCGAGTTCTACATCAGATTGTGCAGACAGACTTTTGTGCATCACTGTCACAACAATGTGATCTGCATCATACTTCCCTATGCCCGTAAAGATCATAGTTGCAGAATTCCATTCTGGGTCTGTTGTGTGACTCGCGACCTGCACACACACTTACTAATACTTTCGAACCAACACACAACGCGATTTTTTGACCATGGTCTGTTCCAGCTCCTGTCATAATACTTTGTGAATGCAGGTAACTTTAGCCTTTGACACGTACCATGTTGCATTTCACTACAGCAAAAGGATTACACTCGCCTCCTTCGGCTTCAACGAGATCTCGAGCAGCGATAACTTTCACCTCGAGGCGATCGGCTAGGTCGCTCATGTTATGCGTATCAGCGGACAATGAGCACAGCAGCAGTCCTCCTAGTGGGGGACCGAGGGGGGGTTTCGCGCGAATTTCCGGAATTGATTAGGCCCCACCTGGCGTCGGCCAGTCCTCCCGAACGAGAATTCGACCCTTCCTCCATGAGTTGTAATTAAGATGAACTCAAGTTGCCGTGACCGTGACCCGGGGCCTTGCGACTCGGTGCGAGTGATGCGAGACGAAAGGGATACGCACCTTTGGGAGTACGGCGGCTGAGATAGTCTGCCGGGGAGCTACCTCAAAATACACTAACTAGTTTTGGTTTTCGGACGGTGTTTAATTACGCGTGCATGACCAACCCGGCCGTCTACCTCTCCAGTTTCGGACTCTGATGCCCGTGACGGAGATGACTGTCACGGACATGAGCACATAGAGGATGAATTCGACTCATCGGATTCTAAGAACGAATCAGGTCTAAAGACGAGACCGCGCAACCCACCTAACAGGTACCATCCAGGTAAGCCTGGGGAGAAGGCAAGTGATTGGAGGGACACCGGCGACTCCGGGTCCACCGGCATCACAAAGGGGAAGCCCTTTTGCCCTGCAAGGCCTAAGGGACCAAGGCCCTTCGATGGTGCCAAGGCATGCCCGAAATGTGGTAACTGCCAGTGGATGCACCACTCGCTTTACAGGAGAGGCAAATGTCCTCAAGAGAACTGTGATTGGGAGGCAGAAGCAACGGAACTATCGGACAACGAAGAATCTGCGAACCGACAAATTCCCACAACCCGTACTTGTATTACCCGCCTAGGCTACCTACAGTACCGTAGGTACTTCCCATCCTAGCCTGAGGGTACTGCGATATCCCCTTAGTAGGGGGAAGTCGCCTCTCACTCCCAACTATTATCATCCTGAGTCACTTTTATTGACGGACGCAATTCCCCGTCACAAACCCCATCAAACATCGAAGAAACTATTTCGCTAGACGACTACACTACGCTCAGGCTGCCGGGGAAGTCCGGAGCTACACACTCTATTTCCCTATGCATCGCAAGTCCGACGGTCAACGGTTTGCCCAGTTTCGAGTTTCCAGTCCCGAGTTGTGCGTGGCAGTCAAGGTAGTCACGGTGTGTGCCGGGCCCCACCCGAGTCATGCCAGGCCGCCTAGTGATACTCCCGGCGGGCCCGGGCCGGCGGCGGCGGCAGCGCGGCCGGCTGGTCCGGGTACCGTGACCCCGGGCCGTACATACCCCTGGTCGCTTACGACACAACTTCCCGCTCGGACCTAGTACTCAGGCTCACTGGCAGGCCCGGGCTACTCAGGCTAGTATATCATGATTACAAGCGGGCCTAGGACGGACCGATTTCAGATGTCTCGCCCCACAAGAGCATGCAGTTGCAAATTAGTCTGTCAGCGCACTGGACTTGGCGCGGCCCGTCATATAGGGCTGGACTGGAGGTTACTGCGGTAAATAAAAAACCTCAAGCATGATATATACCTACGGTATAGTACTTGGTACCAGGATACCTTCGGTCCGCTCGAAATAAGTGTCTTTGTGATGGACTTCCTATAGGAGAGGTTGGAAAGCGAGGCTCGTCGGGCGGCATGCGGGTCTTGTCACTCGTGATCGCGTTGGTGCTAGAGGCGGCAGCGCACGAGTGCGAGCGGTTTAGCAACGACGGCGGTGACTACTATGAGGCAATCAGCGATTGCGGCGCTTGCGCTGCCAACCCAAGCTGTGGCTTT
>Ga0209404_10002823_pt1 | contig 10487 bp, 10 predicted proteins | sample TroAtlMetagenome_2_FD_187447 | JGI IMG/M metagenome (GOLD analysis project Ga0209404, IMG submission 187447) | Marine eukaryotic phytoplankton communities from Atlantic Ocean - Tropical Atlantic ANT8 Metagenome (SPAdes) (version 2) | ecosystem: Environmental > Aquatic > Marine > Oceanic... | reverse complement strand
AAGATGAACATCAATAAAAATTGATTCGTTATCCAATAACTCAACTGGAATTCTTGGCATTAATACTGAAATATTGGGCGTTAAACTATGGAAATATATTGTAGCACTATTAGTAGTCAAATTTGAAATATTTATTGTCCATTGAGCTAATAATCCTCTGTTATCCCAAATTTGTACTCCCTCTGAACCAAATAGTGAATTGATATGAAAAACATCTCCACTACTCCCATAATCTCTAGCTCTTTGAAGAGAATCATCTCCATCGGCTTCAATAATCTTGACCCATGCCCTCTTAGGATCGCTATTTACTTCGTTATCATCAAAGTCTCCGAAATTGGAATCTTGATGTTCTAATAATATTCCATGGCCTGGTAATCCCTTATCAAATCCATAATTTGATCGTAATGAAATCCATATTTTCTCTCCATCCGATAAATCAACGTAAAGGGGATTTCCCCCCATTGAAGTAGGTTTTATAGTATAATTATTGGATATATTGTAGTCAATTTTTATTGGATTAATTGCACCAATTAAATCCAATGTTGCAGCCCCAGGCATAGATGGCGTATTCCCATCATTTATCCAATTTCCACTAGCCATAATATCCCAATCACCGAGTCCATGCCAATTTCGAGATGGGCTGTTGCTATGAACATCATATAAATCGACGGCGCCCATTTGATGCATCATTTCATGTAAAATTACACCAATTCCACCATTTATTGAAGCCATAGTATAATGCTCAATAATATGTCCTGAAATATCTAATGATTCGTCTAATTGTGAATAATGGCTCCATATGGAAGATGAGGAGCCGCCTAATTCTTGAGCACTACCGGAATGTAGAATTAATAGTCTATCTACAATTAAGTCACCATCTAAATCCCATTCAGATAAGTCAATTTTACTGAATGATTCCTCTAATGCCATGTATGCTAATGCTGTAGCTCCACCAGATGATTGTGTTCCAAAATCTCTAATGTCACCTGAATCAGTCCCCCAATAACTTTCAGAGAAAGGAGATGACCAAATTTCTTCATGAATATGAATAGATAAATTAGTATTTCCGCCAGTCATTTGATGTATGTATTCAGTTACAGAATTATCTCCAGTAAAGAATTTGTTTGATGATATCTCTGGAAAATTTTTATCTGGAAATTCGATTCTTAGAACTAACCAATTTTCTACCTCTTGTATGCCCAATAGATTTAATTCGGTATTTTGATCATCATTATCTTTTTCGATGATAGAATTTACTGTATCTGGATTAGTTTGAGAAAATATTGCAATAATAAGGAGGAAAAAACATAAAATTACTCTGAATAAGCCAAAAGAATTTGTTATCTGAGCAGAAGAATTACTCAATGACTCATCCATAACCATGTATGACGGATTAGTCGGGGGGATTTCAAATAGTTGTTAATCTGCTATTAATTACTAGTTTTGGATAATACTAATTTGTTAGACGAAAAAATTGGAAATGTCCTAGAAATTCTGTCTGCACTTAATATTGATAAAACAGCAAATATAACTCTCAATCCATCATATTCTGATGGAATCGTTAAAATTAATAGACCTATAGTAATAGCCAATATTCTATATCTAAATCTAGTATCTTCACCATCAACTAATCCAAATAACCTAGACAATCCAAGTATAATTACTGTAAATGACCAAATGACCAATATCCATGTAAGTCCTAATGCTACAGAAAATAATGCAGCTGCATCATAACGTATACCTATTGATTCATTATGTAAATTTGAATCTGATATTTCAAAAATTGATGGAATTCCAAATATCCATAGTACGATTATTATCAAAGGAACAACTGTTGTGCATAATATGAGAACAAAGATGAACCATGTACGTTCATGAGGATAAAGTCCTATTCGTGAAAAACTGTACAAATATAATGATAATATAGGAAGAATGGATACTAATGAAAGAAGTAATATTAGTGACCATCGAAGAGTAATCCATTCATAGGGACCATAAATAGCTAAATTTTCTATATTACCATTGCTAATTGGAAGCATATTTATCCAGATTGACATCATATCAGAAATTAATATTGACCAGAGAATACACATTACACCAAATATTATTGATATTTTTCTAATTATTTTGTATAAATCAGTTATATGATCAGAAAATGGCGTATTGGTTAATGATAAGTCAGTATACATATCACATTAAATCCTGGACTTCCGGTCTTTTTCTGGCTGCAAGAATTGTTCTATAAACAGAATATGCGAACCAAGCACTGATGGTGAATGTTATCCCTATTATAAATGATGAAAAATCAACCTTTTGGAAAACCATTGTTGTATCTGAAGAAACCCAGTTTACTGCTAGGAAGAATGAAACTATTGATATCAGTGCCTGTCTGATGCCCTGAGGATAAGCCAACTCTGTTGCTAAGAATTCAGGACCATCATCATATCTTCTTTCGAGTATTTCTTTTTGCACAATAGCACCAACAATCAATGCTAATAATGTAGTCCAGTAGAATAAATTACCCTGTCTAAATATTGTCATTGATAATTCAGCTTGTCTCTCTCTTTCTAGCTGTTCAGGAGATTCATCTAAAACAAATAATGTATCGTAATCACCAACAGAAATAGTTCTGGTATCCAATGTTGATGATTGTTCGGTTGTTGTAATAGTGCCTGGAGCATTTATGATAAAAGAAAATAAGTTCCAATAATCCATTTCATCTGGCAATCCACCGCCATCAACAGAATTTCCAGCTAACCAAAATTGAATACTTCCCATATCTTCTTCAGGGGCAGTCCATGTTAATACCCAAATTCCATCTATATCGGGTTCTGAATGAGAAACATCATCTTCTCTTCCATCTGCCTGCCTTAGGTCTTGATCGTCTTCCCAAGAAAATGTCCCTAATGCACCCGATGATAATAGAAATCCAGCTTCTACATTACCATCCGCTCCTGATAGTGTGAGTGAATCTGCAACATAAATTGTGAACTCGTATGATGTTGATGGTTCGTACATTACTGGTACACCAGTAATCATTACAACCGCTCTATCGGAACTTGCCCCATTGTTATGACAAGAACAGCCATACTCTACTGTTAACTCATCATTTGAATTAAGATGCCCCGGTCCAGAACTCAATCCAAATGCTGGAATTGCTAAAACTAGAACAATTAATATACAAATAGAAATTCTTTTTACTGCCATCAGCATTCTTTCACCCTATATACCTACGAATGATGAACTCTCATAACAATTGCTGGTATTCAACTTCACAACTCCTTGAATGCTGAGTTTAACTCATTCATCATCTTTTTACCATCGCCAAATAGCATCATAGTTTTATCTTCATAAAATAGATCATTATCAACGCCCGCATAACCAACACTAAGACTTCGCTTAATTATTACAACTACTCTAGCTTTATCTGCATCAATTATTGGCATTCCACCTAATGGTCCTTCGCCGGTTCGAGCTACAGGATTTACTGTATCATTAGCTCCAATAATTATGGCAACATCTGTATCGGGTAACTCGGAATTTATATCATCCATCTCAATTAACTGTTCGTAAGGAACATTTGCTTCTGCTAATAGCACATTCATATGACCAGGCATTCTACCGGCTACAGGATGAATTCCATAACTAACTTTTACGCCATCAGATTCTAGAAGATCAGCAAATTCCTTTACTGCATGTTGTGCTTGACTAACGGCCATTCCATAACCTGGAATGATTACACATTTTGAAATTCCATCACAAACCATTGCAACTTCTTCTGGATCACTTCCTACTTTAGTTCTTGATACAGTTTCTTTGCCACCTCCGCCAAACGATTTGAATAATACTGCAGTAAGTGTTCTATTCATGGCTTTACACATTATGAAAGTTAATATTAATCCAGCTGCCCCTACCATTGAACCTGCAATTATCAGTACATTATTTCCAATAACAAATCCAGTAAATGCTGCTGCAATTCCAGACATTGAATTTAGAAGGCTAACTACTACTGGCATGTCAGCGCCACCAATTGGTATTACCAATATAATGCCAAGTAGACATGATGATAGTGATAATGCAATTATATATTCAATTACTTCGGGATTTTGAATTGTTAGTGAAATTAATAAAAAGCACGATGCTAAAATTATACCTTTTACATAATTTAACCAAGGTGGCCCCCAAGTTGGAAAATTGACCCATTTTCTTCTACCTCTGTCATCCCTTTTTGTAAATGGTATGTAGAAACCGCCTCTTAATTTACCCATGGCCATTAAGCTTCCAGTAAGTGTAACCCATCCAACTAAAGCAGAAAGACCTATGGCTATCCATGTAGCATAAAGTTCTATTTGATCGGAAGGAATATGTTCACTGTTGTTAATTTTAGACATTACTTCGGATAACCCAACTAATGCAGAAGCTGCACCCCCAAATCCATTGAATAGAGCTACTAATTCTGGCATCTCTGTCATTTCCACCCTAGTTGCCATTAAAACGCCAATAAATCCACCAATAATTAATCCAGAAATAATTAATTCGAGTCCTAGGATTTCTTCTGAATACATCTTAGCCATTGTAACTAAAACTGCTAAGAACATTCCATAAGCGCCGAGCCTATTTCCTTGGGGTGCTGTTTTAGGACTGGATAATCGTTTAATTCCAATTATAAATAGAGCCGCGGATAAAAGATATCCTATATCCCAAATTATTGAATCTACCATTTACTCACCACTATTTTCTTTTTTTACCAGCAATCATTTCTAACATTCGATTAGTTACCATAAATCCACCAACTACATTTATTGTAGCCATAATTAATGCTGCAAAAGCTAACCATGCAGCAATACCCGGATTTCCGTTGTTGAATTGAGTATTTGATAGAAATAGTGCACCAACAATCGTAATGCCTGAGATAGCATTAGCACCAGACATTAATGGGGTGTGAAGAGTGGGTGGAACCTTGCTAATTAATTCAAAACCTAGGAAAATTGCTAACACAAAAACTGTAATACTAGCAATTAAAGAAGTTAGAAAAACACTCATTTTATCACCTCATATAATCTAGATTGTTTTTCATGTATTTTTCCTTGATGGCAGATTAACACTCCACCCATTCCTGATACATAAAATTCATTTCCTTCTGGTGCGCCTACTAGTATGTCATCATCGAGATTGATTTTTATTTCGCCTTCCTCTACTAGAGTATTTACGAAAGTAGTCATGTTATTAGAAAATAACATACTTGCTGTATTTGATATTTGTCCTGGTAAATTCGATATTCCTACTATGGTGACTCCATTTTTTGTTGTGACTACTTCATTGGTAGTTGTCAATTCACAGTTTCCACCTACATCGGCATTCATATCCACTACAACTGAACCAGATTTAAAATTCTCAATTGCGGAAGCTGGAACTGTTATTGGAGCTGGTCTACCAAAAATTCTAGCTGTAGTAATAATTACATCTGCATCCTCACAAACTCGACAAACAGTATCATTAACTTTCTGAATAAATTCAGGAGTTAATGGTTTAGCGTATCCAGATTCATCTTCGAAATCATCCATTCCTTCTACTTCTATGAATCTACCACCAACTGATTCAATAGTTTATGCTTCCGATTTTCTTACATCAGAAGCATAAACTATTGCACCCAATCTTTTTGCTGTGGCAATTGCTTGTAATCCTGCAACCCCAGAACCCATTATAACAAATTTCGAAGGCCTAACAGTTCCGGCACTAGTTGTCATCATAGGAATTCCTTTTGGTACATGAGCAGCACCTAACAAAACCGCCTTGTAACCAGCTAAATTATCTTGACTTGAGTTAACGTCCATGGCTTGAGCTCTAGATATCCTTCGAGGAATCATATCCATACTTATTAGTGTAATTCCAGAATTAATAGCCGATTTAATTATATCTGGATTTCTAAATGGATCTGCTACACATGCTACTATCTGATTTGGATTTAAATCTGATAATTCGGGTGGTGAAATGGAGATAATTATATCACTACTTAATACGGATGATTTATCTGAAATTATTGCTCCTGATTTTTGATATTCATCATCATCATGAAAAGATAAAATTCCTGCATCCCTTTCAACAATTACTTCAAATCCAATTTTGATTAATTTCTTGACTGATGCTGGGACAATAGAAACTCTATTCTCCCCAGAAGGTTCCTTGAGTACTCCTAATTTCATGTTATGTTCCTGCACTACCCAGAGTACTATATGTCCCACTTGAATGATGTTATTGAAGCCGTCGGCATAAGAATATCAAACTTTAATTAAATATTATTTGATAAGCTATACCAAAAACAGCAATGTCGCAAATAGCATGTGAGATCCAGCATACTGTAATTGACTTGTAACGTACATAAAGCCATGACCAAACTGCTGCTGCAGTAATTAGTCCGAAACTTGCCATTGCTGTTTGCCACCATTCAAATCCTAACAAATGTAAAGCTAATGAATGATGTAATGTGAAAAGTATTGCAGAAAGTATAATTCCTAAATTTTCTGAACCAGTAAATTCAATTCCGCGCATTGTTACAAACCATCGAAATACATATTCCTCAAGTAAACTATTTATGAAAATCCAATAAAAAGTGGCAGCCATAAAAAGGCGGATGTCAGTCAATCCTGTATCACTTAATTGGGAAAACATTTTTTCTGTATCAATAGAATCACCCAGAAGATACCAAGTTGCTATTATTATTGATGATAGGGCCAGTCCAGTAATTATTCCCATATTAATTCCGGATCTAGATGGTTTAATATATTCGAATTTTCTATTTTCTATTTTGAAAAACCAGTATGTTGGAACAATAAATATCCATATTTTACAAATAATAAAAACTAGTTGTGAAACTAATTCATTGTTGCTAATCATTAGACTGAAAGCAATAGAAAAAGTAGGAGTAAAGCTGATCAATAGAAGTGCTATTAATGCTTTTTTTTGGGAATTCATGTAATTACCAATAGTTCAAACTATATTATCATAATCATGTGGTCAGATACTAAAGCCTAATACCAATGACTTAGAGGATTGATTATGGTCAATGAAGCGAAGAAGGTAGCAGTAATTGGTGCTGGTAATGTTGGAGCAACTTGCGCATTTGTTCTTGCAGAAAGAAAAATTGGAAAAATTGTACTTTTGGATATATTCGAAGGATTTGCCAAAGGTAAAGCATTGGATATGAGCCAAGGCGGGCAAATTCTAAATTATGATGGAACAATTACTGGAACTTCTGATTACAAAGATATAGCAGATTCAGATGTTGTAGTAGTTACTTCAGGATTTCCACGAAAGCCTGGTATGTCAAGAGAAGATTTAGTAGAAAAGAATGCAGAAATCATTTCTCAAGTTGGTAAAGGAATTAAAGAATTCGCTCCAAATTCAGTAATAGTAATGGTTACAAATCCATTAGATTTAATGACATACCATATGCAAAAAATTACTGGATTTTCAGCAGAAAGAGTTGTGGGTCAAGCGGGAATTCTTGATTCGGCAAGAATGACGCACTTTGTAGCTGATGAGCTTGGAGTATCAAATGAAGATGTTCAGGCAATGGTTCTGGGTGGACATGGAGATACAATGGTCCCTTTGCCTAGGTACACAACTGTTTCTGGAATTCCTATTACGCAGCTAATTAGTAATGCAAGAATAGATGAAATTAGTAAAAGAACAGCAGGTGGAGGGGGCGAAATAGTAAAATTATTAGAAAGAGGAAGTGCATTCTATGCTCCAGGTTCTGCAGCAGCAATAATGGCAGAATCTATCCTAAATGATAGAAAGAGGTTGTTGCCTTGTAGTGCATATCTGACAGGAGAATATGGATTAGAAGATATATATATTGGAGTTCCAGTAATTCTTGGTAAAAATGGAGTAGAGAAAATACTAGAATTAGAACTAGAGTCAGGTGAATTAGAGAGTTTAACAAATTCAGCATCATTTTACAAAGAACAATTGAAATCTATATTAGGATATTAACATGGGAAAATTATGATTAATAATAATGAATTCATATATTTAGAAATTGACGGTAAAATACTGTTAGTTGATAATGAAGGTAATGGACCTAAGATTCCAGAGATGGGTAGAAAAGACATTTTAGATAATTCTATTATTAGATTACCAACAAAAGATGAAGCATTGGAAATTTGTGAAAAATGGGATTTCAAGAGAATAAATAAAATTCGAATTAGAAATGAAGAGTATGTGGTTGAGTATGGAATGCCAATAATCAAATGGCCAGAAAATTGGGCATGGAAAGATTCAGTAATAAGTGACAATTGTGTTGATCCTTTGGCAAGAGAAGTTGTATACCGGACTATGCACAGAGTAGTGAGTAAGGTAATAATTACAAATTCTAAAAATGAATTATTGATGCAGAAAATATCTCGCGGATTTTTTAAAGGATATTGGACATTACCAGGTGGATATGTTGATTATGATGAGCATCCAAGAGATGCAGCTCAGAGAGAGGCTTTAGAAGAAATGGGAATTAATATTGAAATACCAGATAAAATTGGGGAGAATGGCGAAATAGTTTCTGGAAATGATTCGTACATTGTGCAAAGTAAAATATTTAATTCGGAAGGAATAAACTGGGTTTCTTTCACATATAAATGTGAAGGCGAATTTGATAAAAATGAATTAATACCGAAAGAAGATGAAATAGAAAAAATAGAATGGTTCACTAAAGAACAGGCATTGAATTTAGCTGTTTCAGAATTTGATATTGAAGCTTTAAAGAAAATTCAATGATCATGAATTGAAAAAAATATCTGTGCCCAAAGATAAATCTCTAATCGGTAAAGTATAGTAGGATGTAGCTCCATCTTCAACATGAATCATTAGTGGTATATTATCGCCTATTTGTGGTGAGCAGGTTTTGAATGTAGCTTCAACTTTAAATCTAGGTCCAACTTCTAACATTTCAGTAGAAATGAAATTAATTTCTACTCCCTCAGTATTTGTATTATCAAGAAATGATGACCCGCCAAATACAATATTCTCTGAATCTGTAGAAGCTGAACCACCAACATCACAAGAAATTGACCATGAAATATCTCCAGCAGATACATCGCCAGAACCCGAAGCTAATTTCAAAATAAATTCAACTTCGAATCCTAACACCTTGATAGAGCTAATTTCATCATTGCACCCGCTGCCGCCACAGTTAATAGGCCTCGAATTTGCTCTAATATCGGCTAGAGAATGATCTCCCCCTCCTAATCTAGCAGACCAACCACTAAAGTCTGGGTTATCATACATGATTATCTCACAACCATCATCGACCTTTATCGAAGAAGCATCATTACTAGTTGCCTCTGCGTTTCCATCATTATCTGGGTCTAGGAAGTCATTTCCTTCATAGTCGCCAACTGGGTACGTTGCAGACCAACCGCCAAAGGCAGAATGCTGGTATAACGTAGCCTCGCAATCTGCAGCCCCATTAAATGTAAGATATGCCCCTTCAACTAATACTCTATTTGATATTAGATTCTTACTATTACTTGCAGTATTTTCACCGCTCTGTTGTAAATCTTCGATTGTCTTTATTATAACAGTAGAAGCAACAGCTGCAACTAGAATTAATGCGATGAATACAATCATTGCCCCTATACCAATTGAACCTCGGTCATCTCTTCGAATGGTCACAATTTTCTGTTCACGTAAGAAGTATAATACTCTATTCGTCAATATATTCTGCAAGATACAAATCTTTAGTGACTGAAACAAATATTTTTGTTACCCAGAATCCAGAATGCCCACCAGAACCGCCAATATCCCATTCCCAGCTTACTGTAGCTCTACCATCCAACTCTTTGACATAGTTTTCAACCGCTTCAATTAATTTTTCAATAGTACTAGCCTCAAATGATACCTGTCGAGAGTAGTGTTCTTGTAAATGCTCGTCGGTTTCCCAACTGTGCTCTACAATATTCATAATCATAATTTTTACAATAAGTAATCAATTTTAACTTATTCTATAACTATTAGTGATAAAGTCTTAATTCAAAACGCTTCAACAATTTTTTACATAGAAACTAGCTTATGTATACTCAATCCTACGTTGTTTTGAAATATATTCAGAAATTCGAACGCATAATGAAGAAGTCAACTTATACTATTTGTTTTCTGTTATGCATGACTTCAGTTGTAGGTTTTGCAACTCCTGCTTCGGCACAAAATATATTTCCAGCAGTTAACATAGAATGTGATGTTGAGATCATAGAAATATTAGATTATACTTACACCACACATAATACATTTTGTACTATAGAAAATCCAACAATTTATGCAGAAGAAGTAAAGTTAGATGCTTTAGGAAATGGAACAGCCATAAATGGTGTTCCTGAGAGTATTTCACTTGCTGCTGGGGAATCAAAGAATATAGATATCGAAATTGATGTATCTGGATTTGTAGCTATTGGAATAGTAAATATATCAATACAAGGAGAAGTAACACAGGCAGC
>Ga0209404_10002822_pt1 | contig 10490 bp, 11 predicted proteins | sample TroAtlMetagenome_2_FD_187447 | JGI IMG/M metagenome (GOLD analysis project Ga0209404, IMG submission 187447) | Marine eukaryotic phytoplankton communities from Atlantic Ocean - Tropical Atlantic ANT8 Metagenome (SPAdes) (version 2) | ecosystem: Environmental > Aquatic > Marine > Oceanic... | reverse complement strand
ACCAACCTCCATATGCAGAGATGATAGAGGACAGGAAGATGCAGTTAGATTCCTTAGCACATAAGTTTGCATATGAAATTTATCCTCATGCAATGGTCACTGCTAAGAATGATCTAGGCAATCTATATGATGATCTCGATTACCCTTCTGCATCGTATGTTTTTAATAGCATAAGTATGGATGTGAGGATAAGTCCGATAGCAAAAGGCTCAGACTTTAGGTGCTCACTTGATCCTGCCTTGCAGAAGGAAAGGATTGAAGAGCATGAGAATAGGTTACATGAGGTTCAAAAGGAATCCATCATGAAACTTATCTCTGGATTATCAGAGAGGGTACAGCATGTACGTGACAGTATATCGAATGATAAAGTTCTACATGATAAAACATTATCAGATCTTTATAAGCATGCGGTTAATCTCCCAGCTATAGACTTCACATCCGACAGTACACTTGCAGATATTGCAGATGAAGTTGCAATGGGGATGATGGAAATGGGTACTCTTACTAAGGAAAGCCTTAAGGATGAGGCAGTAAGAGAACGTAAGCGTAACGAGGCAGATGATCTAGCAAGGAAGTTAGATGCATATGCCGACTGCAAAAATGGGGGTTAATATGACACCAAAACCTGAAGTATATTCCGAACCAGATGAGAGCTGGGAAAAAGATTTGATGGAACACACTGCAAGAAAGAAGTATACCGATGCACAGTCTTACTTAGTACGTAAGGTTCCTGTCTTAGGTATACCTCTCTTGGAGAAGCTTCCCTCTGTCATGTCTTATAATGTAAAGGCAATGGCTACTGATGGGACAAAGATAATTTACAATCCTAGTTGGGTAGTAGAACAACCATTGCTTGAACTGGTACATGTTATTGCACATGAGGTAGCACATGTATCGTTTAAACATATGACTAGAAGGAAGCATAGGGATCAGGACTTATGGAATGTTGCTACTGACTATCAAGTTAATTCTTATCTTCACTTGATGGGGGTAGGACAGAAGCCTAAGAACTGTCTCTTTTCATTGAAGTATAATGGCATGACCATGACATCGGATGCTATATATGAAGATCTAGTTAAGAGAAGGAAGCCTAAACCAGAGAAGAAAAAACCTAGCAAAAAGGAAAGCGATACTCCTGATAGTGACACTCCTAATCCTGACAGCCCTCAGGATTCACCTATACCTGACCATGATTCGGCTATACTTGAAAAGGAAATGGAGATTGCTGCTAGTTATGGTTGGGTTGATGACTATAGTGGTAGCGACCCAGAAGTTTTCGCAATGGATGGGGACTACCAAGAAACAAGGAGTGATGCAGATATACAAGAGCTTGAGGATCAGGTTGATGAGGCTATGGTTCATGGAGAATTTGCTCACCAAAAAATAGCAGGTAAAGAACCTGCCGTATCTATTAATGATATGATATCTCCTTCCGATGTTGAAGTTGTAAATTGGGAGGATGCATTACAAGAGTTCCTTACCGAGAAGGTAAAGGATAAAAAGAATTGGAACAGACCTAACAAAAGGTGGTTGCAACAAGGCTTTTGGCTACCATCTAAGAGTTCCTATTCATTAAAGGATATCATTATCATGAATGATGAGTCTGGTTCTATGAGTATTGAAGAGAATCAGGCATGCCTTACTAACATAGATGAACTAGCACAGCAAGGCATCATTAGCTTTGAGAGGTTAGTTGTTATGCACTTCACAACTACTGTCGGTGAGATAGAATACTTTGAAACAGGTGATGACATAAAGTATATACGTCATTCATCTGGAGGTACATGCTTTAGAACTGTGTTCGATAAGGCAAAAGATATGGAATGTGAAGGGTTGATTGACCCATCATGTTACATAGTAATGACTGACATGTATGATGATTTTCCAACTGAACCTGAACAACCAGTATTATGGATGTCGGTTACAGATATTGACACTCTGTATTCTTACAACTCCATCCCTGAGTACGGAAAAATTACACACTTAAAACTATAAGGGGAGCATGTATAAGAAGAATAGAAAGACCAGAGCACTACATGAAAAGAAAGCAGTGGAGTGGGATAATAAGACAGCAGATCTAACTTTCAAACTACATCCACTCAACAGGCAAGAAGGTAGGGTACGATCTTACTTCCCTTGTGGTCACAGTATTAGATTCCCTACCAGAGACTGTCACAAAAGTGAGAGACAGGAGATGCAGGATAAGGATTTGATATTGGAATATGAAGATAAGTATAAACAATATAACTAAGGAGAATAAATGAGCATAATAATACATGACTTTACAAAAGAAAATTGGGATGAAGTAAGACCTCGTTACTCTCTAGGAGCCTTCTTAGGGGGTAGCGAAGCACCAATAGTTAATGGTACTTCTAGCTTTGGAGGTGGTCACTCCTGTATGAGAAGAAAGTTGGGGCTTGAAGAATTCCCTGACTTATCTGACAAGCTCAATGTCCAGCGTGGACTTGTGCTTGAACCAATTTTCCTTGATGAAGCAGCTAAGATGTTAGGTGTTGAGATATATAAACCTGACTGCATGCTTCTCAATAAAGAATATCCATTTATGATAGCTGACTTTGATGGTGTGACAGTAGAACCTGAGCCATTTATCATTGAAGTAAAGACTACTCAAAGCAGATCCAAGATTGATCTAGCTAAGAAGGGTATCGTTGCTGATGATTGGCTGACTCAAGGTGATCACTATCTAAACTTTACTCAGTTCAAGGGTTGCCCCAATGATGGTGAGTATTTTAAAGGTATCATATATGTAATAGCACACCACATTCACCACCCCCCTATACTTATAGAGGTGTTACGTGAAGAAAGGTTAGAACATATGCAAGCCTTAGTTGCTAAGGAGAAAGAGTTTATTGATATGTTTAATGAAGGTATTATCCCTGAGCCTGACGGCACAAGGGACTCTACTGAATCTGTTGATACTCAGTTCTCTAGTTTTGGTGAGGCAGAAAGGGATGCAACAAATGAGGAAGCCCAGATGCATAAAGAGTATAAGGATCTAACTAAACTTGAAGGAGATATTAAAAGCAAGAAGCAAGCAATACGTAATAAGCTTAAGCTTAAGATGGGTGATGAACAGATACGAAAGATAAATGGTATCTGTTACATGAAGGAATATAATTCTTTCAAGAAGGAATTACTTGTCGGTAAGCTTAAGGATATGGAGCTGAGTCATCTTGTAGATGAGTCGGTAAGTTCTTACAAAAGACTTAACATTATATAGGAGAAATAAATGAGAAAGATTAAAACAACTAGGATTGGTAGCAAGGATTATGTTGATGTAAGTGAAAGGGTTATAGCCTTTAATGATTTATATCCAATAGAATCAGGCTACTCACTAAGGCAGGAGATTGTTTCTGTCAATGAGGAAACAGGTACTGTCCTCATGCATGCATGGGTTGAGAATGCAGAGGGTAAAATCCTGAGAGATGGACATGCCCATGAATTCCAAGCTAATAAGAAGTCAAAGGTTAACATGACTTCCCATATTGAGAACTGTGAAACCAGTGCAGTAGGTAGAGCACTAGGGTTTATGGGTCTTGGTACTGAGCATGGGATTGCATCAGCAGATGAGGTTCGTAATGCCCAAGCTAAGGAAGCAGAGATGAAGGCATTGGAGGATAAGCAACCAGAAGAATCTCCTAAAGCTACACTCACTAAAGGGGCATCAGTTATGGAAGAAGAGCCTAAGAAGGAAGAGCCTAAGCAACATAAGAAACCAGAGCTTGTTTATAAGGCTAAAGAAAAACCTTATATAAATCCTAAGACCTTAGTCAGTGAGGCTACCGAAGAGCAGATCGAAGCAGCTATAGGTAAGCCAGTTACAACATCAACCACTCCAAGCTCAACAAAGGAGGCAGAGGAGGTATTAGATGATGCCGAAAGTGAGGAAGAATACTTGGTTGAGCTTAACCGAAGGGTATCTGTACTCAAGAATGATGCAGATGCTAAGGCTCTAGCTGAGGAAGGGCGTAAGTGGAGTAACAACTGGCAGTACAAGAAGGAACAATACAAATCATTATATGATTGTATAAATAAATCCTTCCAAGCATTTAAGAAGAAGCAAGACACTGCTAAATCAGCAAGTCTTAAGGGAGGTTCATGATTAAAATCAATAACAACTTAGGTATTGAAGGTGAGATAAGTAGATTGCTTCTACAAGATCCATTAGCCTGTGCATTGCTAATGTATTTTATACTTGATCACCCCGGTGATGATGGTGCTTCGATTGTATCCATTAAGGAACTCTCTGACTATATGCTAGAGACACCTAAGGTAATCAAGAAGCGGTTGGAAAGGCTGGAGAAATCAGGTCACATTGTTTCCTTCAAGAGGCATCACGATGAGGAGGTTAGTAATGGTAAGAAGATTCCAAATGCATACATGATTAACTTCGACAGCAAACTGTTCCTCAAACCAGCTAAGAAACCAGAACCTGTTAAGGTTACAGATGACCACGATATATTAATCAAGAAGTTTACTGATATTAATATGCGTATACATGGTCAGGAGTTTAAACCTAATAATTCTCAGGAGAAAAATCGCTGGGTTCAAGGTGCTCAAAAGATTATGACCCTGAAGCCAGCAGGTAAGGACTTTAGTATGGAGACATACGAAAGTGTGGTTGAGTTCTTAGCTAACCAACTGAAGGAGTTCAATACAACTGGTGACAAATATAAAATGCGGTGCAAGGATCTCGGTAACCTAGTATACAAGCATCCTAATGCTGCTGACTGTAAGTATATAACAGCATATGAAAGGTTGATGATGGGTAGCAGTACCTCAACCCGTTCTAATTTAATAAATAAAATGGAGGAAAATGACACAACAAGAGAATATGATTCAGGAAATGGTCGTCAACCTAATGGAAGCATATGGCAAAAGGCGTGACGACAACGATAAGTTTCTTATAGGTATATGGCAGAAGGCTCTGGCTGAATGTGGTGATGACGATCTTAGGATAGGATTCAAAAACCTCATATCAACTAGAGTTAAATCTGGTATGCCTGTTCCTGCTGAGTTCTTTGAGGCATTGTATAAAGATCTATACGATGATGCATTGATGGCATGGAACCAATTGTTTCAAGTATTAAAGGCTCACCCCGGTAGGCCGGTAAATTTTGCCGACCCAATTCTTGCCGAGTCAGTCAGAAAACTAGGAGGGTTAAACTTTCTAGGTAGTTTGACTGGCAGTGAGTTACACTTTCAAAAGAAAAGCTTTACAGATACATACTCTATACTCGCAAAGCAGGGGGAAGAACACTCTACACTATGCGAAGGTACGTATGATGCAAAGCCAATAGAGATGCCTTCCGTAGCAAGACGTAAAACATTACGTCAGGATGAGGAGGCAAATGATAAATCCTGAAACATCACTACTAGCACTGTGTATTAAGTACCCAGATATGCTACCCGTAATCAGAACAAAGGTTGCGATTAAGATGTTTACAAGTAAGAAGAATGCCCAGATATTCTGGTCATGTTTGAGTCTCAAGGATAACAATAAGCTTGTCGATTCAGTGACTTTATCTGAGTATATTAAGTCCAACAAAAAAGCATATGCGGTGTTCGATGATGAGTCAGTGCTATTCAACTGCCTCTCTGAGATCACTACCACAGAAGTAAAGGCATCATCATATCAGGACTATACAGATATAATTGTTGATAACTATCGCAAACAATTTGCGGTGGAGGAAACAAGAAAGTCTGCTGATAAGATGAAGGATGGTGCTGATGTTACATCAGTTGTTGAGACACTAGGTGAGAACCTTCGTGAAACTGAACGCCTATCATCCAAACCTTTTAACTCATTCCTCGATATAGCTGAGGAAGAAATTGACCAAATAGAATTAAGAGCTGAACGTGGCCCATTAGGGTTGGACGAACTCTTCGTCCCAATGGCTTTTGATTCTCTCGGAAAATTCATAAAGGGTTTCCGTTATGGTAGCTTATCCTTACTGGGTGCAAGACCTGCTATGGGTAAGACGACATTCGCTGTAGCCTTAGCTGCAGATGCTGCCCGTAGGGGAATCAAAACTTTATTCATCTCCATTGAGATGGACAAGAGTGAGATTGCCCAGAAGATACTAAGCCATGCTAGTGGCATACATTTTAACCGGGTACTGGAAGGGTTCTCACTTGAACAATCGGATTGGGATTCATTACTCAAAGCAAAGAATGAATACCATGACGGCTGGGCAGAGAACTTAGCTATTGATGATGAGTCAAGCACACCTTCTGAGGTACTCCGTTCTATTAACTGGGGTATCAATGAAGGATACAAGTACATAATCATTGATCACTTACATGAGCTAGTCTTTGACGATAGACGATCACACATCTCACTCCAAGAAGCAATGGGTGATTATGTTAAGCGTCTAAGAAACATGTCTCAACGTAACAACATTGCCATGTTAGCACTATGCCAACTCAACAGGGAGGTTGAGAAGCGTTCATCTAAGATCCCACTACCATCAGACTTGGGTGAGAGTGGACAGCTTGAACGTGTAGCACATAATGTAATCATGCTATATCGTGATGAGGTATACAACAGAGCATCAGAACATAAAGGTGAACTGGATGTGGTAGTTGCTAAAGCTAGAGGCGGACAAACAGGAATTGCTACTATGGATTTCGATGGAGGAAAGAACTTAGTACAAGACCAAGTATATGAACTTAAAGCAAAAGGAAACTATGGAGAATGATAGAAAAATATTACCAAATCGAAGGCGGGGATTCACACAGAAGGCTCGCATCGGTGGACATAAAATCTACCTGCATACAGGTGAGTACAAGGATGGTTCTCTAGGTGAGATCTTCCTTGATATGAATAAAGAAGGTGCAACCTTAGGCGGTATCATGAATTGCTTTGCTATCGCAGTATCATTAGGGTTGCAACATGGTGTACCGCTTTCAAAATATGTGGAGGCATTTACATTTACAAAGTTTGAACCAGCAGGTATGGTTCAGGGGAGTGAGTACATCAAGATGAGTACGTCACCTTTGGACTATATCTTCAGGGAGTTGGCAGTCAGGTATGAGGACAGGGATGATCTTGCTCACGTAGCACCAACTCAGATAAAGGATATAAGTACTGAAGCTTATATACCTGAGATAGATGGATTACCCCAGCCAATACAAGACAACGAAGAGGTTGTGGCTGTAGAGGTTGAAGACGTATCAGTTATGGAGAAGGTTCTGGATATACCCAAGAAACAATCCACCCCTTCCAAAGCAGAAGAGGCAAGGGTCAAAGGATATGAGGGAGAATCTTGTACAAGTTGTAACCAATTCACCCTAGTCAGGAATGGTTCTTGCTTGAAATGTATAACATGTGGTGAGACTAGTGGATGTTCATAGTCTGGTGGATAATATATTAATAATAATAAATATTTATTTATTTTATTTATTTATTTTATTTATTATTTATTTAATATAAAATAAATATATTATTTATAATAATCTCACCTAACCTAAGAGGTCTGTTCTATGGATGGAACATATAAACTTAGCAGCTTTCCTAAAAACCTTAGGAAAATAATGGCAGAAAAAGACATGAGTTCCGCACATCTAGCCGATAAGCTAGGTGTGGTACGCATGAGTGTATATAACTGGAGGGCAGGCCGTGCCGATCCCTCCCTAAGGAGACTCTTTGAGATCTCATCGGTGCTTGACACCAACTTTACAAACCTATTATTGGAGTAACAAATGCCTAGTTATAATAAAATAGTAATCATTGGAAACATGGGTGGCGAACCTAGTATAAAGGAGAAGTCAACCTATGTAAGTGTAGCAACAAACGAATCATGGAAAGCAAAAGACTCTGACGAGTGGCAAGAGAAAACATCTTGGCATAAAGTCATGGCCTATGGTTACGTTGCAGACAAACTTAATAGTCTAACTAAAGGTACAACTATTTTAGTTGAAGGAAGCCTTGACTATTTCACACCTAAGGAGGAAGGTGAAACACCTGCGGCCTTTATAAAGGCACAGAAGATTGTAAACCTTTCCTCTAAAACTAAAGACAATTCTTCTAAGGATGATATCCCATATTAGTATGGAGGAAAAGAAATCTAACATAACGATACGGCTCCCTGAGAGTGCACTAAAAATCTACAGAGCTAGAGCTGCCAAGTCAGGTGTAGCCGTATCCAAAGTTGTAGCGGATGCCTGTGTTTCAGTGATCGAAACACCAAAGCTTATGGATGAGCAACAGGCTATGCCTACGGAGCTTACAGAGGGAAGGCCAACACCAGAGAAAGTCTATCTGTCAGATCCATATGCATATAAGCCGTTTACTTTTTTAGAATCTGATTGACAAGGCAGGCAGACGAATCAGAATGTCCTGCGTGACTGGCTAGTTTTTGTTTATTTTCTAGCAGTTACGACTCCACTAGACTGTTCCACAGGAACATACCTACAGGGCTAGGTCAGGACTTGAAGTGCATTCATTGTGATTTTCTTCTGTGAAATATATAAGGTGTGTGGATAAGCCTAATGTTGCGGTTGCTTGCCTATCAGATGCAAAAACACCCCACCCCAAACTACCTATAACCCCATAACATTTCAATACAGCTCGATCTGAGCACCCAAATCTACCTTAATCCCGGTATCATTGTAATAATCTTGAATAGCTTGTTCCTTATTTGGTATAAGCGATCTTCTATAACAGCTTTCTGTTCAGGCGAAGTATTCATGCTGAGTTTATTTTGTCTTATCCTTTTATCCAAATCATTTATATCCCTTTGCCTACCCTTAATCATCTTACGATAACCAAGCAGATCCCTGTTCTCTACGTAATGTTCTCTGTAACTATCGAAGTCACCAATCCTTTCGTAGTATTTAAGATCAGCATAGGCTTGTTCCATGTCAGCTAAGCGATCATAAAACATTGAGCCGTACTTGGTACTGCGAACCTTACCTGTCTGTATTATCTTTCTTACGTAAGGATGTTCACTTATAGGTCTGGCTGGTCTATCAGGGTAAGAACCTGCTGACCTAACAATAAAATCTCCTGCCCACAATGCCAAGCCACCCATCCATCCAAGATATGCATTAGCTATATGATCTACCTGTACTGGAGAAAGCTTTGCGTTCTCTGCAAAAGGAAATATATCAGGTATATGTTGTAGCAACCCTGAGATTAGTCCTGCTGAATCAGAAGTATATAAAGACTTCCTATTCTCAGGTGAAAGGTATTGCATACCTTTACTCTCAATAGGTTTATTAAAGAAAAAGTTTTCATTCATTCCTATCTCAAGGAAGGGCTTAACAAAGTGTGGTAATGGAGTGTTATCAAACTCACGAAACACTGCTGTTCTTACAGCACTTGCAAGCAACTCACCATGAACAGGATCTTCCTTCCTAGCCATATCCAATCCTCTCCATGCAAGATTACCTACCATAGCAAACTCGTGAGGCTTAGGTATTTTAAATGTTGCATCTGTCCCCGGTATACTTACCATAAAATAAGAATCCTTATCCCAATCAGGTCTAGCATTCCAATCCTCATCATCACCCCACATAAAGTATTCAAACAAGGATGCTAATATTGTCATACCTGCAAGCGTTGCTACTGCTTGTGGATTTTTTTTCATTGCACGAGCTAGCTTGTACTTACCTTGTAGCATTGCATTAGCGAATGGTGTAAGCGAAGTGATTGTTTTAACCCACTTAGATCCACCATGTAATGTGAAGTCCATCACATCCCTTGCTTCAAAGGCAGCTTCTAGCTTAGATTTATTTTTTGCTAAGGTAGCATTGAACACTGCTGCTCTGTTAGCGTTCTCCATCTTATCGCCAACTCTTTCATAAGTTCTCCATGTACTACCTGCAATCTTCCATGCCTTCTTAATAGCAGACTGGAAACCTTCGTGTGTTTCTGGATTGTTAACTATGTATCCTGAGGATAGTTCCTTATTAAGTAACTTCTCTGCATACTTAGGATCATCACCTCTCATGTTACCAAACTGAATATACCCACCAGTAACTAGCATATCTGCTTCTGAATCCTTTAAGGATTTGTACCCACCAACTGCATTCCTAATTAAATTAAATCCTATATCTGTAGTACCAGCAGTTCCCATAGTATCCCTAATTATATTACTCCAGAATTTAAAGATGGGACTTGATGTTATTATTTTTGTGAATATTGTTTTAGCTTTTATACCTAAGCCAAACATAGGGAACTTAGTGTCATTGGAAAGTGTGGTAAGCGAATCAAATAATAGTTTGTTGTTGATTACATAATGCTCTTCCTTCCCATCCCTGAGGATACGGATTGATCTTGAGTTAGCCCCCGGAATTTTCTGTGCTATTGGTAGCCCTGATACAGGGTCTACAACATTAACTGCTGAGTCTAATGTAACAGTAGCTGAGTCATTCTTTATTGATGCATCAACTATATGTAACCAGTTACGTAGAAGGTTATTCATTGGATCAGTTATACCCTTCTCTGATCCATGTAGTTCATA
>Ga0209404_10002821_pt1 | contig 10496 bp, 3 predicted proteins | sample TroAtlMetagenome_2_FD_187447 | JGI IMG/M metagenome (GOLD analysis project Ga0209404, IMG submission 187447) | Marine eukaryotic phytoplankton communities from Atlantic Ocean - Tropical Atlantic ANT8 Metagenome (SPAdes) (version 2) | ecosystem: Environmental > Aquatic > Marine > Oceanic | place... | reverse complement strand
CCATTGGAAGCAACGGCGAGAGCATGTCTCTCGCCACCATTCCAGACGTCAGCGGTGACCACCTTCCACACCGCAGCAAACGGAGGCAACTGGACCTGATCCAGTCAATGAATCGTGATCATCGTCAAGATCGGCCAAACGATCCGCACCTCGAGGGTGTCATTGAGTCAATGGAACTGGGCTTCCGAATGCAAACTATCGCCCCTTCGCTTCTCGATGTAAGCACCGAATCACGCGCAACTCTTGAGCGTTACCGAGTCGGAAAAAATATTAAGATTGGCACCTGTCGCCCATCCGACTTTGGGCGCCAATGCCTTCTTGCGAGGCGCTTTGCGGAAGCAGGCGTACGCTTCATACAGGTTTCTCATAACGGCTGGGATCAACACAAGAATCACCGGCGGGACCTCAAGGCCAATTGCGAATCAACTGACGCCCCAATAGCCGCACTTCTGGGCGATCTGGATCAAAGAGGCCTTCTCGAGGACACCCTTGTGATCTGGGGCGGCGAATTTGGAAGGCCTGGACTTAAGCCATCTGACAAGAAGGACGAGACTGGCCATCAACCCGCCGGATTCACCTTCTGGCTGGCCGGGGGCGGAGTGAAGCGAGGCATTGCCTACGGCAGCACTGACCAGACGGGCTCAAAGGCCGTGGAGGGAAAAATTCACTTCCGCGATCTTCACGCTACGGTCCTGCACTTGCTCGGCCTGGAACACGACAAACTGACGTTCCCCCACCAGGGCCGGCTCCACCGCCTGACTGGGCCAGAGGGAGGCAAGGTCGTCAGCGATATTTTCTCCTAAGTTTCCAGACTAGGCAGCGCACCCTCTCTTCCGACGCCGAGGAGCACGCGGACTTACTTTTCGCTGTAGGATCGCAGGGACCGGGGTTATACGGTGCAAAGCTGCACTCATTCCTGCTTGAAACCCATCCATCAAACGCTCTTTAGTCTGCGCGCCCTTTCCTCTCTTGCGGCACTTGTGCATCTCACCGCCCTCTCCGCCTGCAAGGACCAGGATTCTCCGACTGACGACACCTTTTCCAGGGGAGACCATTCCACAGCATCCGCCCGGGATACAAATCCCGCGGCCATCGACTCCGGAACATCGGCCGAATCGCCCGTCGTCCTCCAACCGACAGATGAAGCCCCCGCCGAGGTGACCTCTCCCGGATTGAGACAGAAGAAATTCATCGCCCCGCTGCAGGATGCCTACGAAAGAATGGACCCCTCAAAAGATGGTTGGGCCTCCGAGACCTTCAGCGCTGCTGCCAAAGACCAGCTGCATCAACTTGAGGAAATCCTGAAATCTCCCCAGCCTATCCAGGGCTCTCAGTTGAGTAGCCTGGCGACCACGGGAGTCTCTACTGTCAAACTACGACCAGATAGCCTGCCTACAATCTTCGATGACGGGCGATTTTCCATTAGGAAGATAGACACTCCCGAAGGCGCTCCAAAGACAACAGGACTAAAAGAACTAGCGAACCAGCTGAACACATTACGATCCAACGGGGGAGCCACTGATCCACACATGAAAATCTTCCGTGTGTTCCCTGGTAAGGATAACGAGGCGCAATGCCTCGTTCTCGTCGATATCCTCCATACAGAAAAAGACTCTAGGACTCAAATTAATGCAACGTGGTCCTGCCAATGGAATTTCACCAGCACACAACCTCCTCTTCTGACTGCGATTGAGCTCACTAGTTACGAGGAAATCAGCCAGCCCAAAACCCCCTCTCCCCTTTTTGAGGATGCAACTCGCAGCATTCTTGAACATGACGCCTCCTACCGCGATCAGCTCCTCTATTCCACGGACTACTGGCGGAGTCGTCTCCCAAGGGAGCTAGGTCTCGACCCAGTGGCCAATCATGGCCTCGCGATCGGAGACATCAATGGAGACGGGCTCGATGACCTCTACATCTGCCAGCAGGGAGGATTACCGAATCGGATGCTCCTGCAAAATCGAGATGGCACTCTCCATGATGTCACTGAGGCTAGCGGCACGGGGTGGCTCGATTACTGCGCATCCGCCCTTTTTGTTGATCTCGACAACGATGGCGACCGTGACCTGATCGTCTCTCAGGACTTTCGGATCATGGTCATGGCGAACAACGGCAAAGGGGTTTTCAGCCTTGCCTTTGGCTCTTCAACCAAAGCGCAATCCTTCTCCCTCGCAGCTGCCGATTATGACGGAGATGGCCTGGTTGACTTCTATGTTTGCGGATACAATCCGTCCAAGTCGGTCCTGCGAGGTGGCGCGATGGGGGAGCCTATGCCGTTTCATGATGCCAACAATGGCGGACCCAACATGCTGTGGCACAATCAGGGCAACCTCGAATTCAGAGACGCCACTACTACAGCGGGAATGGACGTTAATAATCGCCGCTTCTCCTTTGCCGCTTCCTGGGAAGACTATGACAACGATGGAGACCAAGATCTCTACGTTGCCAACGACTACGGCCGGAACTGCCTTTACCGAAACGACGGCGGAACCTTTGCTGAAGTTGCGGCTGAGTTGCGCCTCGAAGACACTTCATCCGGAATGTCGGTAAGCTGGGCCGACTTCAATCTTGATGGCCAGATGGACGTTTACACCAGCAACATGTTCTCCAGCGCTGGCAATCGGATTACTTACCAGAAACAATTCAAGCCAAGCCTCCCTGGGGAAATCCGTAAGCAGTTTCAGCATCTGGCCATCGGAAATTCACTTTTCGAGGGGGTGGCCGGCAGCGCCTTCAATGATGTTGGAGTTCAGGCAGGCGTCAATATGGGACGCTGGGCATGGGGGTCCAAGTTCGTTGATTTCAACAATGATGGCTGGGATGACATCCTCGTCGCCAATGGCTTCATCTCTGCGGACGACACCGGGGACTTATGAAGTGTCTACTGGCGACAGGTCGTGTCGCAATCCCCAGTCGATGACTTCTCAGAAAACGCCATTGCACCCTACAAGCAGGGCTGGAGAGCACTCAGCCGACTCCTCCATGAAGATCGCACTTTCAGTGGAGGCGAGCGGCACTGCGCCTTTCTCAATACCGCTAGCGGGCAAGCGAAGTTTGCCGACGTCTCTGCCCTGACCGGTTTCGGCTTTCCCGACGACGGCAGGGGGCTCGCCACCGTGGACTGGGATTTCGACGGCGATCTTGACCTCTGGATCACCAACCGAACTGCCCCTCGCGTTCGGTTTCTGAAAAATAACTCCTCCTCGAAGCAAAACTTTGTGGCATTCAGGCTGGAGGGCAACGGCACCACATCCAACCGCGACGCCATCGGCGCGAGACTGGAACTGACTCTTGAGGGAGCAAAAGCGGCAACCCGGATACGCACCCTCCGCTGTGGAGAAGGGTTTCTCTCTCAGTCCAGTAACTGGATCCACTTTGGAATGGGGAAGAATACCGCGATATCGAGGCTGGTAATTCGATGGCCCGCGGGCGGGACGGAGGAGATTACCGCGCTTCAGGCGAACAAGTTCTACCTCATCAAGCAAGGCAGCGGCAAAGGAACTCCGGTTAGACCTCCAGGTAACCAGGTTGCCTTGAAACCGGGCAATCAAAAGCCCTACGTCTCATCGTCGATAACCAGAACTATTGCTCCCACCGGTCTTCTCATGCCTCAGTTGGAACTCATCGACGCGAACGGGCAAACCAAACCCTACCTCCCCAGCGGGACAGCTCCCCTGCTTCTCAATATATGGTCGAGCGTTTGTGACACCTGCGTCACGGAGCTCACCGATTGGTCTTCGCATGCGACAAAGCTGAGAGAGTCTGGCCTTGAGATCGTAACTTTCAACACCGACCACCTCGATGGAGGCGCCTCTGCAGCTGATGCCCGCTCCGCACTCGAAAAATCCGGATCCCCCTTCCCCAACCTCAAGATCTCAGAAAGAAGTCTGAAGGCTCTGGATTTTCTGCAACGCTCACTCCTTGACCGCAGGTCTCCTCTCCCCGTTCCAAGCACCTTTCTGGCCACCCGCTCCGGAGAGCTCATTGCATTCTACCGAGGCCCTGTTTCCCCTGTGCAGATTCTCCAAGACCTCTCCCTTGGCGATCCCAACCTCTCTCCAGAAGCACGACGAGATGCTTCCGTCCCTTTTCGGGGCCTCTGGGTCGGAAGCCCTGTTCCAGCACGACCAAACCGTGTGGCTTCGCTCATGGCTGACCATGACGAAGTGCCTTTGGGGGCGTCCTACTTGAACCACTGCGCCTCCCTGCTCGAGTCCGAGACTCTCGACTCCGACGGCAAGCGCAACCTTGGTGATATTTATTACGTGGCAGGCCTCCTCAATGGACTGGAGAAAACCCAGCGCGCCATCGCCATCAAGCAACTGACCCGTGCCCGAGACCTCATCCCGGACGACGTTCGAATCCGCCTTGAACTTGGGCGACAGCACTTCCTGACCGGCAACTTACTCAACGCTGAAAAGGAAATGACCGTGGCCGCGAAAATCAATCCGGATGACCTTGCCCTGCTCATGGATCTTGGCCTGATGCGCTTTCGAATCGGCGAGTTTCAAAAATCGCATGATGCCTACAGCAAGGTCGCTCAGGCAACTCCTCGTAACGGCATGGTGCTCTATCATCTAGCCAACAATGAAGTGCGACTTGGAAGACTCCCGGAGGCGATCGGGAACTACCGCAACGCCCTAAACCGGGTCCCGAACCTTTCCCAGGCTGCCAATAACCTCGCATGGATCCTCGCAAGTCACCCGGACGAGAACCTCCGCTCTCCGGAGGAAGCCTTGGAAATCACCACCCGCCTCTGCAGAAAAACCGGAAACAAATCACCTCTCTACCTCGACACTCATTCAATCGCCCTTGCAAACATGGGCAAATTCGAGGAGGCCATCGTGGCCGCTGGGCAAGCCATTGCTCTCATCCCCGCTCAAAACAAACCTGCAATCGAGGGAATTCGCAGTCGCCTTGCTCTCTACAACGCAGGAAAACCCTACAGGGAAATGGGTTGGTCCAGATAGGGTTTTCCCAGCAGTCCATACTATCAGGTATTGCTTCCTTTATCTCTTCCCGGAAGGTTGCATTCCCCTTCCTATATTCTCCAAATCTAGACGCGGAATTAACTCCAGTTCGCTCTGATTTCCATTGACCCGATTGTCTGGATTGAGAGCATGGCCGGTAACCCAACGATGGTATTCTTCAATTTCGCGAATGAGGTCTACCACCCGCCGCAAACCAAAAAAATCCCAGACAACTCACGCAACACACCCATGAAGGCCCACGTCGCAATCATCTCGTTTCTCTGCATCATGATCCTGTCGCCGCATGTCATGGCGCAGCACACCCCAGAAAGGCTGCTCTTCCGCCGCACCGACAACCTGCCGGGCGCGGACTTTACTGGAGCGTTACCTACCAATGTGGATCAGGAAGCCCCCTTCGGAGAACTGGACGATCCTGCTTCAAGTTTGATTTCGGCCCTCGATGTGGACCGGGAACCCGGCACCGCTGAAATCGACCTTCTTGGCGATAACTACGACCTCGCATTCATCTTTCAGTTCTATGACGAAGATGGAGTGTTTTCGTTCACGGAGAACTTTGATGACCGGGTTAAGGTGGTTGCTACACCGATTTCGGGATCAGGCGACCTCGAGAGCACAGGCATGCCGTTTGAGCACACGGACGTGAGCTGGAATACCCGGACCTTTGGCAACTTCGACTTCTCTGCCGAGGGTGGCGGAGGATGGTTCAATGTCGATATCTGGCTGACAGAAGATGGTGGCGGCGCTCAATCGGCGGCAGACATTGGATTCGGCTACTATAATGATTTCTCCACCAATACTGCGGATTTCGGTGGAATCGGCTACGTCGGTGCCTTTGGCATCAGCAGTGGCGCGCCTGCTGCATTTGACACCGACGCCAACGGTCAGAGCTGGGGTGCCTACCTCGATAGCTTTGATCCAGACATTGACACCGATGGAGACAGTATCCCGGACGGCTACGAGGAGCAGTTTTTTCCCGGAGACCTGACCCAGCTCGGACCAGGAGACTTTGACGAGGATGGAGTGACAGATGCCGAGGAGTATACTGATGGCACGGATCCTACGGTAGCCGATGGAGACGATGACGGGCTCAACGACGGGGCTGAGAAGGCCGCAGGGACCGACCCAGGCAACCCTGATACAGACGGCGACGGTCTCCTTGATGGAGTAGAGACCGGCACTGGAACTTTCGTTAACGCCAGCGATACCGGCACCGATCCGCTCAGCATTGATACCGATGGGGACGGAGCTACCGACGGCCTTGAAATCAACGAAAATACCGACCCGAACGACCCTGACAGCACTCCGGGCATCGTCACGATGCAACCATCCTTTGTGCCGATCGACGCAGTCGACAGTGGAGTTTACCTTCCAGACCTGACCCAGACCGGTCTCAACTACCAGGAGAACAAATACAACGCCGGCACAATTTTGAACGGACAGAGCCAGAACAACTACGACATCCATGTCTCTGGAAACCCTGCTCCGAATTCGTCAGTCGACGCGATCGTTCCTTGGGCGAGCCATGGTGGCGGCGGAAACTTTTCCACCCGAAACAGCCCCTTTGTTGACGGTGGAGGCGACAACTTCACTGTCCGCTACAACGGCTATCTCGACATGAGCACTTACTCGCCGGGACAGTATACCATTCACATCGTCTCGGACGACACCAACTACTTCATCATCGACACCGCCGATGGAACGGTCATCGCAGATGACCCAGACTGTTGCGCGGAGCGCACGCAATCCTTCACCATCTCGACCCCCGGCATCTTCCCATTCGACAACGTGTTTGGCGAGCAGGGTGGTGGCGAGTGGACCGATGTAGCCATCAGCGGACCTGGCATTCCCGGGATCGTGGCACTTGGTGACACCGAGAACGGGAGCCCGCCGGTCTATCCGATCGCAGCGGACTCCGAGGACAGCGACGGTGACGACCTTCCCGATGCATGGGAAACATCTTGGACATCAATCGACGACCTCTCGCAGCTCTCGGGAGCCGGGGATTTTGATAATGATGGATCTACTGATGGAGAGGAGCTTGCCGCCCGCACCGACCCCACCAATCCTGACACCGATGATGACGGCCTCTCCGACGGAGTGGAGACTGGAACAGGAACCTTCGTTAGCGCCACTGACACGGGCACTGATGCACTCAACGCTGACACCGATGGAGATGGGCTCAGCGATGGCGTAGAAACCAACAGCGGCACCTTCATCGACGTCACTGATACCGGGACCAACCCTCTCTCTGTAGATAGTGATGGCGACCTCTGCCCCGACGGAGTCGAACTTGCCCGCGGATCAAATCCCAACGAAGCTAGCGGACTCGGGGCAAGTTCGGGTGCCTATCTTCAGAATTTCGATGGATTCCCGAACGGGACCACTGATCTCTGCGATGGTAGCGCGATTGGCAGCAACAACGGCCCGGCCTCTATTCAGGATGGTCAACTCCGTCTGACTGAGAGTGGGCTGGGAAGTACTCACGCCTCCTTCCGGACGCCAGCACTTGGTGGATCAGCTGCCTCTTGGACCATGACCTTCGACTATACCGTCACTGCAGGCGGTGACCCAGCTGATGGATTCTCCGTCTCTTATGGAGCAATCCCTCCCCTTACGAATCCAACTGGCACTAACACCAATGCTGCCAATGGATCTGGGGAAGAAGCGTGGGGCGCTGACATCCCATGGGTCTCAGTTGAATTTGATACCTACGATAACGGAGCCGGCGAGGGAGGATTGAATGTGGCAACCAACAACACCGCTCATCCCGATCTTTTCTTCCTTCAGGGCCGGCCGGTGCCGAACGGTGGAAGCCTGAGTGGAACGGCAACCATCTCCTGGGATGGCGATACCGGGACTCTCAGTGCCTATCTCACAGGCTTGGCCAATCCAATCGAGATTGTGGATCTGGAGATCCCCAATTTTACAGCTGACGATTCCTACATCTGGGCCTTCGCCGCAAGGACCGGGGGAGCAACCGAGACCATCCTGATCGACAACCTGTCCATCACCACAACTTCTCCCGATATTCATAACTTCTCGGTATCATCTGAGGATGGAGGAGACACCCTTAACTTCGAGTGGAACAGCTATGGCTCCGAGGTTTACACCGTGGTCAGCTCAACGGATCCGGAAGGTGACGGACTCCCTGAAACATGGACTCCCGTTCCTGGTCTGGAGAATCTGACCGCTACCGTACCACTGAACACTCACAGCATTCCCAGCCCGGGAGATCCCCTGAGGATTTTCCACCTGCTCGCAGGACCAGTGCCCGCCCTCTTCGAAGACGACTTCGAAAGCGGCGCTGAGGGATGGACTACTCTTGTGAATGACCTCTCCGGCAACACCGCTTGGGAACTTGGGAGCCCTGTTGGATCGACTGGCCCCCTCGAAGGAGCTGATGGGTCCTTGAATGCCTGGAGCACTAACCTTGGCGATTATGGCACGGATTCCGATATTTCACTCCGTTCTCCCTCCATCGACCTGTCAGCAATCCCGGGAGCAGAGCTGAGCTTCAAAGCCTTCCGCGACGCAGATGGCTTCGCGGACATTGCCTCCGTGCGTTTTCTTCGCGCGGCAGATCAAGTCCAACTGGGGGCTGCCGTGGATCTGGATATGACCATCTTTGATACGGATTGGAGCACTATCGAGGTCCCTGTCGATCCAGCCGCTCTCGGCGAGGTCATCCTTATTGAGTTCAACTTTATCAGCGATAGCTCACCAGATGCCTTCAGTGGACTCTCGATCGACGATGTCAGCGTGAGTGCCAACTAGCAGATTTTCTTTTCTCAAAAGCGGTGAGGTCTTCGGCCTCGCCGCTTTTTTTGTCCTCAGAAAGTCTATTAAAATCTAACAATCTATTCGACTTAGCAATCAAGGGAGCACCATCCACCTCGGTCGCGCGAATGGTGCTGTTCAACCTCCAGTCATTTCGGTTAATTGTAGGTATAGCTCGCTTTTCCGAGCGACAGCAAGTTGACCATAACGAGATCGAGTTTTCGACATACTCTCATGAATCCTCCAAAACCAATAGCCACCTCGTTGCCTTCTTATCTGATCGCAACTTTTCTACTCTGCGCCCTGGCTCTCTCCCCCTACGCCCTCGCCCAGGACGAGTTGGATACCGACGGCGACGGCCTCTCCGACATCGCGGAAGTAGCCGCCGGAACGGACCCTGAAAACCCGGATACCGACGGCGACGGCCTCTCCGACGGCGCCGAATCAGCCATTATCTTTGATCTCAACTGGTCCGATGCTGTGACTGGCACCATTTCCTTTCCCGCCGAGAGCCTCTCCAACCCTCCCTCAGTCGGTTTTCAACAAACCGTCGCAGGCTCCAACCTCGTTCTGCAAAGCGGGGGCGAAGAGTTGACCTTCTCTGATCCTCAAATCGTTTTCAACACCTCGGTTGCTGGCGAGGAAATTGATTTCAATGCAGAGCTCGTTGGCCAGATCAACGATTTTAACATTTTTGTGGACGGGTTTACCGGCGTAAACGTCCGGCTGCTGCAGGTCGCCTCGACCGGCCAACAGGTCGAACTTACCTCCATGAGTCCCTCTGCTACTAGTGATCCGACCAAGGCCGACACCGATAGCGATGGCCTTAACGATGGAGAGGAAGTCTCCGCCGGAACCGATCCGGCTAACAGCGACACCGATGTTGATGGACTGAGTGACAGTGTGGAGACTGGCTCGGGCACCTTCGTGGACGCCAGCAACACCGGCACCGATCCCCTGATCGCTGATACCGATGGGGATGGTAGTACGGACGGGGCTGAAGTTGAAGGAAACACCGATCCCAATGACATCTTGGACTTTCCTGCTCCAGATATTGACACCGATGGAATCCCCGACGAGTGGGAGCTCTCTTGGCCTCTGATCACAGACCTCACTCAGCTCGGAGCTGGAGATTTTGATGCCGACGGCGTCAGTGATTCCGATGAATTTACGGATGCTTCAGATCCCACCGATCCTGATGCGGACAATGACGGTGCCAATGATGGCCAGGAAAGGGCACTTGGCAGCGACCCCTCCAACCCCGACAGTGACGGGGACGGCCTGCTGGATGGAGTCGAGACCGGAACTGGCATTCTCGTGCTTCCAGTCCGTGAGGGTGAGGAACTCAGCGATACCGGAACAAGCCCTGTCTCAGCGGATACTGACGGAGACGGCCTGAGCGACTACACCGAACTACTTCTAAGGGGATTAATCGTTATTACTCCGCCAGTTCCCACCGGAGAAAGCCCGGAGCTCGCTTTCCCCCTCGTCGGAACCTTCGAACCAGGCACAACCAGCTTTGATACTACCGGTTCTGATGTGGGCGACACCGAGCTCGGCATCTACGACGCAGCGGGCAATCTTCTGGCGAACAATGATGATACCCCTGACCTTGACCTTCTCAGCATGGTCACATGGGATCTGGAACCAGGAACCTACTTCCTTGCTGCAGGATCCTACAACACGACCTTTTCGACAGCCTTTACTGTCACCGCCCCGGCAGGAGCA